>Ga0210241_100207_pt1 | contig 49637 bp, 32 predicted proteins | sample ChrtobMetP5a_8mM_FD_155488 | JGI IMG/M metagenome (GOLD analysis project Ga0210241, IMG submission 155488) | Chrysochromulina tobin associated microbial communities from unialgal haptophyte culture, Seattle, Washington, United States - P5a_8mM | ecosystem: Host-associated > Algae > Haptophytes >...
GCCATCACCGTCACCGCCGCCGCCTTTATCAGCATCACCGCCACCACCACCCTCGCCGCCGCCACACCCTCCATCGCTGCCGCCACCATCACCATCACCGCCGCCACCGTCACCATCGCCGCCGCCGCCATCACCATCGCCTCCGCCGCCATCGCCCTCGCCGCCGCCACCATCACCCTCGCCTCCGCCACCCTCGCCCTCGCCCCCGCCCCCGTCTCCCCCGCCGACGATGAGTGTCGTCGGGTTCAGCCTGCGGCTTGATGGCGACGTCTCCTCATTCACCTCAAGCGTGCTGGACCAGATGAAGAGCGCAATCGCGGGCCGGGCGGGCGTCGACCCATCGGTTGTGGACTTGACTGTCAGGGCGGGCAGCGTCATCGTCGGCGTGAGCATCCTCACGCCCCTGGCGACGTCGGCCTCGGTGCAGTCGGCGATGGCCAGCGCGACGAGCAACTCGAGCAGCGCGACCACCATGCTCGCGAGCGTCACCGGTATCTCGGTCAATGTGCTCGCGGTCGTGACGTCGCCCACCGTCACAGTCGTTGCACCACCACCACCGGCCCCGCCGTCGGTTGTTGAGCCCCCTTCCACCAATGTCTCGCTCATCATTGCGATCGTCGTCGGGGTCATTCTGGCCATAGTCGTCGTCGGTGCCGGCGTCTTCGTCTTCAGGCGCAACGAAGTGCAGAAGAGGCTGCGCTCCTCCAAGCCAACCCAGGCGCAAATGAAAAAGAGAAAGCAGGGACCAGTGGTAGTCTGAGTCTCGTGACAAAACCGCACCACCTGCAATTAAATGACGTGAAGCCACCCGGCGCGGTACGCTTTTACATGATACATAATCCTTTTCCGTCACGAAACTTTAATACGACGCTGGGGTGTAGTGGCAGGGACCAGGGTGCCCCGTCGGATTGCGATACCGTACACGTGCAGCGCTAAGCGCGACAAACATCGCACCGGCAATCAAATCGCGAAGTTCCGTCGGCAGCTGGCACGTGTGCTGTGTGACGACTCTGCGTACACAACCAGCCACAGCGCTAGCCTCATCAACAAAGTCAGACGTGTCCGACGCGTCCTCCCTCCATCTCGACCTCCATCGCATCCGCGGACGACCAGCTGATCCTGGAGGCGCCGGACAGGAGCATGTTCAGGGCCTTCTCACGGTCACCGCGGTTCTGGGAGAGCGCGGCTGCGACCTTTGATGCATCGAAGCCCATCGCGACGAGCTGATCGAAGTCAGCGGAGGCGAGCTCACGAGTCGTCGGCCGTGCCGCCTGCCCCTGCTGGGCGCCGGAGAATCCGTGCCTGACAGCTGGAACGGCGACAACAACTGGAACGGTTGCGACGCGATCTGGTGCGCTCATCGCCCGTGGATACGGATCTGGTAATCCCGTCGTTGATGCTCCCGTCGTTGGCTTGCGGGGGCGCAGGCAGCTTAGGCGTCTGTAGCAGAGGCACCCGCAGACGATGGCTATAACCGCAAAGCCCCCGGCCCCGACGGCGATCGCAATGACGAGCTGGTTTTCAACTGACAAGGCGTCAAAGAATGAGCCCGATGGGGCTGGGGCCGGTGGTGGTGGTGCAACGACTGTGACGGTGGGTGACGTCACGACCGCGAGCACATTGACCGAGATACCGGTGACGCTCGCGAGCATGGTGGTCGCGCTGCTCAAGTTGCTCGTCGCGCTGGCCATCGCCGACTGCACCGAGGCCGACGTCGCCAGGGGCGTGAGGATGCTCACGCCGACGATGACGCTACCCGCCCTGACAGTCAAGTCCACAGCCGATGGGCCGACGCCCGCCCGGGCCGCGATTGCGCTCTTCATCTGGTCCAGCACGCTTGAGGTGAATGATGAGACGTCGCCGGCGAGCCGCAGGCTGAACCCGACGACACTCATCGTCGGCGGGGGAGACGGGGGCGGCGGCGAGGGCGAGGGTGGCGGAGGCGAGGGTGGTGGTGGCTGCGGCGAGGGCGATGGCGGCGGAGGCGATGGTGATGGCGGCGGCGGCGAGGGCGTTGGCGGTGGCGGCGATGGTGATGGTGGCGGCGGCGATGGGGGATGTGACGGGGGACTTGGGGGCGGCGGCGGCGGTGATGGTGGCGGAAGCAATGGTGATGGCGGCGGCGGCGATGGTGGGGGTGGCGGGGGACAAGGGGGGGGCGGCGATGGTGATGGTGGCGGAGGCGATGGAGGTGGCATAATGCCCGGGGGGAAGGGGGGAAGCGGCGGTGGTGATGGTGGTGGCGGCGAGGTTGCAGGCGGCGGAGGCGAGGGTGATGGTGGCGGAGGCGAGGGTGATGGTGGCGGAGGCGAGGATGATGGCGGCGTCGGCGGTGGTGATGGCGGCGGCAGTAATGGTGGTGGTGGCTGCGGCAATGGTGGTGGTGGCGGCAGCGATGGTGACGACGGCGGCGGTGATGGTGATGGTGGTGGTGGTGATGGCGGCGGTGGCGACGGTGATGGCGGCGGTGGCGATGGTGATGGCGGCGGTGGTGATGGTGATGGTGGCGGTGGTGATGGTGATGGCGGCGGCGGCAATGGTGGGGGGGGCGTGCCCGTATTGGTCGTGCTGGTATTGCGACTGCTCAGGCGGGTGGCGGTGCCGTAGTGGCCGTAGATGAGCAGGCTCCAGCTGCGGAGCATCGAGTTGACGTTCGGACCGTTCGCGAGCCGCCGATCGCGGATCGCGAGCGTCCACGTGCCCACCGGGCTTTCGCCCCAGCTACGCACGCTCGTCATCTTCCAATTGAAGCGAGGCAGGTAGAGCGAGGGCTGCCCGTTCGTGCCCACCCAGTTCGCCGCAAGGCAATCGTTGTAGTCGCATTCGCAATACTGAGGGTTGTCGCAATGGCCATCATTACGCCACGTGCACGTGTCGTCCGCGGCCGAGCAGCCCTCGACCGGCGGGTTGGACGTCTCGGGCCGCGGGCCGGGCATCAGGACGGAGTGTGTGCCCGAGGGCGAGGTGAGCTCGAGCTGCAAGTCGCCGCGCGACGAGTGGTCGAGGTTGAGGAAGATTTCGATCCACTCGATCGCCCACGCCTGGCTCTGCGCACCGACCGAGACACTGGTCGACAGCGTCGAGCCATCGTACGGGACGGTGAGCTGCTGCGACGAGCTCGCAATAATGCGCCGCTCGATCCCCCAGTTGGTCCACGACAGCGCGGCGGCCACGGCCGCGCCGGCGTCGACCATGCCGAAGCCGTACTTGATGTTGTGGATGAAGCCGGCCGCGTTCGTGGTCCAGAGGGAGCTAGTGGGGTCGTTTCGGCTCGTCGTCGCCGCGAGGATCCCCTGCACGTCGCGCCAGCCGAGCAGCGGGTTGGCTTCGAGCATGAGCGCGACCACGCCCGAGACGACGGGGCATGCATACGAAGTTCCCTGCCCCTGCTCGGCACAGCCGCCGCCTGTTGCCGCGACGTGCCAGCTGTTGCTGTGCTGAGTTGCGTCGCCGCCCGGCGCGGAGATGAAGAGCGACGAGCCCGTCGTCGAGTAATACGAGTGCAAGCCGAGCTTGTCGGTGGCGCCGACGGTGATCGTGAAGCGTGAGTGCAAGTACCTCTCCATGTTGACGTCCTCACCATCGGTGTTCTCGTTGCCTGCCGACATGACGTACACGATGCCGCGCCCGCTCCGCCCCTCGAGGACGCCACGCTGCAGGACCCGTTTGCTCGCCCAGGGCAGGTGCGTGTACGCGCATGTCATCCAGAGGTGCGTCCACGAGGCGCACTCGCCGTCCGCGTCATAGTTTAAGTCGTTTTCGCAGTAGGTCGAGATGACCGTGTTGCACGTGCTCGGCGGCGACGTCCAGCTGGCCCCGGCGCACTGGGAAGCGCTGCACGGGCTGGTGCCCGAGGCGGCCGTGGCCGCGAAGGGGCACCCCTGCAGCTGGCGCTGCCGGAGCTTGCGCCGCCCGGAGCTAGCGAGGGCTGTGCACGGGTCGATCCCCCACGAGTTGGATGAGATGTGGTTTCGGGCCATGTTGCCGATGAACATATTCGTGACGGAGTTGCCGTTCATTCCGCACTTGGACAGCGTCGCATCATACGCGACGCCGCGAGAGCACTGGTCGTTGCCGGCCGCGAGCGCGATCGCAGCCGTCGTGGTACCGTGGCTGCCGTTGGTGTGCGTCGGGCACGACCCCAACGCATCATACTTGCCCGAAAAATCGGGGTGCGTCTGATCGGGCCCGTCATCGACAATGTTGATCGTCACGCCAGCACCAGTGTAGCCCGCTGCCCAGGCGGGCTGCAGGTTGATCAGAGTGTACGCCCAGGCGTTTGTCTCGTAGTAAGGGTCGGTGACGGTCGACGCCACGCAGCCGCTGCCGCCGTTGCTGCTGCTGCTGCCCACCCAGGCGTCTCGCGGGCAGAGGACGCGATCGCCAGGAAGCAGCGAGGTGCCCGTGATCGGCGAGGATGCACACAGCGCGCCCGCGGCGCACCACCAATTGGAGATGAGGGCGGCCATGCAGCTGGTGCACGTGTAGTATGAGTAATACTGCTGCCCGGGGGTGGAACTAATTGGGCGGGGGCCACAATCCTGGCAATCCGTTCCGAGGCCGCAGGACAAAAACTCTCCTCCTGGCCCACCATCGTCGCACTCTCCGTCTACGGGGAAGTTGCAGGTGTTATCGCAAAGAAGCGATTGCCCTGCAGCTTGAAGCGCGAGGCTGAGTACGAGGATCACCGAGGTTATGCTGTGTCCCAGCCGCATTTCCTGTATCTCGAGTTTCCTTTTGCGGTTTTTCACAGTACGTTGGCCGTTATTTGCGCTGATATCGTCTATGACATGTAACATCGTCGACGGCACACTCGGCTTTCACAACAGACTCAGCGGAGCGTCCCCCCGAAGAGCTTTGAAGAAACCAAGCCCATTGCCACTTTGCCAGTGCCGTCTGTTCAGGCGCTCGGCTTTCTAGCGCATTTGAATAATTGAATCTACCAAACGCGCATGGAAGGTGTTCACGCATGTTCACGTGATTGTATGAGCCGCAGCCGCAGCTAACAGCGGCCCCGTCGGGGGAAGGGTTCCTCCTTGCCCCAGGCCGTTACACAGGCCGTTACACAGGCCGTTACACAGGCCGTTAATCGGCGGGGGGCGGGGGAAGCAGGAACCCTTCCCCCTCAGACATAACTCAGACAGGCAACCATTGACAGGCAACATGCAGACTCAGGCTCCGGTGACAAGGTCCGGTGAAGGCTTTATGCGCGTAACGCGCCGTGCGAAGGCTTTTAATGCGCTTCATCGCGCGAAACGCGCCGAACCAACACACGAACGAAGCATTCTAGTTTTCCCACTCCTCCCCGTTTTCCCCACAGGGGAGTCGGCCCGCCGCGCTCGGCGTGCGTGTTCCCATTCACAGAAAGGAGGGGCGAGTTTTCCCGCGTCCCACCGTCTCGAGCGCTCTACAATGACTTCCCTGGGCCGTGCGCCAACCCTTGCCCGGCTCTCCGCCTACCGCGCCGACCCGACCGCGACTGACCCACCACCGGAAGAGATCGCCTCTGCATTGAGGCTCCTCCGCGGCCGCCTCTCGAACGGCTCTAATTCTCGGCACTCTTCTCGGCCGAGCACCGCCGACTCAAACTCCTCAAGGGGACGCCTGTCTTTTGCCGCAACGCCACCATCGGCCGACCGCCGCCCAGCCGCGCGTCCACAGCTCTCCTGGTCGGGATCACGCCTTCAAGAGCCTACGGAGCACTCTCCGGCCCTGGTGCAGCACGACGAGACGGTGCGCTGCCTGCGAGATGCGTCTTGCAGGTGCCCGCGCTGCGTTCGTGGCTACGAGGCGCTCTCCGGGGAGTGCCGGCCGGTCCTCTCGTCGGATCGGCACGCGCTGCACACACCGCCAGAGCGCCCATTTGCCTGTGGAAGGTATGCGCCAGTGAGCGCGGCGAGCGTGGTCAGTGCGAGGACCGACGAGGGCGCCATCATCACACGACTGCGCTCGAGCGAGCAGCAGCCTCGCTCCGAGTTGCGCTGCCGCCTCGACACGCACTTTGCGGCTGCTCAGGAGGTCACGCCTGCGCCGGCTTACGATGCGCCGAGGGCGGCGGCGGTGGCGCCGAGGGCGGCGGTGGTGGCGCCAGCGGCAGCTGCGGTCGCGCCCATGCCCTCTGACCCTCGGCAGTTGTCCGACGATGAGGAGACGCTGGCCTGGGCCTCGGACGAGGACTTGGACGAGACGGCGCTCCACGAGCCACCGCTGCGCCCTCCCACGACCTACGGCGGCTTCGCGTCAGTCGCGTCCGGACGTTTTCGGGAAGCTGCTCGGGCGGCGGCACAGCGGGTCGCAGCCGAGACAGCGCGCATGGTCGAGGCGCGCCGGGCAACCGAGACCTCAAGCCTCGACGAGCTGCGCCAGAAGGTTGCACAGGCAAAGGAGCACCTCCGGCAGGTGGGCGAGGAGACGAGCCGCGAGATCGCCATGGGCGGTGCGAGGCTGGACGCGCTGCTGAAGCGGGGTCCGGCGCCGAGTGAGGCTTCTGCGGGGTCGACGGCGCTATCGCTGGCGACGGAGGTCGAGGCGGCGGCGAAGGCGGCGACGAATGCTGCGGCGGCGACGGCGATGGCGGCGCAGCTGGCGCCACGGCTTTTCTCATCGTCGATTTCCTCCAACCGAGAGATCGTGCCTGAGGTCACAGCGGCGGGTAGGTATAACGTGACGCTGTCCTCCGTGCTGCCGCCTCCCTCCTTGTGCCGCCAGTGGACCCCAGCGAACGTGTACAAGGAAGCGTTGCGGCAGAAGATGCGTACCGCCGCCACGATCGGACTCTCAGGGGGCAAGGAGGGAGGTTACGACGAGGTGGATCACGACGAGGCGGGGCAGGAGGAGGTGGAGCACGACGATGCGGGGCAGGAGGAGGAGGATGCGATCGAGGGGAGGATCGATGGTCTGGTGGACGCCGAGACAGTAGGCGGAGCAACACCGCCTCCGCCGCCACCGCCAGCGACGCCACCGCCGCCGCCTCCCCCAGGCGCGCCGCCGCCTCCTCCATCGACCCTCGAGCCGCTCGCCGAGCCCCTCTTTCCGCCGCCAGCACGCTCGAAGACGATTCCGCTGCCACGACCAGATCTCCCACGGCCAGATCTCCCACGGCCAGATCTCGAGCCCTCGTCCAAGCCAAGTCAGCCTAGCTACCGTGGCACCTTCACGCCAAGCCAGCCAAGCTCCTTCACGTCGCACCTGCCGCGGCTGCGCTCCGCTGCGGAGTGCTGGGGAGCTGCGAGCGCGTGGCACGCGACGCCTCACGTAGGGAGTGCCGTGGATGCGACAGCGACGGAGAAGGTAGCGGCGGAGGCACCGGAGGCACCAGAAGCGGCGGAGACAGCAGGAGCGGCCGGAGCCGAAGCAGCGGCGGAGGGGATGGGCGAAGACGAGCAGGTAGCTGTACTCGAAGAGGAGTCGGTGGAGGCAGCGAGCGAGGCCGCCGGCGCCGAGCCGTCGCCTGCGGCATGGACGCCGCCCCGTCCCTCCGCCGATTGGGTGCCGCCAAAGGCGCCGCTCGCGTCGCCACTCGGGTCGTGTGACTCTCCCACCGCCGTGCTCGACGCGAGCGCGTCTTCTGCGTCGGCAGATCGCGCCTCGCCTCGCGACTCTGAATGGGAAGGCCGTCGACGGCGGGAAGAGAGGCGGCGAGCCGCCGCGGAGCAGCGAGCGGCCGTGCAGCGCTTCCTTTTGGAAGAGGAGGAGCGTACCGCGATGGCTCTTGCTCCCAAGCCAGTGGCCCCACAGCCTGCCGTGCCGGCTGCGGAGCCACTGTCCCCACGGCCTGCTGAGCCGGGCGCCGCGCCGCCGCAGCCGACGGCGCGGCCAAAGGGGGCACCACACGTGAGCACAACGAAGAGCGTGGTCGCTGCCGTCCCGGCGGCGCCGTGGCTGACCACCACCAAGAGAGGGATCGCACCCGTTTCGACGGCCGCCATGACGATCTCAATGGAGGCCTCGCCGACGCTGCCGGCCAGCCGAATCCCGGTCGCGCGTTGGAATGGTGGCACCGGCGGCGCCCAGACCGCACCGGCCCTTGGACTGGGAGCATCCCCGTCCGCATCGTCACTTCCACGCGCCACTGTTCGCCGTGTCATCGCGAGCAGCCATGGCATTCCCGAGGACGCGGCTCCGCAGCCTGCAGCAGCGCCCGCCGTGCCTGCCGCGACCCCCCATGTCCCCTCGACACGAGAGCGCGCCGTTTACCGCGACCAATGCGTCTCTGTCACCTTGGAGATGGTCCGCATGCTTTACGAGCTCGCCGACACCGCCGCCGACCGCGTGGCAGCCAAGGACGTCGCCGCTCAAAGGGTTTCACCTGCCGTGACGGGACTACACACGGCGGCGGCGGCGGCAGCGGCAGCGGCGGCGGTGGCTCCGAAGGCTACCCCGGCGAGCCGCCAGATGGCAGAGCTTGCCATCCGGCTGCACGCCGCCCGCGCCGCCGTGGACGCCTCGGCTCGCGAGAAGGCGCTGAGCACGGTTGTCAACAAAGGTGTGACGAAGCCCAAGCGGTGGCAAGTGGCCGCAGCGGGCGCCATCGCCCTGCGCCGCTCCGGCGCGCTCTCGCCGCGCCGCGCCTCGCCGAGGGGGTCGCCGAGGGGGTCGGCGCGGGCATCACCGAGGTCGTCGCAGTGCTTCCCGCTACTAGCGCCCCAGCCCGCCCAGATCTACTCGTGGTTCGGGCCCGAGGCGCCCGGCGCGGCGCCGGCCGAGCCCGCGAGCGATGCGTGCACTGGCGCGATGGCCTGCAGAGGAACGACGGCCACGACTGCTGACGAGGCGCAGGAGGCGTCGGAGGACGAGGCACCCACCCCGCCAAGGGCAGCCGCGGGGATGCTCGCGCGCTCGACGCCGCCAAAGGCCTTCGCGCGCTCGATGCGCTCCCGCTTCCTCCTCACCCGCCGCCGTCGGCGTGCCTACAGCGTGCCGCCCTTCGTCGAGGGCGTCGTGGTGAGAACTTGCATGCCGCCCTTCGTCGAGGGCGTCGCCCACGACGGCACCAAGCCTCTCGACGCTCAGGACGCGCAGGCGAGCAATGCCGACGCGGACAGTGAGGATCATTCGTTCGCGCGCTGTGCCGCGAGTGCCTTCGACGAGCCGGCGCCGGCGCCCGATCTGGCGCCATACGCCCGCGCTGCTGTGGGCGCACATCGCGGCGCCCGAGCCGGCGCTGACGTCCGCCGACCGGTGTGCCCAACGCGACGCGCGCCGTGCCGAGCGCATGGAGTCGTTGATGGCCGCGCACATCGCCGGTCAGGATAGTGGGGCCGGCGACGGGACAGCGACCGGCCCGCGCCGCTGGAAGCGGCTGCGCGCGGCGCTGCGCACGCGTCTGTGGCTGGCCGGCATCGGGCGCAGCTTGGGGCGCACTTCGAGCGCCGAGAGCAAGCTGCTTCTGCCCTCGAATATCAAGTCGATGGGACCTGAGCCGCTCGCGCAGTGGTGAGCCCAAGGCGTCAGACCACGCAGCCGCGCAGGATAGATACATGCCAGGGCTGCAGTGGCAAGTCTGTGGGGTGCGCGGGTGCGCGCACAATCAAAGGGTGAGCGAGCGGTCGCGGTTCTCGTGTGATGTGTAGGACTCGAAGCCCGGCCCGTGGCCGGCTCCTGGGGCTGTTTATTAAAGGACTGTCTGATCAGTTAAGTGTTATTGAGTTTAATTATTATTGACCCAGCACAAGAACACCGCTCACCGGACACGGATTTTTTCGCGAGGCTTTCGCGTTTCTTAGCTTCTTAGCGAAACCGCTTCCCGTCCGCTACCGAGACGAATTGCATGGACAATTGTTGGCGACTTTCTCAACTCGAATCGTTCTCTAGACGTCTAGAGACTACAGACTAGCGTGGACTCGTACACACGTACGGTACAGTTTGCGACTTTCATACGATTTGTGCGCTGGCCGGATAGAAAGCGCTCAGCTCGGTCCAACTCGGAGTTTGGATGAAGTCGTGACGCAAAATGCCAGGCTTATGTAATTCGGTACGTACATGTACACGCAAATGCTTCGGATGGGTTCTTGTGTGCTACATGTAGAAGTCACACAGACACACATTCACATTCCATAATGTGTGTTGTCAAGCATGCTTCTTGTGGAGTTTTGTCTAACTTCTGCGAAACGACTTATTTCTTGAAATGTCTACCGGGTATTTGTGCAAACTCCGATCAGTTTCAAGGGGCTGGGAGCCCCTTGTCAGTTTCATAGGATTTTGAGGCGCGGGACCCTGGGACGACGGTGACGGGCAGCAACCTCTCGAAATGGGCGCAACCCGGGGCCTCAGGAACCGAACGAACGCATATTTGTGGGGTGCTCTTTCGGCACGACCGGCGTGCGCGTTGCAGCATGGGTGAGCCCCGAAATAGTCGGCATGCGGGACGCCGCCTACGATTTGAATGTGACGACCGACAAGGTCACAGGTGCTGCAGACCCCTTAGGCCACGAGTATCACATAATGTACGGGCTCTTCCTCATCCCAGTGCTTAAGAACGCGGGGCGTGCGACGAAGATGCTCGAAATCGGCCTTGGATGCGCCATGAATTATGGACCCGGTGCGAGCGCTTTGCTCTGGCGCAAGCTGCTCCCCAATACAGAACTCTGGGAGGCAGACATCGATCAGCTGTGCATCAAGAAGCATCAAATCTCGATGCTGCAGCAGGGAATCCACAGGCTCGTTGGCAACCAAAAGGATCCTGCGGATCTCCAACGGTGGATCGAGACGTCTAGAGGTGACTTCGATGCCATCATCGACGACGGATCGCATTTCAACGCAGATATCATGAACACATTTGATGCGCTATGGCCTCATCTGAAACCAGGCGGCACATACTTTATGGAGGACCTGCAGGTCGGCCGTTCAGTTCATTATGAGGACACGAAAGGCGATCGAGTTCCATCTGACGTGCTGCAATCATGGATGGAGCAGCTCGTAATGCCCGACCTCCTCACGCCCAAGGGGGTTTTTCAGCCTCAAGTCTCCCTTGGCCAACGAGCCAACCTCTCTGCTTGGCGTAGTTGGAACCGTACCTTGGCGAACCGCCACGCTCGCCATAACGCTCGCCAAGCAAGGGAGCGTCATCCCGCTCCAGCGGACGTGGCGTTTGTCTTCTGCCAGGCTGAGAGCTGCGCGATTGGCAAGAAGCTTCGCATCCCTGAGTTCGCCTTGCCGGGAGCGACCATGCCGCCCTCAGAGCGCGCCGCGCGCCATGCGAATCGGAATCCGTTCTACCCTCGCTCCCCAAGCCGGGGAAATCTCCGGCGGACGGGTAGCGTCCGTGGTCCGTCTCCTGGGCGCGGCCGCTCTGCCGCCAACACCACAGGAGCCGCTGACGCCCTCCCTCCCAAGCAAGCAAGCTAAGCATGCTATGCGGCAGCATTATTCGACGGCTTCACTTGGTCGGTGCATCGTCTGAGCGTCCACTGCTCCACTCGCTTGGTGCCTCGTGCCCTCGTCTATGCCACCCAACCTGCTCATGTGCTGCCCCGGCCGCAAACCTTAATTTAAGGGCGGGTCACTTTGCAGCTGCAAAGGACGAAGTTATATCATTGCTATATCAGACATATCTCTATATGTACCGCTTTTCATTTAATTTATAACTGGGTCGAGATAGTACCGGACCCTTATGAAATGCGTACATTGTAACGGGGAACGCGGGCGGGCGATCCGTTTTCTGTTGTCTGTTGTCTGTTGTCTGTTGTCTGTTGTCTGTTGTCTGTTGGCTGTTGGCTGTTGGCTGTTGGCTGTTTACATGTATCTCTGTTGTAATTGTCTTCGAATCTCTCCTTCACGCGCATGCAATGATGGAAGGTTTTTTTTTGCAGCCTGGCCTTGGGAGGGTGCAAAAATGGTCTTCAGTCTTGGAGGCAGCTACAGCACCTATGCTCCTCTATCGATCGCTGAGCGCTCAAACCAAATTCTCAATCACGCAATCCATTCCTCGATCAACATCTCCGTGAACATCTCCGTTCTGGGCAACGAGTCGGTCCTTCTCCGTCTTTTGTCCAAGTATGCCCGCCCCTTGCCTGAGCTTCCCGCGCGCAGTGCAAAGGCGGTTTTCAGGGTAAGCGTCCTTGGCGTCTCGACGACAGCGGGCTGCGGAGCCGCTGAACCATGGCTGGAGGTGCTGCTTCCAGTGGCGAATGCGAGCTCCAAGTCGTGCGCGCCGATGAGGTCGTGGGCTCGTCAGATGTACGAGGAGCTTCTCGAGGAGTTTCACGAGACGCCCGGTGCGAAGAATAGGTTAGCGGTGGAGGTGTTTCCGCTCAATGCAGCCGTTGCAAGCGCGCACGGCGATTGTGCAAGCTCGCGTGTGAAGCGGGACACCTCGCTCATCCTCCTCGAGGTGGCCACCAACCTCTTCAACACCGACGTCCGCGAGCTCATCTTGCGCGTGCGCGCGACAGCGCCGGCGGCGGTCATCCTCTTCGTCGCGTGGCCTTCGCAGAGCTGGCTCAAGCAGATGCGCTCGAGGGAGACCGGCTGGCCGTGCTGCGACTTCAAGCGCATCCTTGATGCTTGTCATGTGGGCAGGTGATTACCACCTGTGATCCACATCTCTTTGACTCCCATCTCTTACTGGATCCTTTTTGTGTGCCGTGTACGTGTGCCATGTGGTCAGTTGGTGGGGCCCGTTCGCGCCGAAAGCGAGGGTGCTCGACATTGCGGCCGTGCTGCACGCGACGCGCATGCCGATCTCGACATGGTACGCCAAGGGCGGCAAGGACATCGTACATCCGAATCCTCTGGGTCACGCGCTGCTTGGGCATTTGGTCGCTCGCTTCGTGGCCTCGGGCCTCTGGGCGGGGCGCGACGAGCTTGCCAACGCGACCATGAACGCTACCGAGCCCGAGGGCGATGCCCCTCTGTCGGCGATTCTGGACCACGAGCAAGAAGGAAACAGCACTCTTCCTGGCGAACAGCATGATGGGGAGGCAGAACAGCAACCAGCGACAGCAGCAACGTCAGCCGCAGCAGCACAGGAGGTGTGCTACAGCGGCGATCAGCTGCCTCTCACCAACGCGTCGCACCTGCGGCCGTTGGCTGGCTGGTCTCTCGTGATCGACGAGACCGGCAGCACGGAGATGTCCAAGCTTGGCATGTCTTCGGATCGGGTGGGAGACATGCTCACACTCGGGCCACTGCCTCGATTCGGCGCGCGACCGTGTGGCCTCATCATGGTCAAGCTCGGGTATCTGCTCGCACACTCGGCCGATCGGTACTTTGGCGCGATCGAGCTGGCGTGCCGCGGAGGTTGCCACTGCGTCAAAGTTTCGTCATCCATCCAGACGCGATTCTCTCCGTTCCCGATCGTGCAGACCGACGCGAGCACACACTACGACCCGAACGTGCGCAACATGAGCCCGTCCGTTACTCTGACCACGAGCTTCTGGGCCGCGTGGACTACCGAGCGGCCGTGCCTGCTACATGCCAACCACCGACAGATCAACTACCCACAGGGCGGCAGCCCACGTGTGCGTGAGAGGCCGAGTCGAGTACGCATCGACTCGCTCGCGCTGCGGCCCGCCACGCTCGCAGATGCGACACACCTGATGGGCCACCCTCGCGACCCGCAGCACGTCAACCTCTCCCTTGGTGTCGCAAAGTGCGCCCCTGAGACATGGGTGCACGACTGCGAGTACCCGCTCGCTGAAGCCAAGGATTATTCGGATCGCCCACGCACCCATCTAGGCCTGCAGAGGCAGCTTTGCTGCCTGACCAAAGGGCGGCCGCTCACTTGTTGATCTTACTGATTCTTGCGCAGTGTTTGCAAGCGAGTGCCACAGACAGCCACCGCGGCTCGGCACGCCTTCTCGTCGAAAAGCGTTCGAAGCTGCGACGGGGCCGCCACACAGCTCGCTTGCTATCCATACACGAAGCAGGCAAAGACTCAAATTTCGATTCCGTGAACTCCGGATGTGCGGATGCAGCCGTTCTTCGTGGACATCCGGACGTCTAGAGGTCTGGTTGAGTGAGACGCCACGGCACTGCGCCGCACGCCTCTCAAGCGTTGATGGGTGAGGGCGGCTTGGCTGTCATTTGTAAAGCCGGACCTAAGCCGGACCGAAACTACGGCTTTACCAAGACACATAGACACTTCTCGACCGTACATACACTTTCGAGATTCGACCCTCGATGCGGCGCACTTGCTCGGGCACGGTCGCCTCGATGTGGTCGGCCTGGCGCCGATAAGCCAGCTCGCGTTGCGTCTCCTGTAGGCGTGCGCTCAGCGTGCCGTGTGCCAGTATGAATCGCGAGCGCGGCCGCGGAGAAAAGCGACCCTCCGCCTCGCCACCCTCGGTTCATTACTGAGACCGTAGTGCCTGCTGGTAGGCCTTCAACACAGGCTCTGAGGACGCCACAAAGACGACACGGCGCAAGGGGTGCCTGCCCGCGCTGACGGTAGCTGCCATGCGTTTCACGTCCGTCTTGGCCACACTGCCGCCATGCTTGCCGCAATGCAGGCAGCCACGGGATGCTGGGGAGAGGCATCGCGAGGAAGCACACGGATACGTGGAGACGTGCGTGGGCTCGGCTGTTGCACGGCAGCACAATTCGGAACGTGCATCGCAATAGATGATGCCGAACGGCCTCCAGATGCCCGAGACGAGCTCATCGACGCTCGTCACGATGCTCAACAGTCCGTGGGAAAGCAAGAGGTTCGTCAGCTGAGAGAGCCAGCCTTTGCATCTTGCTTGCGTGACATGGATCTGTCCTCCTCGCACGGTAACGTAAGAAGTGTTCAAGGCCAAGAGCTCGTCCGCTCGGCATGCAGCCCGCACCAGCAACCGGCTGCACGATGGAATGCCGAGATTCTCGGCGAGCAGTGCCATTATGCAGTCGTCCCATGCCAATGCAGCGAACGCCTTGTTCGTCAACGAGAGAGCATCGCAGGTCTGCAGAGCGGGAGCGCCGCCGATAGCCAACGCGGAGGCGACGATGCGTCGGAGAACGTCATCGGGCAACGAGCTCAGTGCTTTGCATCGTGAGAGCTCAGTGCTTTGCATCGTGAGAGCTCAGTGCTTTGCATCCCGGCAAAACAGAAGTTGGGGCCTCTTCGAAAAGCGAGCATTTTACATTTAAATGTAAGCTTACCGGTACTGAACGTGGGGGGCCGCCGCCCCCCTCAGACTCTGCACAATCATGCTGGATGCCAGTTTCTTTTGCTGTAAGACATGACGGTTGCCGCCAATGCGAGTGATACTCTGACGCGTGGCTCCTGGCTACACAGTCGTCGACACGTCGACATTTACGGAAGAGCATTCATGGGCTCAAGAGAGATGACGTCATTCATCCTTACGCCGTGGGCGCTGTCAGCATTTTGCCAGCAGTATCCTTCTGGAGCGAAGTTGCTCTATCGTGATGTCTACCAGTTTGGTGTGTACACGGGTGGTTCGCTCTCCGGAATTGTGCGCGACCTGCGCAGTCTCAACGTTTCCTTTGGCACACTCTGGGGATTTGACAGCTTTGAAGGCCTGCCATCCGAACGCTTTGAAACAAATGCAACAGCGGCACAAACTATGGGGCAGTTGGAAGGCAACCACTGGAAGCCGGGTGCGTGGTCTGCGGCGGACGCGCTGGGCGTGTCGAGCTACACCGAGCTGCGCTCGTCGCTCACTCACAAAGTCGGGCGCAGGGAAGACGAAGGACCACTGCGATTGATTCGCGGCTTCTTCTCCGAAACGCTGAAGCCGAACCTCGCTGCCACGATGCGGATGCAGTCAGCGCTCTTCGTGGACATCGACAGCGACCTGTACGTGAGCGCCATCCAGGCACTCGAATGGCTCTTTTGCAGCGGCCTCGTCGTCGCCGGCGAGACCGTCATCCGTTATGACGATTGGGTGGGCTTCAACGCCAAGCATAAGCGCATCGGTGAGAAACGAGCGCACGGAGAGATCACCGCGCGCCATCGCGTGGGCTGGGCCTACTTTGGCGGTGATCCGTCAGTTTTGCGCTGCGTTTCCTACACCCTGGATACGGAGCACTGCGACGCGCGAGGCTACCAGTCCATGCGCGCGCTACCACCGATGGCAACAGCTACTGCAGCTCTTGAGCGAGGCGAAAGCCTCCTGCCGACACCACGCTCCTATCCAACGAGCGCCATGTCGAGCGCAAAGTTTACCGGCCAAGGACGTGGTGGCGGCGGCGGTGGCGGCAGCGGCGGCGGCGGTGGCGGCGGTGGTACGATCAGTGCAGAGTTGGAGCGATGCCACACTCGTATCGGCTTGTGGACACGAAAGTCCATAACGGAAAAGACTTCAACCGGCTGGGGGCGGCGCGTCGCTTACACCAAGGAGGAGGTGCTCTCCAATTGCAACCGGATGGCAAGAGAACGTGAAAAGCAATCCTGGGCGCTCGGCATGTACAGTCCTCGCACGCAGTCAGCTGCCACGAGGCCGACTGTACACGATCGCATGGCTCTTTGCACGGCGCTCCAGAGGCAGTACTACGAGGCGTGCTTCGGAGGGAGGTGTGCAGTACTACGAGTCTCACAAGGAAACCTAACCCCCACCCTATGAGCTATGTGTTGGGTGTTGTCCTAGATGGAAGATGCCTGCCTCAAGTTGCATGCGGCCCCCTGTGTCCGGAAAAATGTACAAGTTGAGATTGTCCTCGTCGTGGGATGTCCGGGCTCCAGGGGGCTGGGCACCCTGGCGGGGGCATGCGGGGGTTACATACCGGTACCCGTAGGTGGTTTCGATGAGACGGTTTTAATACCGGTTCATTTCGCCGACCGCCTTCGAGCAGGCGCGGGGAGGCGCTCTGGGAGCGGGTGGAGGCAGGGTCGAGTTCGCTGGGGATGGCCTCTTCTGAGTCGGCCGCGGGGGGCGGTCGACTCCGGGCCTGCGGCTCTTGAGTCGGCCGCGGCTTCGGTCGTCGCGCTGACGTGCGGGTTGTGCGTTGTTGGTGGGTTTGGATGGTTGTGATGTTCGTCTATGCGGTCCGTGTGCCTTTGTGCGTCCGCGTGTCCCGTGTGAGTCCCGGCTCCCCCCGGTGTCTTTTTACCGGTACAAGTACCGGTAACGAGCGAAAAGAATGCTTGTGTGAATGACTGTCGTCGTGGCGGCCGCGATCAGCGCCCTGCTCCTCGGATACGAGACCGTCGCGAAGAATGTTGCGAACGACTGTCGTCGTGGCGGCCGCAATCGGCGCCCTGCTCCTCGCAGCGAACATCACCCACATGACAACATTTGTGCGGATGTCATCGCTTAGCCCACGGCTAGATGCTCTGGACGTTGCAGTGCAGCAACTCGGCCGTGATCTTGAGCTGCTGCCGCAGCCGCACACGCCACCTCCTCCACCACCAGCAGTCTTGGAGCAGCGCGTCCAAGGGCATGAAGACGCTCGGGCACTGCGACTCGAACAGCGGCTCGCAAGGCAACTCGCACTACCCAGTGCGCCCTTGACCGATAGTTGGTCTTCGAAAGTTGGTCTTCGAGACAACTTCCTGCTTGCACAGCACATTCCAGTACACTCTGATGCGCAAGCACGCCAGCTGCTCAAGTCCATGTTTGGCTTGGCCAAGTTGCTCAACAGAACGCTTGTGGTGCCAGCAGCGTTGTGCGAGTCGCTGTGCAGCGGCACAAGCTGCGCAGCCGGATCTTGGGGATGCACACTGAAGCCCGTGGCACGAGCAGCTCTCGCGCACTGGCGGCCGAGTGCATCATCGACGGCAATCCTGCTGGCACCGGAATCCTCGACGATGCTTCCGGCGCTCGCTGCCGCGCACCTCTTCCAAGGCGAGGGCGCGCTCGCCGCTCTGCCCGCGCACATTCGACGCTCGCACGTGCGCGTCTCCATTCCCGATGGCCTGAGCGACAGCGAGGCGGCGTTTGCGCTCCGCGAGTACAGAGCGAGCACGAGGCTGCTTGAGCTCGAGCGAGCCGCGCTCGCCTTCTGCGGCTGGGATCCACGGCACGATGCGCAGCGGCTGGGCGTCGCGTTCGAGGCGGACGTGATCGCGGTCCTCGGCGATGAGCCGACGCCGCTGGCGCAGTGCTCTCACTTCCACGCGGGCGCAGCTGTTGTTCTGTCCTTTACCAACATTGGCGCCGCTGGGGACGTTACGAACGTGAGTGCTCCATTCTCCTCGCTGCCGGCGTCGGTGCGACGGCTGCCCAACGGCACGGACCTGCTCGTCACGTTTGCGACGGGTTCGGTGTCCACGATGGCGATCAACTGGGCGGCCAATGTGCGACGGGCGGGCGTGGCCGATCTGCTCATCGGCGCACTCGACGCAGAGATGATGGAGGCGTGTGCGCAGCATGACGTGCCATGCGTCTTGATCCATGGGGGCGAGGCGAGTAGGGTGCTCGCCGCGGCACCCGGCCTGAATCTGCGATCGCGGCCGAGCCTGTACCCCAAGATGAGCGTGCTCAAGGTGGGCTTCTACAACGAACTGCTCAGGTACGGCTTCAATGTGTGGGCGTGTGATGCGGACGCCATCTTCATTGCGGATCCGCGCCCGTTGATGCGCTCGCCCGCGTGGCTAGATGCGATGCTGGCCGCGGCAACGGACTGCATCGACATCCGTGTGGACTCGCGGTTCCCCATGCTCAACTGTGACCTGAACACAGGGCTCGTCTACATGCGCTCGCACCCGACGACGATCGCGTTCACAGCGCGCTGGCGAGAGACGATTGCAAGCGCAAAGGAGATACGAGTCCGCGACCAGGCCGCCTTCAACATGCTCCTCAAGGCTCGCAGGCTGCGCTACCTCCGCGGTCGACTCTTCGCCGGCGCCAATGGTGAGAGCGAAATCACCCTCGGGCTGCTACCGCTGAGCCAGTTCCTCAACGGCCACACGTTCTTCGTGCAGCACGCGCACACGCTGCCGAATGCGGCGCCGCCGCTCTCCGTCCACTTGACGTACCAGTTTGCCGAGGGCTCCACCTTTGCACACGGCAAGCGGCAGCGAATGCGCCAGGCCGGCCTCTGGCTCGTCGACGACGACACCTATTTCACAGGACGCTACGTTACCGCCGCGAGCGAGAGCGCCAACCTCCTTCCCATCCAGTCCCTCGGGCCGCAAGTGCCGTCGAGCGAGGCGATTGCACGCCACCTAGCCGAGGCTCGCCATAGGTCCAAAATACTACGCGCGCTCCTGGGCATCGCTAAGGCGAGCGGGCGCACGCTTATCCTGCCGCGCATGCTCTGCTACTGCGACTACATGTGGAAGGAGATGAAGAGCTGTCGCGTGGGCGGCGCCGAGAGCATGCGATTGCCCTTTGACTGCCCGATGGACCACGTGCTCGATACGCCGCGCTGGTTTGAGAAGAACGAGCTGCTCGATAAGGTCGGCCTGCGTGAGCCTTCGTTCCTCGACAACCCACGCGTGCCTCTGAACGTGAGCGGCTCGTCCGTCAGCGTCAAGCTCGGGAAGGCCCTCACCGACGTGCAGGTGCGCGCGGCGCTCGCGCCGCACGAGGGCGTCGCCGTCGTGCGCATCGAGGAGCCCATCGGCACTTTCTGCGGATTTGTGGACCGCGCGGAGCACGTGCGCTTCGAGAAGGCGTCGCAGCGGCTGCTCGAGTACAAGCGCTCGCCCTTCTGCTACGAGGACGGTGTGGCCGTGCCTGCGTACTCGCAGTGCTGCACGCCTCGCAAGCCCGGCGACGCCTTCTTCCCGTGCATCCACGGATTTGATCCGCCCGAGCCGCTGCCGTCGTGCGAAGGCGTGTTTCGGTAGATGAGATTGTGATGAGTATACCAGCGTGGGAGCGACCGCACACGGAATAAGGGTCCGACAGGGTTCAAAAGGGGAAGCAGATCACGATCAGGAAGAAAGAACCCCGCAACATGCCCCGCAAAGACCAAAGTGTCTCTTGGCTGTTGACACGAGGAGGGGGCGAGGTTGAGTGTTCATAGTCGGAGAGACTGTGAAGACTTGACTTGACTCGTGAAGACCTGAGACGGTCAGCGCGCGGGGAATTCTTTTGCGATCGACGCGAACTGGAAGCGCGATGCGCTCCGTGTCCAAGGACGAGCCGCTACCGGGTACCTCCACGGCCGGCACTCCCGTGAGCATCGTCGACATCTTGAGATGCCCCATCGAGATCAGGCTGACGAAGCGTGCCTTGCCGATCGCAGCCTGCCAGGCGCGCCTGGAGCACGTCGATGGGGTGTACCGTCTCGCTGCCTACGAAAAGGAGGGTGGGATGCACCACTGCTGGCCTCTGCACAATCACATCCGCTTGTCGCCAGTAGGCAGCGGCGAGGAGAGATGGGAGATGCATCTGAAGCCGGTGGTGCTTCCCAAGTATAGCGGCGGCGCGGAGCAGGAGAGCAACGACCTGCTGATACTGACGTGTGACCAAGTGGCACTTTCCAAGTTCGATGTTTTAATGAGGCATCTCAAGAAGAAGCCCGCGACACCTCTCGAGGAGGTGCCCGCGCCGGCCGCCGGCGCAGGTGCTGGCACGGCGGGCAAGAAGGCGAAAGCGCTGAAGCCGTCGGCGAGCAGCCGCACTAGTAAGGTCGGTGCCAGTGGCGCACCGCCAGCCGATCCTGCCGCCGCCACTGCAGCGAGCGGCGGCGTGTCACGCGGCGGCGTGCCCCCGAGTGCGGCAGCCAAGATGGCGGCGGCCGAGGTGGCGCAGCAAGCGGTAGCCGGCAGGCAGCCGCAGGTGGCAGGGTTGTCCGCAGGCCTCGCGGCGAGCAAGCCCGGCCTCGGCTCGGGCAACCAGCCCTCCGCACGGCATGTGAAGCAGCTGGCTGGCGCGGCGCAAAGGCTGCGGGCCGCCAAGGGCGCCGACGAGGAGAATGGCGGCGGCGGCGGTGCTGGCGGCGACGGCGGCGGCGGCGGCGGCGTCGTCGTCGTCGTCGGCGGCGGCAGCGTCGGCGGTGGTGCAGGCAAAGGCGGAGGCGGTGTTCCCAGCGGAGACGGACGCAGCGGTGCAGGAGGCGGCGCGCACATCGGCACCGCGGGCGGCAGCGGCGGCGGCGGCGGCGGTCGTGGCGCCGTCGCGGGCGCCGTCGGAAGTCGAATGCTCGATCATACTGATCAGTCCAACAGCGGTCCCTTTGGTGAGCTTGCCTACTTAGGACAACTTGCCTTCCGCGGCGCGAGTGGCGGCGCGCCGGTCGCATGCCGCCCGAGCGCATCGCGCACGCCGAGCGAAAGATCCACGGGCTCGATGCAGGCGCAGATGTCACCGCGGGAGCCTCTCGACGACGACGACGCGATGGAGCTCGAGGGCGAGTACGAGGACGACGAGGCTGTGGAGCAAGAGGAGGAGGAGGACGACGACGACGATGCGGGGGCAGTGATCGATGCGGCCGAGGCCGCCGACGATGCGCCGGAGGTGGCGGGCCGCGTACCCCCCCCGGGGTTCGTCTTCAGCCGAGACGGGCGCGCTCGCAATCAGGCGCCTCTCTCGATCATGGGCGCGAGGGACAAGCAGCAGCGCGGTGGCGTCGGCGTGGACGGCGAGAGTGGTAAGAGTGGGCTCGACCTCGAGCTCAGCCGCACGGGCGGCGGGCTTCACGATCGGGTCGTTCAGAGCTCCGAGGTTCGCATGCATGCATCCGAGGTTCGCATGCATGCATCCGAGGTTCGCATGCATGCATCCGAGGTTCGCATGCATGCATCCGAGGTTCAGAGCTCCGAGGTTCGCATGCATCCGAAGCAGCCGCCACCGCTGCAGCGGCAGCGCCACCAGCAGCTCGCCGACCGGCAGCGTAAGAGAACGTGCGCGCCTGCCGGCATGGGGCGCCCCCTTGGCACCTTGTCGCCGAGCGGCTCGACTGCGGACGCGCAGCAGCGCACCTCGCGCTCGAGTGATCGGCTTCACAAGGAGTTTGATGGCGCCACCGCTGGAACGTCGTCAGGCACGCTGCGCCAGCCCTCGCTGCAGTCGTTTGGGCGGCAGGGCAAATCGCTGCTGCACTCGCCGCGCGGTGCAGAGGCGAACGGGCGCGCCAACCGATGCCACCTGGCGAGCCGCCCACTCTCGCCTCCCGTTGGATGCATGCCCGGGCTTGCCAATTTAGGCAACACGTGCTACTTGAACGCGACGCTCCAGTGCCTCGCCGTCGCCAAGCAGCTGCCTGAGCGCCTTGCTGAGCTCTGCCAGCTCCGCCAGAATCTGGAGGAGGCGGTCCTCGCTCCGGCCGCGCGCGCCTCCGCCGGAGCCGCCTCGTCACTCCAGGAAGGCGGCGGCGACGCAGCGGCGGACGGCGCTCTGCCCGCTGCGGGAGCCGAGGCGGGGCCTTCATCCGCCGCAGTGACGCCGCAGCCGCCCTCGTCGTCGACGCCGCGGCTGCCCGGCCCGTCTCTTGCGGCGGCGGCGCTGCCGCTGCTCGCACCGCGCGAGAGTACGACGTCCGACCGCTCGATCGTGCGCGCACGCCATTTCAAGCAGGTGCTCGGTGATCGCTTTCCAATCTTCAAGGGCGGCGCCCAGCATGATGCGCACGAGTTCCTGTGTGCCGCCTTCGACGCGCTCGAGGAGGAGGCCAAGGCGTGCCGGCAAGCGTCACGCACGCCCTCGCCGCCCGGCGCGCCCGCAGTTGAGAGCGGTGCCAACGCTGTGAGCGTCGTTCCCGGCGACGCCACCGCCGGAGCCGAGGCCGATGGCATTGCCGCAGCCGACGGCAACATGGAAATTGACGAACCTCACCGTCCAATTTGGAGCGCCGCCGATCGCATCGCCGCCGAGGCCCTGGAGGCGGCGGAGGTGGCGGCGGCGGCGGAGGCGGCCGAGGTGGCAGCGGCGGCGGAAGCGGCCGAGGTGGCGGAGGCGGCCGAGCTGACCGAAGCGGCCGAGGCGACAGGCAGATTCCGGCAAGCCAAGCTGGCGGCTGGCCTCAGCCGCTGGGCCGTCCGGGCTCGAGTTCGGCTAATCGAGCAGCAGGGTGCCATGGCGGCTGGCACGGAGGCTGGCACGGAGGCTGGGATGGTGCGCGGGACAGCGCTCGATTTGCACGCGGCGGTGGTGCGCGAGGACTCCACGACGACGGCCGACTGCTTAGACGACGCGGAGGTGGCGGCGGCGGCCGAGGCTGCAGCAACAGACGCGAAGTTGACAGGCCGCAGCCCTCCCCTCCTCAACGCGCCTCTGACGGGTGTCGAGTGCTCGGCGCAGCGCGGCCCGTTTGTGCCTCCCTTGGAGCGAAACAGCTCATGCACGCCTGGCACCGCGAGTGTGAGCTCTGCGTGCCCCGTCGAGATGTCTTTTGGATTCCGCGTGCGCACGACTCTCCGATGCACCGCGTGCGGCTTCGCATCTGCGTCTGTGGAGCGCTTCAACCACCTTTCGCTCAACTTGCCCGAGAGGACGGCACCCGCCACTACTGACGTGGTCAACCTTCTCGACGACGCGCCGCTGTCGGACGTGCCGGCGAAGACGCTCGATGAGTGCTTGCCGTCGCTCGATACGTGCTCGCCGTCGTCCGTCAGCGGTCACGGCAAGCGCTCGATACGACGCCTGTACGAGCAGGGTGCGGATGCTGGCTGCGGGGGCGATCCGGAGCCGCTCGGCTTGCTCCACAGCCATGCGACGCACTTTGATGAGAAGGCATCGCCGTCGATGATGATGCTCCTCAACGATGTGGCGGTGCGCGCTAGCGGCCAAGCCGACCGCGTGGACGGGAGAGCTCTGGGCCCGGGTGCAGGCAGCGGGGCTGCGTGCAAGCGCGTGCGCTTGCCCGGCAATCGGTTTGAGCTGCCCGCGGCTGACACGGGCGACTCCGCCAACGAGGATGACGCGGAGAATGCCGCGCCCGCCGCGCCCAGGCCTTTCGGCCTCCTCGGTGGCGCCGCAGACACCCTCGCCAACCAAGGCCTCGGCGTCTTCAACGACGAAGGGTCCACCTTCGCCGTCATCGGCGGCGGAGGCGGCGGCCACGGCGGCGATATGGACGCTGAAGATCGGTTGGACGATGCCCGTGCGCACCAGCGGCTGCGTCGAGACGTGCCCACCACGGCGCCCAAAGTGGATGTGCCGCCGCTCCGCGGCAGAGGGGATGTGCTGCCAGCCCACGGCAGTTCCTCTGATCTCTTCCAACGCTCCCTCAGCTCGATGCGCAACCCACTGACCCATTCCGGCCCAGCGAACTGCGCCCCCAGCTCAGGCAGCCGCCGCGACGGCCACGGCGGCGGCGCACTTGCCGTCGACACGCCGGCCGACTCTGGCGCGGACGCCCAAGACGGCGCCGCGGACGCCCAAGACGGCGCCGCGGACGCCCAAGACGGCGCCGCGGACGAGGAGCAGCGTGCCATTTTATTGGCCGCGGGTGTCACTGAGGCGGAGCTGGACGCGCAGATGGCGCTGTTCAGCAGCTCCTCCGCACCGACCTGGAACACGCAGTCTGAAGAGGACCGACAAGTCGCCCTCGCGCTCGTGGCCAGTCTCGAAGGCAGCGCTGGCGATGGCGGCGCTGGCGGCGGCGCCCACGACAACGGGTGGGATCAAGCAGTGACGATGGCGACGTCGGGTGGGCACAAGCAAGAGCACGCGGGCACGGAGGGTGCGGCGGGGAGCACTTTTTTTAGCCTCGACCCCGCCGCGGCCGAGGGGCCGCTTGCTCCAGTGGAGGAGCTGCTGGGAATCGTCGTGGGCGGGTCGTACGACGCACCGGCTTCGCCGTTGGCCGGTGGGTTGGGCGCGGCCGCGGCCGGGGCGGGGCTGTTCACGCCCCCACGTGAGCCGCGAGTCCGCTCTTCGCTCGGCGCGCCGTACGGCGGGATGGTTCCGCCGCCGCTCGCACTCCATCTGTCGCCTGTAGGAGTCAGCTCGCGTTACGGCCCGCTGAAACCCGAGTCAGGGCGGGGAGACGCCCGGGGTGGGAGCCCTCGCAGCGGTGGCGGCAACGATGAGGGCAGTGGCGGTGGCGTCAGCGACGCCGATGGTGGTCGTGACGAAACCGGAGGCGGCGCTGGCGGGCTGCACGTGAGCACGTTGGCGTCGCGCTTCTTTGTGGATGAGCTGCGGGAGCGACGTTGCGAGCGTTGCGGCCACGAGAGCGCGCTTGCGTCGCAGCGGCTGCTAGCACCGCTGCCGCCCAACCTGATGCTACACCTCAAGCGGTTTCACAGCGACCCGCGCACTGGCATCGCCACCAAGCTCACGACTCGTGTGCGCGTAGATGAGCGACTAAGCCTCGCGCCGCACCTCGAAGCGACGCACGGTGAGCAAGAGGTCGAGGGCACAGAGATGCCAGATGGCCCAGGTGCGGTGGACACAGAGAGCGGTGACGGTGATGGCGATGAGGATGCGGGCGGTGCTGACAGCACCGGCGGTGCCATGTTCCGCCTGCGCGCGCTCGTGTCGCATCATGGTGAGCATTGCTGGGGAGGCCACTACACATGCACGGCGCGCGTGGGCGAAGGCGACCAGTGGGCGTGCTACGACGATTCGCACGTGAGCCTCTCATGCGACAACCCGACAAGTACGGCGGCTGTACTGCGCGGCGCGTACCTGCTCCTCTACGAGCGCATTGACGTCGGTGCGCCCGCTGCCGACGCCACGATGGCGTACGGGGCGGACGATGCGCCGGGCATCGGGGCGGACGACCTCTACAACTAGGTGGGGAGCCCGGGATGCGCACGTGCACAAAGACAGCATGCTGTCTGCATCAAGCAGCGCCATCGGTCGGATGGGACAAAGGGACAGCGAAGATGCCTTTGGCACGGCCCGCTGAGGTGGATGGGACGGGACCTCTGACGCTGCCCACGTTGTACAGTACAGGTTACGAGCTGCAGGCACCGCATACCACGAGCACACTCGGGGGGAAACGAAAAAGCGAAACCCACCTGCTCTTCGAGCACCTCGTGTTGCATGTTGGGATTTCGTTGGAGGATAAGCACCACCCTGTACGTCCGGACTGGAGAGTCTTGTTCGTCGTGGAGAGTTGCGCGCATACGTGTGGGTGTAACCTGTGTACACGCACTGTCGCTAGACGAGGCCGTTTTGATTTACTTCGATTTCATGCATGGTCCGGCGGGCAGAGTGACAGCAAAGACCGTCCCTGCACGGAGACGAGCGAGATCACGGAGACGAGCGAGATTGGTCCAGTCAGAGATAGTGAGGCCTACCGCACCGGCCACCACCGCCTGCTACGTATCTGAAGCTCATCTTCATGCTCAGCTCTCGATGGTACAAGGTGCCCTCGTGCGATGGGCGCCCGCATGACCTCCTCTTCATGCTAGCTTGCTAATGGTACAAGGTGCCGTCGCGTCGCTCGGTGCGCTGTGGGCTGTGGCGACGAGGTGCAGCTCCATAGCCATGGACAATCGAATTTGAGAGCTCACTTCTTAGTCTCACGTCTCAGAAGGACCGTGCGCCGCTCAGTACATCTTCCACCCCTGCTCTTCCTCGACGTCGTCATAATCGCCCGCCCCTAAGGACGAGTCGAGCCCGGGGAACATGGCGCGTGCGTGCCCCCCTCCCAGCAGCGTGCGCCGCGCTGCCTGGGAGATGAGGGAGGCGATTGCGTCCACGGCGTTGTCGTCGGCGCCCGTGGGCAGCAACGGATGCGCGCAGCCTCGGTAAGCACGGTTGTCCACTGCGTACTGGAGCAGCTTGCGCCAGTGCGTGTCCTCCCACAGTGCATTCGGATCAGCCACGATGACAAGGAGCGCTTTGGCACGCGTGATGGCCACATTGAAGCGCTGTGGGGACGCCATGAGCCCGTGGGCCATCGTGCCGATCGAGCGCGTGTTCGCGGAGCCGACCACCGTCGAGATGATGATAATGAGCTCCTCTTGCCCTTGGTAGTCGTCCACTGTACCCACTCGCACCGCGCCGTATCCACGCCGACGTAGCAAGTTGCGCACATGCAGCACCTGTGCTCGAAACGGCGTCACGACGCCGATGTCATTGGTCGTAATACGCCGTCGAGGGACACCACCCGCCACCGTGGCGGACGCTGCCGTTCTCGACTGCGCCGGCGCTTGAGCGTCCTTCGAGGCAGCAGCCACGAGGTGCGCTTGAGCGTCCTTCGAGGCAGCAGCCACGAGGTCCGCAGGCATGCTGGGCCTCTCGGCCTTCTCCGCGGCTTCCACCTCCTCTCCCTCCTCACGTGTGCACTCACGCGGCCGCTCAGCACCCGTGTGAGCCACATTCATCTCCTGAGCGAGGAGCGACTCGATCAAGTCGACCAGCTTCTCGGCCTCCGTCACATTGCGGTACGAAGAGGATGGATGCGCCGACGACGCGTCCACCTTATACAGCGAATGGGCCGAGGTACACCCGTAAAAGAGTAGTGGGAAGTGCTCGGTCACCAGCTGTGTCCAAGCGCCCATCGAGCCCGTCACCGACTTGTCGGCGCACTCGACAAGCTCGCCATCATACGACAGCTCTGAGGGCAGCTGCAGTAGCGCACCGGCGGAGCGATAGTTGCGCACCAGCTTGGTCATGCAGCGCGTGCGCGGTGCGGCCAACTGCGCGGGCGCGGACGACGAAGCGGCTGCCGACGGCGCAGCGGCCGACGTCGGCGCTGGTGGCGCGGGCGCGGGTGCGGGTGCGGGTGCGGTGCCGGCCTGTTGGTATACAGGCAGTCGCATCAGCCGCTCGAGGAGTGAAACGCCCAACCCGTGCTCGCGCCCAAAAGGCGAGCGCACGACCGGACCAAGCTGCTTGTGGTCGCCGCAGAGCACCGCTGCGCAGCCTACGCCTGCAAAGGCGAGGGGCAGCATCTCTTCCGACTCGAGTGCCTGCGATGCTTCGTCCACAAGCACATGGGTGAAGTGACCTACGAGCATAGCCCCCTTGCACTTGTCGAGCCAATCGACATCGAGCCACTTGACCTTCGCCGCCTCGTCCGTTGCTTTCGAGCTGGTGCCCGACCCAAAAACTTGCGTCGGCGCCTGCTGAGCCTCAGCCAGCAGGCCAGCGAGGGCCTTCAGGGTGCCCGCGAAGACGCGCATCCTCTCATTCTTCCTCTCAAGGTACCGCCCCTCCTCCTTGTGAGGAGCGCTCGGTGGCTCGAGCGCCGTCTCGAGCGCCTGGACTTCGTCGTGGGAATGCTCTCGGTCGGCATCCGTCTCGACCACCCGCGGAGTGTGGTGCTTCTCCACAAGCGCCGTCTCGAGCACCTTGGGCGACTCGGACACGAAGGGCAGGCCCGCCTCATAAAGAAGGTGCGTGGCGCCGCACGTGGCCACGATCACGTCGAACTCAAGGAGCTTTTCGAGGGGCGGCACCGAGAAATTGCCGACCTCGAGATCCTGCTGACAGTACTGGAGCAGCGTCGAAGGGACCGAGTCGAGAGTTCGCTGCATGGAGTTCAGGCGCAGCATCGTGGGTGGACTTGGCAGTTCGCGCCAGCGAGAGAGCATGCGTTGGGTGAGGGCACGTGTGCCTTCCAGCGACCGATGGCGCTGGGCCCGCAAGATGGCGACGGCGTCAGCGTGCTGAAGGCCGACACTGCTGGCTACCGCATCGTCTCCCTCAGCGGCGGCTACGTCATGGCTGTTGTCCGTGACGGTCATCTCTTGCACACGTTGGCGGGCGGCCTGCATGGCTTCGGCGATCGCTGGTACCTCTCTATAGTGGACGGCTGCTAGGAGGGCCTTGCGCAGGGCCGCCGACGTCGTAGCCTCCTGCAGGTATTCCAACGCCTCCGTCTCCGTCTCCGCCTTCGCCGCCTCCTGCTTGTCCGTTGCATCCTCGGCTCCAGGGTCGATTGCGTCGGGGTCCATTGCGTCACCCGCAGCGTGCGACAGCTCATCTGCGTCGGGTGGACGACCCAGGGCCACCTCGAGCCGCGCGTAGAGATCGCAGACGAGCTCGATGCACCACGAGCCCTCTCGGCTCTCTTGGAGACAGACGCTCTCCCACCACGAGCCCTCTCGGGCTCGCCCAGCTCGTTGGACCATGAGCTGATTGGCCGCCGAGAGCTGCGCCGAGTGCTCGCGCCAGCTGCCGAAGACTTGCATGCACGCGTCGCATTGGGCAGGGCTGCAACCGCTCCGCTCAAGCAGCTCGAGCATCTGGAAGCGCGTGTCCGCGATCAGCTTGTGGCTCGGCTCGAGTTCGGAGCGCAGCTTCATGACCAGATGCCCAACGCCATCAGGTTCGGCTCGCGCTTCCAGCCCGGCAGATGCGCCTGACCCGGCCGTTGTCTCGAGCACGTAGAGCTGCCCTGTGGTGCCGAGCAGCGTGATCTGCGCGAGCGTGCAGACCAAGTCGATGCACTCACGCTCGTCGTACCACTCGCGCCCTCTCCACGCAGACGGGAGAACGCATCTCGGGTTACACTGTGCAGCTAGGCGGCGCATGTGGAGAAAGGGAAGCTTTTCGTGCAGCCGAATGGCGAGTACGTCCGCCGCCGCATTGGACGGTGCAGTGACGAGCAGGCGCGGGCGCGGGTGGTGCACGAGGGTCTGCACCACCATCTCGAGGACCACCATCGTCTTGCCCGTGCCTGGGGGCCCGAAGACAAGGTAAGGCACGCCCAGGTGCGAGCCGTCGAGGACGTCCGTCACGGCCTGCCATTGCTCGGCGTTCAGCTGGGGCTGCAGCCGCGTGGCGCGTGAGGCCGCGTACGCTGGCATGCCGCGCCGGCTCCGCCAGGTGCGCGCCACCCTCGTGCTCACGAGGATCGCATGCTCGCAGGCGGCGAGCAGATACAACTCGGGGATGCGACGCCAAGACTCGTTCCAGCTATAAGGGGGCCCCGAGGGCGGAGACTTGACCCCAGCTGGTCTCGGCCAGATGAGGACCTCGCTGCTGGCCCAGATGGCGGCAAGATGAAGCTCAGTCTCGGAGGGCTTCGGGCTCGCACTCACGCCGCTGGCCCCCGATGGCCACGCTCGCCTCAGCCTCGCCTCGATGACCTCGGGTGTGATGGTGCCAAACTCGCCGACCTCAGCCTCCTCCAGCTCAGGACCGAGAGCATAGTTCAGAATGCTTGGGTCCACATCGGCAGCCAACGGCCCGAGAGCGACCAGGCACGGGGACGCCGCGTGGAGGAGCCCTAGCATACGACATGGCAGCTGCAGCGCGAGTTCACCAAGAGAGATTTGCAGCTGTGCACCTTGGAAGGGGAGGCTCAGGCCGGAATGGGAGGGGGGGAGAAGGCGTGTGAGCTGGAGCGTCTGGTTTGCGAGCGTGTGGAAGACGCCTATGTGCTCGAAGAGCCGACGCATCGTGAGCTCCATGAACGCGGTCATCGTCGTGTTCAGGCAGAAGCGCAGATGGCACAGCGTCTGCTCCCCGCTGCGATCGAGTCGGCTCGCCGGGGAACGATTGAGGCTCTGGAGCGCGCTGCGTGCCTTCGCGCGGTCGAAGCTGGCGGGCAGTAAGGAGGGACTGATTTTATGGAGCGCTATGGCGGCGAGGAGCTTCTCGCCCTCATTCTCGATCTGTTGGCGCGTGAGGGACGGCTGGAGCACGAGCATTGTACGCTGCGCCACGTTGGCGACGCGCAATCCGAGCTCGTAGCAAGGGAAGTCTGCAAGCCGAAACCGCAGCTCGTCGCCTTGCTGCACGGGCGGATGCTGCTCCTGTAGCCCTGGCACCTCGACAGTGAACGTGACTTTCTCGTCCCATGTCTTCCCCCGGTCCAGCCTCGTCCGTACCTCGACAGAGAAGACGTCCATGCGCTCATAGTCCTGTGCCATCCGCCGCGCCTCGAGCCGCAGCAGCGTGGCAAGCCGACGTGTGTGCAAGCGCGCGAGGCTGAGCCGCGCGAGCAGCAGCCCGAGAGCGTCGACAGCCTCGCGCCCAACGCTCTGGAGGCGTGCTTGCATGCTATGGACGCTATAGAACTTCATAGGCGCCGTCACGGGCGCAGCTGTGGACGTGCTTGCAATCGCTGCGCGCGCCAGGAGCGACTTGAGCGCACAGTCCACCTCCTCCGACTTGAGCTGATGTTCAGCCGACAGCTGGGACCAGATCTGTGCTGCCAGAGGGCTCTGCTCGTCGAGATCTCGAGGCGGTAATCCCGGCAGGGATTCAAGTGGACTTTTTCGTCCACCCGTCTTCGGCGCCACCGTGCCTAAGGGTCCGCCCGCCCAAATCGCCACATCTGTGTCCTCTGTGTCGGCGATCTGGGCGCGCATCAGCTTGGGCCGGCGAACGTGGCCAAACGCATGCGGCGCCGAGCTCCCGAAGAGGGCTTGGGAGCGCCACAGGGCGCGCAGCTCGTGTGGGAAAAAGGGAGCCGCCTCGGCCGAGAGCAGCGTCCTCGTGTCAGGGTGGATGGTGTACAGGACAATCGTGGCGCCGAGCACGAAGTGGTGCACAGTGACCGCGCGCTCAGACGCCTCCATCGCCTCCACCTGCACGAACAGCCACTGGCGCACCAGGCCACGCTCATCAGGAGCGGTGGCCGTGATCGTCAGCGTGTGCTCTGAGCGAGGCGGCAGCAATGCCCCGACGCCGCCGTCGCCGCCGAGGCGCTCGCACCGAAAGGGTGGCGCGGCGGCGTCGTGTACCGGTAAGGGACCGATGAACCGACATGCCTTCAGCAGCACTGCGACGCTTGACGTGTTCGTCACTGCCAGCTCGATGGTCTGCACCTCGCCAGGCACAGCTGGCTTAAACGAGAGCTCTGCCTGACTGAGCTCGATGCCCAGGTGTGGATGCGTGCACTCGGCGCGTAGCTTGGCGCCGTCCGCGGAGGGCGCCGCCGGCAGCTCGAGCGCCTGCAGAATCAGGTGGTCGAGCAGCGCCGACGGGTCAAGGAGCGTGTGGAACGGCGGTGGCTCGACGGCAGCTGCAGCGGGCGGGCGCATGGACGCCTGCATCGGTGGCTCGACGGCAGCTGCAGCTGGCGGGCGCATGGATGCCTGCATCAGTGGCGGGATTTCCGCCGCTTGCGATGGCGGCGGTCCTGGTATGTGAGGCGGCATTTGCATGTGCATCTGCGGCATCATCTGCTGCATCATCATCTGCTGCATCATCTGCTGCTGCATCTGTTCAGCCCGCTCGTAGTCTCTAGCGGTGTACGGCCTCGTAAACCTGTGCATCTGCTGTGGCTGCATTGGATATGGATGATACATGTGCGGGTCTGCAGCTGGCAAGTGCGGCCATCCTCCAGGGGGCATGAATGGATGCAATGGCATCATCGGACCTGGCAATGCGTTGTACATCGGCGCCATCATTGCGGCGGGCGGGCCGGCTCCAGGCATCGCGGCGTCACCCATATGAACAAAGCCTGGCGGTGGCGGCGGCGGAGGCAAGCCCTGTTGTGCCCGCTGCTCGGCGGTCGGAACCATACCCGGACGCATGGTTTTATCTTCGGGCGAAGTCGTTGTGCTAGTTGTCGCCAAAGCAGTCAAGTCAAGTCAAGTCAAGTCAAGTCAAGTCAAGTCAAGTCAAGTCAAGTCAAAAGTGAGTGTCCGGTTTTACTTCAAGTCAAAAGTGAGTGTCCGGTTTTACGTCTAAGATACTACAATTGTACCGTAAAAAGACACCGGGGGTACTACCGGTAAGAACCTCTTTCGACTTTCAACCCGTCCGGGAAGGACCAGGACTACAGTACTGTAGTCTGTACACGCTGGACCCTTCAGGCGGGATGCAAGGGTTCCGGGAGCCGAAGGCTCTGGATTCCATTTTGTTTTGTGCACAGTCCCCTTCTGCCATGAAGTGCCATGAAGTGCCAATGGCAGCGGATTTGAAACTCAGCCAGAGTCGATTCGCTCTAGGGGTGGCCATGGCGAGTTCGCTCTAGGGGTGGCCATGGCGAGTCTGTTGCGACCTTTTTCAGGAGCTCCAGCTGTGATTGTAGTGCAATTTGCTTGGTTGTGAAACTCTGGATGCGCATCTTGAGATCTTGCTTTGTGGCCTCGCTTGCATTCATGGCATGCAGTTGCTCTTTTGCCTTGCACCACGTCTTGTTGAGTATTTTCAGTTGTGTTTGCAGTCCCCGCACTGTATACAAAGCAGTCCTGTAGGGCCACCACCACGGAGTCTGCAACTTCTCGGCAGCGTTCAGATGTTTACGTGCTCCCATGATGTAAGACGATGGATACTCGAGCCATGCTCCTGATTGCATTCGAGATTGCGATGGAGATTGGGAGCGCCAATCGAGTTCATCAAGGACATGGTTGAAGAGCAATCGGCTCCACGTGTCCGGTGGGCCAGGGAGGCAGAAGTGCACGCAGTCCCCTTCTGCCATCACCCCTCCCCACTCGACAGTACGATTGCCAATTTTTCGAAGGGGAGGCAGATAGTGCCGTCCGATGGTGGCATCGGGGCGCTTGCCGGCCAAAGGGAACATGTCCAAGAAGGCGACGCCGGTCCTGGCTGCGACTCTCCGCGCGGTCTCACGATGGCGGTGCCATCCTTCCCACTGCAACGCAAAATGACTTTTATTGCTCGGATACACTCTGTCGTCGTGTGGCCAGCGCCGAATCTCTGCCGCTGAGCCAATTGGCTCGTCGTACTCCCAGCATCTAGGCACTGGCTTCGTCGTCGACATGAGGACGACGGAGCTGCGAGGAAAACCAAGTAATCGTCGAGACGCAAGCATCGAACTGAGCGTGGCATTGAGGCTCTGCTGAAAGACAGTGTGCCAAGTCAGCCCCTGAGACCCGAACTGTGTATTCTTTCCCCAACTGTCTCGGACCCCATCGTAAAAGGGGTTGGCTGTGTTGGCATAGTGCTGGCCGACGCACAGGAGTACAACATCGGACTTGATAGCTGCAGAGTTGAAGCTGGAAAGTATCGGATAAAAGCGGAAATGGCCCGCATCCTCAACCATACGGCGCGACGCCTCCCAAAGCAAAAGATCGGTTCGGATGGAACGTAGCGCAACGGTGCTGTTGCACGCACGCACCTCATGTTCGTGCACCGACGATAGCGTGCTGCGTGCGTTGATGTTGCCCCCAAGGAGATGGATTACGCTGACAAATTGCTGTTGACAGACGCTGTCGCCAATAAATGAGACGCGGCGGCCCTTAAGTTTGGCGCAAGTCGCCTCCACTGATTGTTCTAGCGAGCGCAGAGTGCAATTGTGTGGTGTCCACTCGTACCGTCTTGTCACGTTGTCGCGACGCGGCCTAAGTCTCGCCCTCTGTGCATCATGGCACGCACACCATCCAGCTAACTGCTCATGGGTTCCATTTTCATTGCGGAGATTGTATATTGGCTTGCTGCTCACCTCGTTCCAGACGCCATCAATGTAGGACGCAGCTCTCGGGCTTAGCGTGCAGGGCGCCATGGGCGAGAGGTGGAGGCGCGTTGCTGCCTGTAGTTCCGAGCTGGAAGGTCCCTTTCGGCGCCGGTCGAGTTGAGTCAAGTCAAGTCAAGTCAAGTCAAGTCGACTCAAGTCAAGTCAAGTCAAGAATTCAAAATGACGGTCGCCAATCCATACTTGTCTCCACCGCCATCCAAACCGCCGACGCCCAGACCATCCTCAACGCCGCCAGCGCGCGCATGCTCCGTGTCTCGTTTGGGGTCATGTAAGGTGTGTGTATTCTGAGCGGGCAGTAACAGTGCCGTAACACCGGCTGTCGCGTCTGTCGTGTTAACGTTCACTTGTCCGCACAGAAGCGCGGGCTCGTCTGGAGCACAATGCCCCCATGAGGAGCAGCTCATCAAAATGACCGTGTATCAAGGCGGCGCCGCCGCTTTCACGGGAAATCGGGATGGACATGGATGGATCAACTCGACCATGCTCGACTTGAGTTGCAGACTTGAGTTGTGAAATGTTGTGAATGAGAGCTGCCGCTTCAAAACCGCGTGTCCGACCGACGGTGCCGCGTATGAGCGCGCTCCTCCCTCCGCCGCCGCCCGAACGCACACGCGAGCTAGTCGAACTCCCCCTGGAGCTCCTCTGCCTCATCTTACAACACGCCGCTCCGCTTGCACCCGGGCTGACCCTTTACAATGCCGACCTTCCAGGGCTTATGCACCACCCTCACCGCCAGGCGAGTGCGGTGATCGCTTACGCGCAATGGGTGCAGTGCTTGCGCAGCGTGTGCCGCCGCTTCGGTGCCGCACCCTTTGCCGCTCCACGAGTCGTGCTTGTGAACCCCGCACGCTCGAGCACGGCGACCGACAGCGAACTGCATGTGCCCCGCCCCGAGCACGCGGTGACGGCTGGGACGAACACTTGGATTCCGGAGGACATATCGCTGCACCCCACCAAACCAGTCACCGTCTGGTACGAGGTGCGTGCCGACAGCCACAATTCGGAAGTGATCGGCGCCTTCTCCCAGACGCTCACGCGCTGGACGGATGGCCAGGGCGGTGAGGACGCGCTCACGTGGTACGCGGCGCCGCACCGGCACGACTTCACGTTCCGCGTGCGCATGTTCGACTTCCACGACGACATGATGCTCGACGACCTCAACAACCCGCTAGGCGTGCCGAGCGCATCTACCCGGACGCCTTACCGGTTGCGCCACGGCGTCTGGCAATTGGTGTGCGTTCACCTCTCTCAGAGCCACGCGGCCTACTCGATTGACGGCCATGACATCGATAAGTGCTACCTTGAACCAAACGTGTCGATGCCCTCGCGCGGCCGAATCGGGATGGTCACGTACGACACGTCATACACATGGCGCAACCTGCACATTGTTCTCCCCGATCTCGAGCAGGAACTAGGCCGCGGGCCATGCGACGGGCACACGGGCAACATGTGATCGGAGCCAGTCGAGCCGACGAGCCGCGCTCGTTTTCCTCGCGGTGTGGCTCTCGAGAGACGAGTGTTATACTTCTCGAGGCTGGTGAAGAGACATGAGCGGGTCTGCAGAATGAGCCGAATCGAGATACTCATCTGCCCGCCTGGGCATGGGCCTCCAGTCCGGACCCGACTCCCGAGACTGAGACCCTCCTCGCGACTGCAAGAGAGCTGCCAGACTCAGGGCTGCTCTTTTCGCGTTTTCACGCTATCCGGTGAACAGGGTTCAGAAATTAGGGCTAAGCTCAGACGGTTAAACCGCGGTTAGGTACAGAGCGGCGAGCGGGTACACAAAAGTTGTAATTGAAGGTATTACGGCGTAACATCGGTTATTTTGAATGATCTTCATTCGAAGGACAATCATCAGATGGTTAAATCCCTTTCCCTGAACTCAACGGCACACAGCGCCGCCCTTCCAGCTTCCACCCGCACCGCCCGTCTCGCTCATGTTCGTTCGCAACGTACCATGAGAACGCCGCAGCCGTCGCCAAGACCAGGGCACCACAAAGCGCCGGGAGCCGAGCACGCGCAGTTTGCGCGAAGTTCCTGCGACGCGGCCCATGCGCCCCTCGCCGCAGCCAGTCACGCACATCGTCGAGAGCCTGCCAGCTGTGCGGCAGCCCAGCTCCGGGAGTTGCGCCCGCGTCGCTCTGGCCACACGCTTCTGTGTACATGGGGAAGACGTGCCACATGCGTGGGTAGATGCGCAGGCGCACGGGTGCCGCACAGCTCGCCTCGAGCGCGCGCGCCGCAAGCTCGGTCGCGTCGCCGAGCATCACCTCGGCGTCGCCCACGACGAGGAGCGTGGGCGGAAGCCATACGCGCAGGAGCGGGAGCGGCAGGAAGACTGGCGACACCCGAGGGTCTTGAAGCAGCTCACGCGGGGCGTACTTCATCGAGCACCTCACCGTGCTCTCAATCTCGGACGCCAGATCGCCCCCGTCGGAGAAGATGCAATCGCCGCGCATGGCCTTCTCGCACCATGCACGGGTGCTATACGACGGCAGGGACGCCGATAGATCAGTCCACGGTGAGATCAGCGCGAGGGCCGTCGGCGGACGCGGCACCACGGGCAGTGGTACACCCGGCGCCAGCTCGCCAAGCGCTAGCGCGGAGATCATGCAGAGCGCGAGGCCGCCGCCCGCCGAGTCGCCAACCACATACACCGCATCCGCAGCGCAGCGACGCCACGTGCCGCCCGCCACGCCGCCGATGGGTGGCCCGTGCTCCCAAAGCCATGCGAGCGCGACGAGCGCGTCGTGCAGTGCGGCAGGGAACGGGTTGGCCGGGCAGAGCCGGTAGTCGACGGCCAGCAGCGGCATCTCCGTGGCGAGTGCCAGGCGCGACGTCAGTGGACGGTAAACATCCGAGGGCGAGTAGTAGGCGTACCCGCCGCCATGCAAGAAGAGCACCCGACATCGGGACTCGCGCGATTGATAGTCGGAGCGCGCCTCGGCCGACGCCCACTGCAGATTCTCGGGAGGCAGCACCCATTCTGGCGCGCCATGCAAGTCGCAGCCTTTAGGACTGCGGACCGGCACGAAGGAAGCGCGCAGGTCCGCAGTCTTATCCAGGTCGGCATGGCCGCCATCGCCTGCCGCGCGCAGCTTGCGCACGCATGCGGCCACGATGTGCTCCGTGTGCCGAGGAATTCGATGTGTCGCCATCGCGTTCAGATCGAGCAGCGCCGCCTCCACTGCAGCACGGCTCACTCCCTCGGCCCCAGAGGCCACGAGCATGTTGTAGAGCGTGGTGGCGCTCGGGAGCTCTTTGCATGAAGCGCAGACAATTCGGTAGAGTGCAGCGCGAGTGTCGGGATGCAAGATCGGCACAGACGCACCGGATACGGGAGAGACGGGGCGCCGGTGTCGAGGCATTTTTCTGGGCGGTTTTTTTCTGTTTCATGTGAATATCAAAAACATCAAAAGGACTCTCACAAGAAAACAACCCTGCGCCTCTCCTCAACCGCCTCCTTACCACCTACGGCCCGCTCCCGCTGCCTCCAGCGCTGCCAAAGCGCGCTCCGGCCGACCACTTGGGCCGTCCAATGAAGCTGCAGCGCTGCTAGCGCGAGCACGCTCGTGCTCACGATCACGTAACGAGCAGTGCTGCCCCAATCGGTGGCGCAACATGCGAGGTGCACTGCCAGTATCGGGAACCACACGGCACGGATGGCGAGCCACGTGAAAGCAAAGGTAGTCTCGACAACCTGATTGCCACGCGCAATGTGACGCCGCAAGATGAGCAGAAATGTGTTCAACTCGACGATCGTCATCATCGCCACGTATTTGAGATGCGGTGCGTGAGTGAGCGGATGCAGCAAGAGGAGCAACGTGACCGCGTGATGAGCCTGCAGAGTGGCCGGCGCCTTGACTACCGATGGCTGGTTAGCAATCCAAAGGGCATCAACCACGATGTAGCCCACCATGTAGAATGCAAGTGCTTGACGTACATCCGCGCGTTTGGTGGCCAGTGATGCCAGAGTCAGTGCAACCGCTGGTGGTAAGGCAGCGAGGTTGAAAAAATCGTGCATCTCCCAATCCTCGGGAACGTAGAGAGTCGCACTTGTCGCGACTAGCGGCGGCGCAGCCCTCTCCAATCGGCTGTTCCGTAATCGGAGCCGCAAGTCACTAACGAGTGGCGGTGGTGTTGTGGGCACTGCTACCGTTACGGCGACTGCGACGACTGCGAGCAGCAGCAGCCTCATCTCATGTGATACGAGAATGATGAGCCGATTTCGCGACTTCGTCAAAATTCTTGGAACAGTACCGGAAGTTTGCAACTGTTGCAAACGGAGCTCACGTGTCACGACTTTTGTTAATTCGGAAATACCTTTCACGGTCTGCTTATGATCAAAAGGTCGCCACGCTCAATTCGTCGCGTCGCGATACAGCGTACACTCACGTCCGAGGCTCGACTCCCTGCGCGCGGCTGAGGCGGGACACCGAGGATGATATTGCCACGATCAGCATGGTCATCGCCCCGGCACAGAAGGCCCTGCAACGGCGGGAGCAGCGCTGGACCTTCTGGCGCATCGTCGCTGTAGCCCCATCGTTGCGCAGGCTCATCCTCCAAGCTTGCAACGGCATTTGGCTCCGCAGCTACGGCCAGGGAGGGTAGCGTTGGTGGCGGAGTTGGCCACTGATGCGCCAGGACACGCGCGAATGCGTCACCCAGCACGCCGGTGAGCTCATCACGGCTCCAAGTCTGCTTGCGACTTGCGACATTTGCTTGTGCAGCACCGGGCACCCACGCGCGCCGCGCCGCCAGCTCGACCTGAGGGAGCACGAGCTGAATGCCTTGACGGACGAGTGGTATCAGATCCGAGTCCAGAGCCGCGGAGGGCATGTCCCAGTAGGCACGCGTGACCGGGCTCCACGCAGACTCCCGGCTCAGAGCAGCAGAACCGAGCTGTTCCGCGGCACTGCCAGCGTACCACGATTCGGCCTTGAAGTCGCGCACACGTTCGGCTGCTAGGAACGCAGCGAGGGCGACCGATCCGAAGCCAGGTCCGACGCGATCGGCAAGCAGCTGAAGGTCCCGACCAAACTCTCGGTCCGCATATGCCACCCTTGCCGTCAAGCACGCCCCATGACGGAGCTCCAAGATAGTATCGCCAGCCTGAGCTCCAACAAGAGAGCGAGCGGATAGACCCGTGCCCGTGAGCGAAGGCACCACTTCGACGCGATCCAGGCTTATTGACTGCGCGGCCAGCCACGTAGATAAGGACGCGAGCATGGACGAAAGATCGTCTGCCTCTGGCCGGCCACCACGAGCTGTGACTGAATCTCAAAACGTCGGAGATTTCAAGGTCGAGCGACAGCCCGCGTCGCCCTAGTCCCAGGAAACGACTACATCCCCCCTCGCGCGCTCAAGAAGACGCGCTCGCAATGGCGGCCCTCGCGGAAGACTCCCTCATCCCGCTCTTCCCATGGAGGGCGAGCAAACACGCCCTGCCTGCTTCGATCGTTACGACGCTGGGTGACACATTCCTTCTGCCGCATGAGTGTAGTCGACGCGTTCCTGCAGACCAAGCGTCGAATAAATCTCTGGCCCGCTGGCACCGCGCTGTCGAAGCCGCAACTGCAGCGTTTGCTCTGCACAGCCAGCAAGCCGGACGCGACGCCCCGGTCGCCGCACATGCCACCGACTTGGAGGTCGTGCGCACGGCAGGGGGCTGCGCTTTGTCACTTCCGCCTCATGGGAGCACTGCAGCTGGCTTCCTCCGTGCCCTCTTCCTTGTCGGTCCGGAGCCGCAAGCGCTGGCCATGTGGCAGCCGCACGCGGCAGCGAATCGAGCGGCTTACAAGTCCACGACATTCCACCCAGGGACCTTGTGGCTCCATCACTCGTCGATGGGCTTCCACACCCGACCGCTGCCAAATGCATCTGCAGCAGCCTCCATTTGGCTCCGAGCCCTGATCTGGCTGCTGCCCGAGACGGCGCGCGGCGCCAAGAAGCGCAGACCCCGTCCAAGCAACCTGCCTGCGACCCTGTGGCACACGCCACTTGTGAGTCAGCGGACAGACGCCCTCGAGCATCTCGCGAGCCGCCTGCTGCGCTCGATACAGCGCTCGACAGAGGGCGTCGCCCGGGAGACGGTAGCCTCAGATGCAGCCTCAGATGCTGCCTCAGATGCTGGGAGCTGCAGGCCACCCGCGACGCGCACCGTGCTGCCAACGCCGCTCGCGAGGGCGGACGAGCTCGCGCTGGAGGCCACAGCCGCTCGATGGGCACTGCCGCTGCTGGCTTCGTCAGGTTCGTCAGGTTCGTCAGGTTCGTCATGGGCCGCGCCAGCGCCAGCGCCCTCCGACCCAATCGCTCTCCGCGTACAGTCGGCTCTGCTGTGGGCCCTGCCGCCGGGGGCGTCGCTGCCTCCGCAGCCGGGTGCGCCCGGCCTCGTGCGTGTGCTCTTCGTCTTGGACGCGGGGGTCGAGGATGCGCTACGCTTGCACCTACTCGACCCTCGCCCCCCGTCGGTACGGCTACCGCCCCTCGGGCACGCCGAGTGGCCGTTTGGGCAGCGCAACGCGTACGTGTCGCCGATCACGCCGGCGGGCACTCTTCTCATGGTCCCCGCAGCCCTCGAGTACCAGAGCGCGCGCCTGCCCGAGCACTCGCGCAGGACAGCGCGCTGGCTCGAGCTCATCCTCGATGAGCGCCGAGATGAGCGCCGCGATGAGCGCCGCGATGAGCGCCGAGATGAGCGGGAACCGGCACCGCTCAAGACGGCGCCCGCTCCGGAGAGCCCATCAGCTTCGTCACGAGCTGCCCACACCGACGCCACCGCCACCGATCCCGTTGTCGCCGCTACCGACGACAGATCGCCAGTACTGCCGCGGACGGCGGAGGAGCCCTTCGTACCGGTATCGCCTCCCACGACGACGCGCCTGCACGCGACGCTAGTGACGACGCGCCGCTACCGGGACGGCGCGTCAGTCGCGGCCCTCCGCGCGGCGGCCAAAGTGATCCGCAGCCACGCCCGCACACGCCCGAGCGCCAATGTGAGCAATGTGGGCGGCTGGCAGAGTGCGCCAGATTACCTAATGGAGGAGCCCATGCTGTTCAAGCCGCTCTACCCGCTTGTCTACCAGGCGATCGTCGCGCACCTGGCGCACACGCTGCCCAACACGACGCCCAACGGGTCGTCGCCGGCTCTCGACATTCGGCTCTCTGGATGGGCGAATGCCAACGGCCGAGGCCACTCGAATGCACTCCACGATCACGCCGATCAAGACTGGGCGCTCTCGGGCTTGCTCTACCTTGAGGACGGCGGCGATGCAGCATGCAGGCTGACGCTTCGAAACCCTACCGGCGCCCCCCTTGCGCATGCACAGCCTGCACCGCCGCTCGCGGGGCAAGCGGTCGTCTTCCCTTCATGGGTCCAGCATTGGGTTCCCGCGCATTGCGGCTCCAAGCGGCGCTTGTCCGTCGCCTTCAACGCGGCAGTGCTGTTGCCCGATCGACGCTGGCCGGATGGGGCGCCGTCTCGGGCACTGCCCAACCTCGAGGCCACGCTCGCGACGGCGCGTGCGGACCTCGAGCAGCGGCGGCGCCCACGACGGCGCGGCGCCGCGGCGGACGACGGAGATGCCCACGACGACGCGTCGTACCGGCATGAGCTGTGGCCCTTGCAAGTGACCCGCGCCCACGCCGCGCCGAGCGCGGCCATCGACGACGCCTTGACGAAACTGGCACTCTTGGCCGTTACTGGCACTCTCGGCCACCTTGACGAAACTGGCATTCTCGGCCACCTTGACGAAAATGGCGCCACGAGTGCCGCCGAGGCGCCGCACGGGCTAGGCACGTGCGCAGCCTCTGCGCTGGCGGCAGGGCCAACTCCATTTGTGCCGCGCTGCTGCTACCTTGCACTCTCGCCCCCACCTGGCGGGCAGGATGCGCCGAGATATGCGCCGAGATATGCTCCTGGGCGAGATCTGGGCGAGATCTTGTCCGGCCAGGATGCGGCGCTGGCGGACGCGCTCAGAAACAGCGGGAGGGTCGGCGGGGCGGTCGGCGGGGAGGGCTGTGCCGGCGGGGAGGGCTGTGCTGCATGCTCCGAGATATGCTCCGAGATGGCTCTTGCGCCACTACTGGCTCCTATCGAGGCCGCAGTGCGCGCCCACTTGCTCGAGAGACCGCACGGCGACCTCGAACCATGGCCACCCGTGGAGGGCGCGCGCGTCGTGGCGGGCGGGCGCGCCGTGGCGGGCGGGAGAGTCCGCGTGCTGCTCGAGGCGCTGGCGGCAGATCATGCGGATTGGCTGCCGAAGGGGAAGGATACGATGTGGTGGCCTGTGGGCGAGCAGCGCCGCACCCGACCGTTGGCGAATGGCGTCTTCTTCCTACCGTCCGCAGCCAGATCGAGTGTCCCCCCGGATGCCGCCGACGCGCCCGAGACCAGCGTGCCCAATTGCAGCTCGAGCCGCTCGCTGATCGTGCCTGACTGGCGGACGGGCGCGGCAGGCGACCTGCAGGCTCACATCGAGCTGCGAGAGCATATGGGCCAAACAGACACAGATACGGGCGGCCTCGCGGCCCCCGACGGCAGCCTCTTCGTCTACCCACCAACCGCACGGAGCTTTGTCCTCCAGCGCGCCCGCTGCATCGCAACGTTGGCCGGCGCCAGGCCGTCGAGGCTGGCCGCGCTGGCGTTTCGCGTGCTCCTGGACGAGTAGGCACTAGCCACTACTGTTAGGATTAATAGATATAGGAAGCAGAACGTAACGAATCCACACGCCACAACGAGGGGTGAGAGTGCGTGTGGTTTTGAGATTACGACACGGCGCACGCCCTTTAGGGGGGGGGGCGGATACGTCATATCCAGCTGGTGCGGATATCTAACCGAAAGCAATAAAAGCATCAATTTGCAAAGCATATAAGCAATACCAAGAACGCATGAAGGCTGTTCGCTGTAGGCTGTCTCCAGAACGCAGAACCATACATGCTGTTCAACACAACGCGCTTCCGTCCTAAGCACCTCGCAGCGGAGCCGTCCTTTGAGACGGAGTGTGGTATGCGGGGGGACCGCGACATAAATGACTGACATTCGAGACTGTCTGTCTGGATGACACTTACGCTCGTACACGCCCACGACAAAGTCTGGACATTGTCACCGTCTATACGCATGGGCAGTAACAGTGCTGCAGCACCGGTTTCGCGTCTGTTGTGAACGTTCACACGACAGACGAGACAGTGTTTACGTTCACGCACACGCAGCGTCATCAACCCGACCGTCGTCGCCGCCCCCAATCATGCCTGCGGTACAGGTGCTCGTCACCTGCCTATTGGCGGCGCACGCTGCAGACGCTCTCACCGTGCCGCCTTCGATCCGGGTGCTACGGCCATCCGCCGCTGCGCCGTCGCCCGTGCTCGTCGCAGCGAAGGCCTCTCCAGCCGCACCACGCAATGCGCATGGCATTGCCGTCGCATGGGGCGTGTGCGGCTTCCTGGGCATTCTTGCGAGCGCGATCAAGCGTTTGGCGCCGATCGCGATGCAGCCATTCCTGCAGCGTGATCTCTCGTGGCTCCAATGGGGCTTCTACGGCGGGTCGATGGGAATCTTTGCGTATGTCGAGGGCTATGGCGCGTTCCAGAAAAAGTTCTCTCCGTTGGTCGTCGAGCGTGCGATGACGCTCAAGCAGAGCACCTCGCCGGTGCACATCGCGCTTGCGCCATTCTATTCGATGGGCCTGATGCATGCCACCAAGAAGCGCAAGATCGTCTCGTGGTCGGTGTCGATGTCGGTGGCCATGGTTGTCGGCATCGTGAAGCGGCTGCCATGTACGTGGCACCACGCTGCTACGCGACCACACACGATTAGCAGCACCACACGTCCCCATCACCTTCACAAGCACGCGCATGCGCCATGCGCGCATGCGCCATGCGCGCCCGCGCCGCGTCACCGCACCAGCGCGTCTCCCCACTCCTCTCACGCGCTGCTCCCGCCTTCGCCCGCGTCTTGCATGACCGCAGATCCGTGGCGATCGATCGTGGATGCCGGCGTGTGCACCGGCCTCGCGTGGGGCGCCGTGTCTATTGTCATCATCTACGCGCGAGCGCTCGCCGGCACGCCGCCGGGCGTCGACCCATGCCTGCCGTCGTCGTCGTAGGACTCTCGAAATTGGCTCAGCCTCAGCTCTCCCGCATGCATGCCTGCCCGTGAATGGCGAGCGCGAGGTTGCTGCGCTAGGCGAGGCGAGCGCACGCGGGCGCGAGCTCGTTCTCTGCCCCGACTCGCGGGGCGTGTGGCCAGGTATGCGAGTTGTGGGCGGCGCCTGCCTCTTTTCGTTGCGGCATGCGCGGGTCAAGAATGAAGAAAGTATCGAGAGGTCTTGAGCGTTGAGGCGCGGACCTTGGTTAGCCGCCAATGTCATTAACGTTGAACCGAAACGGCGCTTTTTTCGACAATGGTCGCCAAAAAAGGTAATGGCGGCGCGAGTCGCAACTCGACGGACCTCCGGGCGCACGGGGGGGCCCGGAAGCGGAACTGGTGTCTGGTGACTGGTCGTCTTGCTGGTCGTCTCGTCTGTTTCTCAATTGCTCCGCAAGGTTGGACTCATGGACTGCCGTGCTCCCATAGCCAAAGGGGGCAGCCTCTTCGCTGAGTCGGCCGCTGGGTTGGCACCGGGGTCGTGGCGACGGGTCGTGCATCGGAGCTCATCGGTGAGTCGGTTCGGTTCTGACTTCTGAGGTTCTTCTGCGTGAATCGTGTGTCTTTCCCCTGTCCCGCTCCCGGGGCTTGGCCGGTGCTTTTGAACACCTTGGGCTCGGGCAAGGGGGGGTGGGGTCGTGTTCAGTTAACACTAGCCCCTCCCGAGCCCACGCCTGTGAAGCCTGGCCTGTATTGTATTGTTTTGTCTTCACGGCTGTGGCTGCTTACGTGTTGTGTGTATTAACATGAAGCCTGACATGTCCGACGCCCTCGCTGTCATCCGCCAGCTGCGCACCGAGGCAGCGACCGCCGAGGCCTTCGAGCTCGCCTTGTCCACCGTCGCTACGCTCGTGCACAACGTGCTGGCGCATCCAGAGGATGCCAAGTATAGGATTGTCAGACTCGCAAACGCCACCTTCCACGCCCGCCTTGGCCAGTACTTGGCGGGTCTTTCGTTGTTACGCTCATTCGGCTTCGAAGACGCGTTTCAGGGAGCTGATAAGGGCGAACAGCCAACACACCTTGCGATTGCTGAAGCTGACGCCGGGCAGCTCGCACAGTGCCTCGTGCTCGTAGAGGCGGCACGTCTTGCAAGCCGTCAGGTTGCAGGTGAGGAGGAGGAGGAGCAGCAGCGGCCTGCCGGGGCGCCGAGCAGCGCTGGCCACGTTTTGCCGGGTGGCGCGGCAGCCTCGTCAGTCTCGCGATCCAGCGGCAAACGGCCTATCGCAGCGGTGACTGCTTCGACCGAGCCATCTGGGAAGCATACCACGCTGAATTTTGCTTCGGGAGGTGGAAATTCAGCCGTTGCATCGAGCACCGCGGCGGCCTCAGGCGACGATGATGCCGCAGACGAAAGCGACGTCGAGGAGAGCGCAGTCGAGCTAGAGAGCTACTGCGCAGCATCGATAAACGCGTACTTTGTTCTCCACATGGGCGACTGCGGCGCGCAGCTCAATGAGTTGACGTCGCAGCGCGCCTTCGAGCGGCTGGTGACGACCGCCCGCGATGCGCGATCGATCGCGCTCGCGACGGCCGACGCCGAGGCCGAGGCGCGCGCGGTGTACTGGCTGACGTTACTTGTCGAGCATGGCGTGCTCAACGGCTGGGCTGAGGTGGAAGGCGCCGAGACGGGCGCAGAGACGACAGCTGCTGACGGACAGGGTGGGATGGGCGATGAGGAGACCGGCGCAGTCGGAGCATCCGCCGATGGCACTCACGACGGCGTGGACTCTTACGCGGCCGAGGAGGTGCAGGCGGATGGCAATTTTGATTCGTGCGCTGTGTGCGGCGGCGATGGCTCGCTAGTCTGTTGCGACGCTTGCCCTCAAGCCTACCACATCGCGTGCCTTGGCGACCGTGCACCGCCGGAAGACGAGGACGAGGACAAGGCGTGGTTCTGCCCGCCGTGCGCGCAGCAGCTCGGCATGGCATGAACGGCAGCGGAAGAGGCTCCCTTGCCGCTCAGTGAAACCGCTCGGCTCCTTTAAGGCTATCACCGACGAATCAACCATCTCAATCATCGTCGCCTCACGCTCGGCTCGGTGGGGCTGGCTTTGTGGGCTGGTCATTCGGCCGGTCGGTCGGCGGGTCGGCATCGGGCTCGGAAATAATTTGAACTTCAACACACAGATATCATACTTCTCGCGTAACAGTCGAAATGCTTTCAAAGCTAGGTCCGGGTCGGCAGAGCTCCATGGCATGCTCCATGCACATGCATCGCTCCACCCCGACGCCGCAAAAGCCAAAACCGGAGGAACATATCGTATCGACGCGATTTATATCCATGAATAATATGATCGCATCCGATCGGAGCCATCTTTCAATGCTCGGCTTGCTGTATGCTGAAATTCTCGCGTAGCCTCCACGGAACAACGCTGATTTGCCTGCCATATCTTTGTGACCGCCGGATGTTCTGGCGGCGCGGTATTAATCTTCAGTCGTCTCAAACGCGATCCGCTTCACTCCCATCGGCAAGTTGCCCTTTTCTGCAGCAGTGATGCGGGACCGAATCGAGGCCCGTCTCGCACTGGTGTGCTCGAGGTCCGGCTTGAGGTCGGGGTTATACATGGGGGAATTCGCCTCATCGTCAAGCTCGCTGCCCATCCCCACTGGCAGCACTCGTCGCCGTGAAGGCGACGAAGGCGATAGCGGCTGCGCAAACGTGTCGGAGGTCACGAGGAGCTTGTTTGTGGTACGGTATGGCGTGGCCTCAAGCGATGGCGGCTTGAGCTCGACCTCAGTCGTTGACGTCGGCGTCTTTGCCTGATCCCTTTCGGGGCGCTGGATTGTGGGCGTCGTCGGCGCGTCCGTCTGGTCCCCTTCGGCGCGCTGAATCGTGGGGAGCTTCTTCGGTGAGTCTGTCTGGGACCCTTCAGGGGCCCGGATCTTAGCGAGTTTGGTCTCAATGGAGAGCCTGTACTGCTGCAGCTTCGAGATCTCGTGCTGCAGCGTGACGCGTTCTTCATCAACATTCGCGAGTGCGTTCTGAGCCTTCTTTTCAGCCGCAGCGACCTTATCCTGCGATGCCCGCAGAGCTTCGACCAATTCCACCCGCCGCGACTTGAGATCATCTACCAATTTGCGTACGGCGAGCTCGTGACTGTGCGCAAGCGCAAGGCCGTGTCTCCCTTGGGGTGGTGCCTCCGCCGCCTCTGTGGCCTCCTCCTGCGTCTCCTCAACGGCTGTGACGTCGAGCTTCATGCCGACCAGCAGCGAGTCGACGTATGATTGTTGCTCCGCGAGCACACGTGACTCAGAGTCGATCGCCACGCGCATTCGGGCGAGGTTGAGCTTGTTGGCCGTCTTGAGACTCTCGAGCTGTGTGCCGAAGCCCTTCTTGAGGTAGGTGGCCGACGTCAGTTCGTGCTGACGATCGTTGAGGGCTGCCTGCGTTAGATCGATTTCCGTCTGCATCATTTTGATTATCTCCTTGTTGTCCTGCCTGGTGCGCGTCAAATGCTCCAGCTGCTTTTCTTCAATCTCGAGCTGGCTCATCTTTTCAGAGAGGAACCGCTGCCGCCCGATGTGCGCCGTCGCAAGCGCCTGGCGTTCGGCTCGCTTTTGGCGCATGTGCGAGGCACGCAGACTTTTGGCCTCGTCGTACTTCTGCGTGTATGCACTCTCGGCCCGCTCGATGAGCGCCAAGCGCCCCTTACTTTCATCCAAACTCTGCTCCACAAGGGAGCGCGTGCTCTCCAGCATCTTCTTCGCAAACGGGTCCTTAGCGTCCCCCTGACCCTCGAACATCACCACGAGATCGCCAATGCGGAACGTTTCTTGCATCGTGATCAGCGAACGCAGCGAGTCCTTGTCCGCCTCGAAGATACGCAACTTGCACTCCATCTGCGCCTCGGCGAGTCTTTCCTCTGCGGCGAGCTCCGCTTCGCGAGCCTTGCACGCAGCCATGGCGTGGTCGTCGAGCGCCATCTTGGTCTTGATCTCCTCCACCTGCGCGGTCGTCGTCGACACGCGCTGCATCTTCGCCTCGACGATGCGCGTATTCGCGACCTGCTCTTGCAGCTTCGTCTGTTCCGATCGCAGCAGCGCCATGCGCTGCTCAACGAGCTCCAAGTTGAGTTTCTTCGCGACCACCTCGCTAGAGACGGCATTGTACTGCGTTTCCTGCTGCTTCTCCATGGAGTGGTACTCGGAGTACATCTTCTTCAGTTCACGGTGCATGTTGTGCAGTTTCTCAGTCTGCTTGGCCAGGCGGTCCTGCGCCTCGGCGACCTCCCGCCGCACGCGCCCCGTGATGCCGTGTGTGTCCATGCGCCGCTGGGTCTCCATCGTGACGAGCTGATTGACCTCGTTTTTCAGCTGGCTGCATTTGTCGCCGTACGCGTCGACATGCAAGAGCATCGAGTCGATGGACTTAATGTTCCGCTCGTGCTCGGCGATCTGGTCCGTCTCCGTGGCACGATCCTCCTTCAGGCTGTCCTGAATCTTGTTGATTTGGATGTCTGTGGCTGCCATCGACATGTTCGCGAGCTCGAGCGAGCTGTAGAATGTCTGGAGGTCGGTCGAGAGCATGTCAGTAATCTGCATGTTGAGGAGCTGGTCTTCACTCATCGCCGCCATCTTTGCCTCGTGCGCGGCCTTCTCCCTAGTCTTTTGGGCCTGGAACTGGGCATGGAGCTTCTCTTCTGCTACACGGGCTCGCTCCTTGGCCTCCCTGGCCTCGAGCTTCAATTCTTCTGCGCGGGCCTTGGCGGCTTCTTCGGCGATAAACGCCTGCTGCTCCTTCCTCGCGCGCATCAGCTGCAGCTCCATCTGCACCTCGCACTCGAGCTGTTCCTCTGTTGAGATGGGTGGCTCGTAAGTTGCAGGCTCGTTTAGCTCGACGACGGTGGCGAGGCCGCCGGCCATGGTTGGCTGCGCTGTCACCTTCCGTTGCGAGTGCCCCCGAGCGGCCGCTTGCACCTGTGTTGCCGCCCATGCGCGAACGCCTGCAGATTTTGCCGCGGCGAAGCTTGCATCACTGATGTCGACGTGCTGAGCCGCAGCAGAGCTCTCGGCAGGATCAGCCGCAGGAGCTGCGATCACGGACTTGGGCGACTCGACTGAGAGGTCCTTCAAGTTCTGCACTGATTGCGATCCCTGCGGCGAAGCCATGGCAGAAGCCTTGTCGGCAACAACGCTCTTGCTCGAGGCCGCTTTCTTGGTACGGCTAAAACTCATTGCTGTGCGCAATGCTGTGGCGGTTGAGATCTTCGGCATTTTAGAGGATGGCAAAAAGTGCACGACGCGACCAGCGACACGGCCGCGACTGCGATTCCCGTCGCAGTGGAGGTTTGTGGGAGGCGGCGTTTTGGGCGTGGTGGATCCCACAGGGTCGGCCTGGCCTCGGCCTGGCCTCGCCTGCTGTACGCGCGCTGAAGGCCGCTGCGGAGCGATATTTTCGTCTACGTGGACGCACACGAAG
>Ga0210241_100214_pt1 | contig 49170 bp, 40 predicted proteins | sample ChrtobMetP5a_8mM_FD_155488 | JGI IMG/M metagenome (GOLD analysis project Ga0210241, IMG submission 155488) | Chrysochromulina tobin associated microbial communities from unialgal haptophyte culture, Seattle, Washington, United States - P5a_8mM | ecosystem: Host-associated > Algae > Haptophytes >...
AAGAAGACGAAGAAGACGAAGAAGACGAAGAAGACGAAGAAGACGAAGAAGACGAAGAAGACGAAGAAGACGAAGAAGACGAAGAAGACGAAGAAGACGAAGAAGACGAAGAAGACGAAGAAGACGAGGGCGATGACGAGTAAGCCACGCCAATTGTTGTTACCGTTGTGAAGTAGGCAGCAGCCCCGTTGTCGTCGGCGGGGCTGCTGGTTCTTTCGCTAACCGGGTTTGGAGCAATTGGAGATTGATTGGCGGCTTGACGCGCTGCTTTCTGAATTGAGACAAAGGCGCACGAGAAATGGTTGTCAACGCAGACAAAGCGGTGCCTCTTTGCTCAAGTAAGCAAACCTTAAAGCCTTGTCAGAGTTAAAATTATTGTTCCAATGTCGGTGGGCGTGGCTAGGACTATCCAACCCGCCGAAGTAGCGTTTTGAGTTTAGGGGGTGGAGCGATGAGTTCGTTAAACGTTTGGAATAGCACGGTTGCTGTAAGTGCCATTCTTGGAATGGTCGCGATGCCATTCGTCGCCTATGGTCAAGCGCCAAAGCCAACAGCTTCGCCCGCGAAACCGGCCACCCAAACTAAACGAACGACGGAGCCGCTCCAGATCAGGTTTGAGAATAGATACTCAAAGACCATTACGGCCCTGAAAATTCTCGCTCCAACCGGCCCTCAGAATACGCGTAATGTACTGAAAGTGCCGCTGGAACCGAGCAAGCAAGTGGTACTTACGCTCGGCGCAGAGTTTCCAGGTTGCAATTTTAGCTTTGAAAGCACGATGGCCGATAAAGAGGTCATCAAGGCGGACACTCTCGATTTCTGTGCAATTGCTGCAACGGACGGGGCTTTGTGGGTAAGGGGCAAACAGCCGGCAACTGCACCTAAGGCTGATCCTGCCAAGCCAGGAGCACCCGCTAAACCGAACGCGCCCTCCAAGCCCGGTGAAGCTGCTAAACCAAATGCGCCAGCAAAACCTAGTGCTCCTGGAGGCAAACCGACGAAGCCGGCCAAGCCGGGCACGCCGGCCAAATCTGGCCCTGCCAAACCAAGCGCTCCGGCTAAGTCTAATCCGTCGAAGCCGGAATCAGGGAAATCGAGCCCTTCGAAGTCGTCACCTTCGAAACCCACGCCATCCAAGTCATCGCCGAGTAAACCTAGCAAGCCAAATAAACCTTCGGCAAACAAGCCAAAGCCCGAAAAGATTAAACCAAAGCCCAAAACGCCAAAGCCGAAGCCAAAACCTGCGCCGAAGCCAAAGCCACAGACTTCGAAGCCCGCTTCTGGGGGCAATAACAGTCCTGCGCAAAGCGCCCCGGCACCAGCTGAAGCGTTGCGTTTCAGCATTGAAAACTTGTCGGAATACACAATCGTCGCTCTCTACATTGTTTCGGAAGATCAGCCAGATTGGGAAACCGACATCCTCGACGACTATGTCGGCGGTGGGGAAACGGTAAATGTCTTGGTCGATGATCAATTGCCCGGCTGCAATTACGATCTTCGAATTGAGTATGACGGCCAAGATGCGTTGGAGGTCACAGGGCTCGATTTGTGCGCCGTTTCACGGGCCGGCGAAACGCTTTCTGTTGGGAACAATGAAGAGGGTGGACCTGAAGATGAAGAACCAGCCGAAACCAGTGAACTCTATTTCTCTGTAGAGAATAATTCATCGTACGATATCAACGCGGTGTATATCGTCTCAACCGATGAAGAAGGCTGGGAGGCCGAAGTTCTCGGTGGGGTTATTCCGAGCGGCGAAGTTGGCGAAGTCGGCATCGAAGATGAATTGCCAGGCTGCAACTACACCGTTGTAGTAGAGTATGACGGGCAAGATGGACTGGAGGTTCCCGGTCTCGATCTCTGCTCAATCGCCGACAATGGGGAAGTGATTACCGTCGGAAATGGGATGGATGAGGAGGAGGAGGCCACCGAGGAAGAAGAATACGAAGAAGACGAAGAAGAGTACGAGGACGAAGAAGAGTACGAGGACGAAGAAGAGTACGAGGACGAAGAAGAGTACGAGGACGAAGAAGAGTACGAGGACGAAGAAGAGTACGAGGACGAAGAAGAGTACGAGGACGAAGAGGAATACGAGGAAGAAGAGTACGAGGAGGAGGAATACGAGGAGGAGGAATACGAAGAGGAAGAGCCCGAGTGAGGCTCAAGCTGGCTTCTCATTGGGTTGAGCCTGTCCTCCTTCGATTTCGCGTCTGAAATCTGTCGTGCGCAATGTCGCCTATGTGGCATTTTTGTGCGGCAGCTATGAGAAAACGGTGATCGTAAGCCTAGTTTAACGGCTCGCTAGGCAATAAGTAGAGAACAGCGGCGCGTAAGCGCGCACTGAATCAGATTCGGCTCTACAGGATTGCACCTCGCATGGCGGACGACGCACAAAGTTCATTCACCGCAGCCCCGCTTGAAAACAGCTTTCTTAGCGGCGCAAATGCTGCTTACGTTGAGGAACTGGCGGCAAAGTTTGCTGCTGACCCGAACGCTGTTCCCCCAAGTTGGCACAGCTTTCTTGCGAGCATTAGTGATGGTGCGGCGCATACACCAAGCTGGAAGCGTAAGGACTGGCCAGCAGTCGTATCGTCTGAGTTGACCGCGGCGCTTGACGGCAATTGGGCGGCCTTGGAGCCTAAGATCGCTGCAAAGCTGACCGATAAGGCCCAAGCCGCGTCCGCCAAAGCTGGTGCGCCAGCGCCGACTACCGAGGACGTTCTTCGGGCAACGCGCGATAGCATCCGGGCCCTAATGATGATCCGTGCCTATCGCGTGCGCGGCCATTTAGCAGCCGATCTCGACCCGTTGGGCCTTGAAAAGCGCGACTCGCAGCCCGAGTTGGACCCATCGACTTATGGTTTTGGCCCTGAGGATCTCGATCGTCCTATCTATATCGATAACGTAATGGGTTTGGAGTTCGCGTCGGTCCGCCAGATGGTCGACATCCTGAAGCGTACATATTGCAGCACCTTTGGCATCGAGTTTATGCATATCTCTGACCCTACAGAGAAGGCTTGGCTGCAAGAGCGCATCGAAGGGCCTGACAAAGAAATCGCCTTCACCAAAGAAGGCAAACGCGCAATCCTGAACAAATTAGTGCAGGCCGAGACCTTTGAGCGGTTTGTTCATAAGCGTTTCCCGGGCACGAAGCGTTTCGGGCTCGATGGCGGCGAAGCTTTGATCCCAGCGATGGAGCAAATCATCAAGCGCGGCGGTGGGTTAGGCGTCGAGGATATTGTCGTCGGCATGCCGCACCGTGGCCGCCTAAACGTTTTGGCTGCCGTAATGGGCAAACCCTATCACGTGATCTTCCACGAGTTCCAAGGCGGTTCGGCCACACCAGAGGACGTGATGGGCTCTGGTGATGTGAAGTATCACATGGGCGCCTCGTCAGACCGCTCCTTCGACAATAATTCGGTCCACCTGTCGCTGACCGCAAACCCATCGCACCTTGAGATCGTCAATCCCGTGGTGATTGGTAAAGCGCGCGCCAAGATGATGGGTTACCAAAATCTTGAGCGCGACGATCAGTTCCGAAAAGTCCTTCCACTCTTGCTCCATGGCGATGCGGCGTTCGCAGGCCAAGGCGTAGTGGCAGAGTGTTTTGCACTGTCCGGTGTACGCGGCCACCGAACCGGTGGAACGATGCACCTGATCGTCAATAACCAAATCGGATTCACTACCGCACCACGTTACTCGCGCTCATCGCCATACCCATCGGATGTTGCATTGATGGTGCAGGTGCCGATCTTTCATGTGAATGGCGACGATCCTGAATCTGTGGTCTTTGCGGCGAAAGTAGCCACCGAATATCGCCAAAAGTTTGCAAAAGATGTCGTCATCGACATGTTTTGCTATCGTCGTTATGGCCACAATGAAGGCGACGACCCCACAATGACGCAGCCGCTGATGTATAAGGCGGTCAAGGATCAGCCCTCCACCCGCGAGCTTTATGCGCGCCGACTCGAAACCGAAGGTGTCGTTGCGCCGGGCGAAGTCGACAAAATGGTCACGGACTTCGAAGCTTTCCTCGATGCGGAGTTCGCGGCCGGCAAAACCTACAAGCCAAACAAAGCCGATTGGCTCGATGGTGTTTGGGCTGGTCTCGGCTTGCCAGATGGCGAAGAGCGCCGCGGTGACACCGCTGTTGCTGCCGACAAGCTGCGCGCTATTGGCCTAAAGTTGACCGCGATACCGGCGAATGTCGATATGCACAAAACGGTGCAGCGCGTGATTGAAGGCCGCCACAAAGCCATCAATGAAGGTGAGGGGATCGACTGGGGAACTGCTGAGCATCTGGCGTTTGCCACCTTGCTCGACGAAGGCTTCCCGATCCGTCTCTCCGGGCAGGATAGCTGCCGGGGTACATTCGTTCAACGCCACTCCCACTTCATCGACCAGACCACAGAGGAGCGCTACACGCCGCTCAATAATGTTCGGCCTGGCCAAGCATTCTATGAGGTGATCGATAGCGCACTTTCGGAAGAGGCGGTCCTCGGTTTTGAGTATGGTTTCTCGCTTGCCGCACCAAATACCTTGACGCTTTGGGAAGGCCAGTTTGGCGATTTTGCCAATGGTGCGCAGGTTGTCATCGACCAGTTCATCTGCTCGGCTGAACGGAAGTGGTTGCGCATGTCTGGCCTCGTCATGTTGCTGCCCCATGGCTATGAAGGCCAAGGTCCGGAGCATTCGTCGGCTCGACTGGAGCGTTATCTGCAGCTTTGCGCTGAAGACAACATGCAGGTCGTAAATTGCACGACACCGGCGAACTATTTCCACGTTCTACGCCGCCAGATGCACCGGACATTCCGTAAGCCGTTGATCGTTATGACTCCAAAATCGCTGCTTCGTCACAAACGCGCGGTGTCGACACTGGCTGAAATGGGCCCAGGATCATCATTCCACCGCGTGCTGTGGGATGATGCCGAGTACAAACCCGGTTCTACTTTGAAACTCAAACCCGATGCTGAGATTAAGCGTGTCGTGCTGTGTTCGGGCAAAGTTTATTACGACTTGCTTGAAGAACGCGAAAAACGCGGTCGTGATGATGTCTATATCATGCGCGTTGAACAGCTTTACCCATTCCCAGCAAAGTCGTTGATGAACGAATTGGGACGCTTCAAGAAAGCCGACATGGTTTGGTGTCAAGAAGAACCTAAGAACATGGGTGGTTGGTCGTTTATGGAACCAAACATTGAGTGGGTTCTTGATAAGATTGGGGCGACTTCAAAACGCGCGCGCTATGCCGGTCGATCAGCTTCGGCGTCAACGGCGACGGGCTTGATGTCTAAGCACATGCGCGAATTGAACGCCTTCATGGATGAAGCTTTGACGGTTTGACCGTCGATCTAGGATGCTAACCGGCCCAGCCGGCAGGAGATAAGACTGATGACCGATATCGTAGTGCCAACGCTGGGTGAATCCGTAACCGAAGCCACCGTCGCCAAATGGATGAAGAAGGCCGGCGACACCGTGGCGCGCGACGAAGTGCTCGTGGAATTGGAAACGGATAAGGTTTCGGTTGAAGTTTCAGCACCCGAAGCCGGAACGCTCGGCGAAATCGTTGCTAAAGAAGGCGACACTGTCGGCATTGGCGCACTGTTGGCTAAGTTCGGCGCTGGCGCTGCATCGGGTGCGGCCCCGAAACCGGTGGCGAAGCCCGAAATGGCCGCCGCCGCTCCAGCGATGGTCGCGTCGGCCCCCGTTCAGACCGCTCAAGCCCCGATGCCATCAGCAGTGCGCGTTCTTGAGGCCGCGGGCGTTTCTGCCGCATCGGTGGTTGGAACGGGCAAGGATGGCCGTGTCACGAAAGGTGATGCTTTGGCTGCTGTTGCAACACCCGCGCCAGCGCCTGTGGTTGTTGCGCCAGTGGCAGCAGCAACGCCAACCGCTCCACGCGCACCACATGAGCGCGAAGAGCGTGTGAAAATGAGCCGTTTGCGCCAAACCATCGCGCGTCGCTTAAAGGAAGCTCAGAACGCGGCGGCAATGCTGACCACGTTCAATGAAGTCGACATGACCAACATCATGGCGGTCCGCAACAAATACAAAGACGTGTTCGAAAAGAAGCACGGGGTAAAGCTTGGCTTCATGTCGTTCTTCGTCAAGGCGTGCGTCGTGGCCTTGAAAGATATCCCTGCCGTCAATGCTGAAATTGACGGTACGGACATGATCTACAAGAATTACTACGACATTGGTGTGGCCGTTGGGACCGATAAGGGTCTGGTTGTGCCTGTGTTGCGCGACGCTGACACTCTCTCTTTGGCGGGAATCGAAAAGAATATCGGCGATCTCGGCAAAAAAGCGCGCGATGGCGCGTTGGCGCTCAACGATCTGCAAGGTGGCACGTTCACCATCTCTAATGGTGGCGTTTATGGCTCGCTAATGTCGACACCGATCCTAAACGCGCCACAGTCTGGCGTGCTTGGCATGCACAAAATCCAAGATCGCCCCATGGTGGTCGGCGGCCAAATTGTGGTGCGTCCGATGATGTATTTGGCACTTTCCTACGACCACCGGATCGTTGACGGCAAAGAAGCCGTTACCTTCCTTGTCCGCGTCAAAGACTGCTTGGAAGACCCAGAACGCATTCTGCTCGACATCTAGCCCAAACGCCTTGCTTGACCTTCTCTGAATCCGTCAGCAGTCAACTGCTGTCGCTTGCAGTTGGAGACATGTCGCTCGACTTAGCGCCCGACATAGGGGGCGGAATCGCGCGCCTGCAATGGTGTGGGCACGATATCCTTAGGCCCTCGACAGAGCAGACAATTCTGGAACAGAACCCATGCGGACTAGGGGAATTTCCTTTAGTGCCTTTTGCAAATCGTATTGCGGGCGGCAAAATTCCAACCGCTGGTGTCCATTTGGCTCGGAATACGCCCGGCGAACTCAACGCCCTGCATGGGGTTGGTTGGCAAAAAGCGTGGCAAGTCAGAGAACTAGGTGGCGCAGCCGACAATGCAGTGGTGCTTGCGCTAGAGCATCACGCAGACATCTTTTGGCCTTGGCACTTCACGGCAGAAAGACGGTTCTCGCTGACTGAAAGTGCCCTGTTGGTTTCACTCTCAATCACGAATAATTCACCGCAAAACATGCCAGTTAGCCTGGGCTTTCACCCGTACTTTCCGCGCGCAGAATGCATTGTTACAGCAAGCACCAAGGGACGCTTGGAGGTAGATGACACTGGAATTCCAAACGGAGACGTGAGCCGCCTCGCCGTTGACAGTCTTGAGCGTGGCTTTGATCCAAATGCTACCGTCTTGGATCACTGCTTTACCCATTGGAACGGCGCGGCGCGGCTCAGCTATCCGACCTACGCCGTCGAGATATCCGCAGAAGCATGCAGATTTTTGCAAATCTACGCGCCACACGATTCTGACTTCGTTTGCATTGAACCGATGAGCGCAATGCCGGATGCCTTTAGCCGCAGTAACCAAGTGGACGCTGGCGCAATTTGGCTCAACGCCGATCCATCACAAACCTTTTCTGTCTCAATGACGATCGCAATTTGCCAAACACTATAAGGCTCAAATAATTATGGCGTTGGCTCCGTAGAAGGGGGCGGAGCCGGTGCACTTTCAGAGGGAGCCGGTAGCGCCGATCCGGGCTTCCGGAACTTTAACGTCATCCGGTCGCTTTCCCCAATTGCATCATATCGCGCGCGATCAAAACCTGCGGGAGGTGGGGTACCTTGCGCAGCCGAGCGCCGAACCGGTGGAAGGGTCCAAACGCCATAAGGATGGTCTTTGGTATCACGTGGATTGGCGTTAATTTCTGACTTGGCAACAAATTCAAAACCAGCTGCCTGTGCCAACTCGATTACGTACGCTTCTTGTACGTAGCCAGAGCGAGCAAGCGGGTCTTGGGGCGTATCGGCATTTGCTCGATGCTCTTCTATCCCAAGAGTGCCGCCGGGCTTCAGCACCTTATACATGTCCAAAAACGCCTTTTCCGCCCATCCGGCCGACATCCAATTGTGGACGTTCCTAAAGACTAGAACCTGATCAACGCTATTGTCTGGCCCGAGGGCGCCGCTTTTCGGGCTAAATGCCACCGTTTCAATCGCGCCAAATGTATTGGTATCGGCAAATCGAGCTTTATAGCTGGCCAAAGTTGCTTTCACGGCCTCTGGAGCACCGTTGGGGTCAAATTGGGCAGCGACAAAGGTTCCGCCGCCGCTCTTCACATAGGGCGCGAGAATAGAAGTATACCAACCGTCACCAGGCCATATTTCTACGATCTTGTCATCAGGCTGGACCCCGAAAAACCGCAAGGTATCAAGAGGATGCCGCCATGCATCGCGGCTTGAGTTTAGCCGCCACGGCCCTGCGGAAGCCCACTCCAATGTGCCGATCTCGAATGGATTAGCTGCAGTCACTCCCGTAACAGGAGCTTTGTGGACTGCTGAGGCGCTTTGACTGGCTTCACCGCAGCCCTGCAATACTAAGCCGAGCGCGGCAATGGAAATTAGGACTTTGCGTGGCATTCGCCGGCTCCACATTGCGACGGTTTACATAGGTCCTAAGCCGACTGGCCGACACTCTCAAGGCGGATGCGCAAAGTCCTTTGCGATACAGGTAGGATTCGTTCTACAGGATCACAAAGCATCTAAGGATCGGGACGAGTGGTATGCGCCGATGAATCAAACTGTATTCATGCCCAATCCACGCGCGACACTTGGTCCAGGCGGGCAACCACCGCCCAATCCGCCACCGCCCCCAATTCCGCCAGAGGGCGATCATGATGACCACCATGCGCCAAAGGGTCTGGTAGGCTATTTGCCGTGGCTCTGGGGGGCTGGCTTTGCCGTCGTCGCTCTTTTGGCTGGGTGGATTACATTCAGCGTAATTTTTGGGGCAGCACCTGACCTTGGCTCCCATAAAAAGAATGGCTCTGCGGCGATAGGCAGCGAGCAGGCGGCCTTCGATGCGCTGATGCCGCCTTCAAGGTCGGCAACAGTTTCCTTGCCGGCGAAAGCTTCGCTGGAAGTTGCCCTTCGCACAGCGGGCGCCTCAGCGGAGGATGCAAAGGCGGCTTTCGATGCTGCCGCAAAAGCAGGCCCACAGGCTGGGCCCTCGGACTCTGCCCGTGACCTTGTTGTGCTGTTCTCTGGGACGTCAGAGAAACTGGCGGGTTACGCATTAAGAGCAACACCGCAAGCTTACCTTTATGGAAATAGAACGGCGCAGGGGACATGGGTCGCGCGTCTTGTCGCCTCGGCGCCGATCGAGAGTATTGTTCGCGCAGATGGTGTCATAGAAACCAGCTTCGCGGATGACGCGCGAAAGGCGGGCGCGCCGGATGCACTTATCGAAAAATACGCTGAGGTTTTCTCCTTCGACCTCGACTTCCAGCGCACGGTAGCAAAGGGCGACAGGTTTGAGATGGTTTTCCGGCGGCAGGCAGACTTGGCCGGCCGGACATTAGGGGCTTCGGAAATCCTCTTCATGTCCTATCGAAAGGGAGAGGATGCACCTTTCGAGTATTATCAATTTACGGGCGATGACGATAAAACAGACTGGTATAACCGTGAGGGTGGATCGGCGCGGAAGACCTTTATGCGGACCCCGTTAAATGGAGCGCGCATTACGTCGGCATACGGTTTTCGGCGTCATCCAATTCTCGGATATTCGAAGCTCCACGCCGGCGTTGACTTCGGTGCACCTGTCGGAACGCCGATCTTTGCGACGGCGGATGGGAAAGTGTTTGTCGCCCATTTCTCCCAAAGCTATGGAAATGTGGTCTATATCTGCCATGAGGGGGATGCCGAGGGCCAAATTCACAGCCGCTATGCCCACATGACAGGCTTTGCTCCCGGCATCGCGAATGGCGCTCAGATCACGCAAGGTACTACAATCGGCTATCTAGGCTCTACGGGTCGTTCGACGGGCCCCCACCTGCATTTTGAATTGCGGCGTAATTGCACCGCTGACAATGCCGCCTCGCCGCCGATCGATCCCATGACGCTGACGTCAAACAACACAACGAAATTGCTTCAGGGCGCTGAATTGGTCCGCTTCGAAGCAGAACGTGATCGTATTGATGGGTGGCGCCGCGGCGCGCCGAGTGCGGCTCGCTAAGGTTTCGGCAGGCCCTCGAAGCGATTGTGCTCGACGAGAAAAGGATAATCTGGTTATGGTCTTAAAAGGGACGGGGAAACAAAAATGAAACTTGGGACGCTAGCCTGAATGTCTTGGGAGAGCCGCGTCGCATGGACCGAGGGCCTTTTCTTGCGCCCTCAGCATTTTCAACAGCAAGAGCGATTCATTGAGCGTTTCGTCGAAGGGCGCACGTCGGTTTTGCGACCTTATTCTTGGGGTGTGACAAGTCTAGACCTCGATCGTGACCTTGCAGCCCAAGGAAAATTTGCGGTTCGGCGCTGCTCGGGTGTTATGCCGGACGGGACGCCGTTCGACTGGCCGAGTGATGCACCATCACCGCCTCCGCTTGATTTGCCTGAAAATCTCTCCAACGCCGTCGTTTTTCTAACTCTCCCTGCAAAGCAGCAAGGTGTTGCGGAATTTGCGCTCGGCGAAAGAAACGTAGCGGCGGCCCGCTTCAGGGTCGGTGAAACCGAAGTTCGAGACAGTTGTGGTGATGATGATGCCAAGGAACTGATCGAAATTGGGCGGCTGTCCCTTGGGTTCGGCGCGACACGGGATCAGGTAGAAGGCCGTATCCGCATACCAATCGCGCGCGTTGTCGAAATGCGCGATCGACAGGTTGTTTTTGACGACGTTTTTGTTCCAACCTGTCTCGATATTGCCGCCAGCTCGGTATTGTCCGGCTGGTTGGACGATATTGCGGGCCGCGCTGAAAGCCGGGTTGACGAACTGGCGGAGCGCTCCGCTGAAAGTGCCGATGGCGGTGCGGAGACCTTTGCCAGCTTCTTGCTGCTGCAGGCCCTCAATCGTTGGCTTCCGGTGCTGGAGCATTTGCGTGGCTGCAGAACTGTGCACCCAGAGCGCCTTTACGAAGTTTTCCTGTCGATGTCAGGCGAGCTTTCGACGTTCACACGGGCGGAGCGCAAGCCACCGAAATTTCCACGCTATGATCACGAGGACCTTAAAGCCTGTTTTGAGCCGGTGTTTAGGTACCTGCAGAGCGCCTTGTCCGCGATGTTTGATCGTTCAGCGGTTCAACTCGAGCTGCAGGAGCTCGGATACGGTGCTTATCAATCGCCTATTCGAGATCGCAACTTGTACTCGCAGGCAGCTTTCTTTTTGGCTGTCTCAGCGCGGATCCCGTTGGACGAAATACGTGGTCGATTTGCGGCATTGGCGAAAGTTGGTGCGGCGCAACGGATGCCCGAAATCGTCCGCAATGCGCTGCCAGGCGTTCCATTGAAGCCGGTTACGACGCCGCCTTCACAGCTCCGCGTGTTGCCTGATTTCGTGTATTTTGAGCTGGATCGTTCGTCGCCTGATTGGAAAGAATTTGCCACTGCACCGTCTTTGGGCTTGCAAGTGGCGGGCGAATGGCCCGCTTTGCGGCTCGAACTGTGGGCAGTCAAGCGGCGATAAAGTCTTTGATGATAGGAGTTTTCGATGTCTGGGGCCGATGATCCCGACAAGAATCGCACAGTATTTCGCCCTTCCCCTCTCGGAAGGCGCGAGGCGGTTCCTGCACCTCCTTTGCACAACCCACAGGGTGCGCCTCAGACCCCACCGCCAGGCTATCCACAGCCTGCTTATCCGCCACAACAGGCGGCCCCTCCGGGGGCGATGCCGACGCCCTCTGGCTTTGCGCCGCCATCTTCCACGGGGTTTGCGCCTGCACCTGGTGGAGCGCCGAGTTATCCTCAACCGGCTCAGGCAGCGGTGCGACGCGCAGCGCCAGATGACGACATTGCAGAGCCAGCAATCGAGCGAATTCCGCGAAACGTTTTGGTCGACGGTGCGGCTCGCTTTTTGGCGTTTGCCGCAGGGGTTCGCGCGGGCCGTGCACGCCCCGACTTGGAACGGCTTCGTATTCAGGCCGAAGCCGAGATTTCAGCTTATTCCGAAACACTTCGTAAGGCAGGCGTACCGCAGGAGACAGCACAACGCGCTGTTTACGCGGTCTGCTCGACCATTGACGACATTGTTCAGAACTTGCCCGCTGCGCAGAGCCATGATTGGGCGCGTCGGTCCATGGCGGTGCGTTTCTTTCAGCAAAACATTGCGGGCGATCAATTTTGGGCTCTTTTGGATAGCTTGTTAACGCGGCCGGACCAACACAAAGATTTGCTTGAGCTTTTTTATGCTTGCCTCGCCGCAGGCTTTGAAGGACGCTTCCGGGTTGAGCCGGGTGGCCGACGGTTGCTCGACGATAAGATGAGCCGAATTTTTACGGCGGTACGGGTGTCCCATGAGGTAGGTGCGCGTGAACTATCACCGCAATGGGCAGGAACGCCTGTCGCAGCACCAAGGTTTGGGCCTTTCTTACCCGCTCTCATTGCCGCTGCCGCGATCGCGCTTGTTGCTGTTGCAGTATTTGTTGGCCTTCGTTTGGCACTAACGGCCCGGTCCGGTGATATAGAAAAAGTGCTGGTTGCGCCATTTCCAAAGGAACCACTGCAGCTCGCTCGGTTCGCGACGCCGCCAATCGTTCCCGATAGTTCAACGCAAGTTGATCGCGTAACGGCATGTTTGGGTGCTCTTGTCACTGCAGGCGTTACCGAAGTTGTTCAGGACGCAAATTTTGTTACCGTGCGGACGAAGCAGGGGAATTTGTTCCCATCCAATTCGGACGTTTTGCAAGGCGAGAGCCTAAAGGCCATTCAAGCGATTGGTGGGTGCATGGATCGTGAAGCCGGGCCAATCAGGATTGATGGGCACTCGGATTCCGATCGCGTCGGCAGTGGAAAATTTGCAGACAATCAAGAATTGTCGCAGGCGCGTGCTGAGGCTGCGAAACAAGCAATTTCAGGTATCGTCCAAGATGCGGGGCGTATCACAGCACAGGGCTATGGCGACTCTATTCCAATCGCTGACAACAATAGCGCCGAAGGCAAAGCGCGCAATCGACGGGTCGAATTCGTCCTGTCGCGGGAACGGTGAGGGGCCAGCATGTCTAAATTTCTGGGCTTTTTCCGCAATTGGTATGTTGTAACCGGGCTTGTCGTTGTTGCGTTGGCGCTTGTCGTTTGGGCGCTCACAGTTTTTGTTCCGCCACTACGCCATTGGCGGGTGTTGGCTATTGGCTTATCAGTTTTGGTTATTGGTTGGGGTATTGCGATTGTCATCCGCACCCTCAATGCCAAAAAGGCCGATGAAGCCCTTGAGAAGGCCATAGCGGCCGACGACACCTCTCCGGAAACAGCGGAAATGTCAGGCCGCCTTCGGGAAGCGATGGATGCGCTGAAGAAGTCTGCAAAAGGACAGTTAGGGTATCTCTACTCGAAGCCATGGTACGTCATTGTCGGTCCGCCTGGCTCCGGTAAGTCCACAGCAATCGCCAATTCGGGGCTGCGTTTCGCAGGCGGCGCAAGTGGGGCCAAATCGCTCGCTGGTGTTGGCGGAACAAGGAATTGCGATTGGTGGTTTGCAGAGGAAGCCATCCTGCTTGACACGGCAGGCCGGTACACCACGCGGGAAGTCGATGGCGAGCGTGACCGTAAAGGTTGGGCTGCGCTCTTGGATTTGCTCAAGAAGAACCGGCCCGCTCAACCCCTCAATGGCATGATCGTTTGTTTCGGTCTTGACGAGCTTTTGACGTTTTCGCGGAAGGAGCTTGAAGATCATGCAGCTTCGGTTCGACGCCTCATTGAAGAAACGTCCGAAGCGTTAGAGCTAGAGCTTCCTATCTATCTGGTTTTGACCAAGTCTGATCTTCTACCGGGATTTTCGGAGTTCTTTGACGATTTAGCAGCCGAAGGCCGACGCGAAGTTCTTGGCTCTACCTTTGCGTGGCAAGGTGCCGGTCGGCCAGATCTGGCGGTTTTTCTAGAGCGCTTTGACGAATTGTGTTCGGTGCTTTCTGAGCGGATGTTTACGCGTTTGCACGCTGAAGCTGACTCCGGTCGGCGGGCGGACATCCTAGCTTTTCCAAGCCATTTCGCTGAAACGCGCAAGCGTTTAGCGTTTATGGTTGAGCAGGTGTTCGGTGGCCCGATGGTCGCTCAAGTGCCCGTTGGCTTGCGCGGATTTTACTTTGCGTCAGGGACGCAAGAGGGATCTCCAATTGATCGAGTTCTTGGGGAGTTGTCTGCAACTTACGGAGCACCCAGCCGAGCGCTCGGCAGAGGGCAGGGGCGTGCCTACTTCCTGACGCGATTGCTGACAGATGTTGTGGCACCTGAGGCCGGATTAGTTGCAGCAACACCGCGTCTCAAGCGACGCCGCATGGTTGCCGCAGCCGCCGGTTTGGCTGGTGTTGGCGTCTTGGCGCTCTTTCTTTTCGGTAGTTGGGTGGCTGGATATCTAGCCAACTCGGCTTTCCAGAAACAGCTTGATCTCGCGGGACAAGCTTGGGTTAAAGGCCTCCAGCGGGCTCCTGTGGATCTTCGTCGTGTGGATAAGGCTGATTTTGCAGCTGTTTATGATCATTTGAATGCTCTCCGAGGGCTACCCGGCGGGCCAATGGATAAGGTCGGCTTACAGCAATTTCTGGGTGGCATGGGCCTTTCTCAGAAGGGCCGCCTCGCACAAGGCGCAGAGCGTGCCTATCGTGAAGGCCTCCAGCGCATGTTGCTTCCGCGTTTGATTTTACGGGTGGAGGATCGTTTGCGCGCCAGCACGGCTGACCCCCTAACGTCCTATGATGCGCTCAAAGTCTATTTGATGCTGGGCGGTCGACGTCCGATTGCGCGCGATGCCGTTCGGACTTGGATCGAAGCTGACTTGCGGGATAATTTGTTCCCCGGTGGTGATGCAGCCGATGCGCGCGCTGCCATGATGGCGCATGTGGATAGTCTGATATCTGATCCGCAATTTGGGTCAGTTTGGGGGCCAACGAAGCAGGCCCCACTAGATGGGGCTGTAGTCGATGCTGCGCGATCTTCGGCGCAAGGCATGAGTTTGGCTGAACGCGCTTATGCGATGATCCGTTCCAGTGCTGACGCCAAGCAAATGGCACCGTGGACGCTTGTGGCGCGCAATGTTCTGACAACGGCATCTGCAGCCGCGTTTGCGCCGATGGAAAAAGGCGGAACAATTCTCGATCTGCAAGTGCCGACTTTATACACCCGTGAGGGCTTCACAACCCTATACAAACCAGCATTAGAGCGTTCGGCCGATGCCTTAGCCGCGGATGCATGGATGTTCGGGGAACAAGCAGACGCTGCGGCGCTGAAGCAACAAATTCAAGGCTTAAAGCCGCAAATTGCTGGGCTTTATGCGGCTGACTACATTAAGGTTTGGACGGACGTAACAGCTCAAATCCGTCCGGCTGGCCTGTCGTCTGGTGGGCCGAACGCTCCAGCTCTTGTCGAGTTGACCAAGACACCTTCACCTTATCTGCTCGCGTTGCAGGCTGTTGCCGCCGAAACCAATCTCAACGCGCCTCCGCCTCAAGCAGGGGCTAAAGATTTGGCGCAAGCTGAAGCGGCCAAAGCCGCCGAGTCAGCACTCGGTCCAGCTGCCGCTCTCGTTCCAGGTGCTGCCTCCGAGGGAGCGTCGGGAGCGCAAGATGCATCCGCGCAAGTAACTGGCGCCTTCCAATGGTTGCGTGACTATGTGGCTGGGCCGCTGCCGACGTTCCTCCAAAGCCTGACCGCCTATCGGCAAGCGCTTGTACGGGCCGATGCTGCTCCCGGTGATGCTGCCGCAGCCAACGAAGTGAAGGTTAAAGCTGCCGAGGTAGCGGCGGCGGCGGCTTCAGCGCCTGCCGAAATGACTGATGCGTTAAAGGGCGCAGCGGCGGGTGCTCAAGGCGCTGCATCCGCACAGGCCGCGGGATCGCTGGATGCGACATATCAGCAAATGACGCTACCTCGGTGCCAAGAGGCCATCGACAACAAGTATCCGTTCACCAGAAACGCCCAAGCCGACGTCGATTTGAACCAATTCTTCCAAGTTTTTGGGCCCGGCGGAGAGTTTGATAAGTTAATTACTGGCCCACTCGCCCAAACACTGGATACGTCAGGCCCGATTTGGCGCTGGCGCGAAGGCGATCAAGCGGCGGCCCTTTTTGACCAAAGCAGTGCTGCAGAGCTGCAAAAAGCCGCAGAAATCGAATCAACATTCTTCATTGGCGGCGCGATGTCCCTTCGGATGCGCGTCGACCCAAAGTCGTTCGGCGGCGGCGTCTCTGGTGTTGAGCTTTCGATTGGGTCCCAAAAAACACGTTTTGACGCTGCGACGCCGCAGTCTCAAACCGTAGTCTGGAACCAAGACGCTTTCGGGGCCCGGCTAAGTGTTCTTCGCGACGGCAATCCAGCCGAGAGCTTCGAAGCGCCCGGCACATGGGGGCTCTTTAGACTGCTTGGCAAAGGGCAACGTGCCGCAATTGGGGGCTCAACCGCGCGCTTCACCTTCGGTCCTGGCTCTGGCGCAGCAACGCTTGAAATCGCCCCTCAAACCACGCGAGATCCCTTCAGCCCCGGTGGAATTTGGGGATTTCGGTGCCCAGCGAAGCTCTGACAGTGCACTCAGTCCGTGCGGGTGTTTTTGGAAAATATCCTAAACACGCTGACTTTGTTCGGTTAGGGATTAGCGATGGTTTGGCCGACAGCCTTGATCATTGGGCAGCGGCTGGGCTGGAGCAAATTCAAGCGAGCTCAGACTGGCAAGAGAATTGGGATCGTGCAGCGCCATGGCGCTTTTTGTTGGTCGACAAAGAGAAGCCAGAATCCTTAGTTCTTGGAATCGTCGCCGCGTCCATCGACAAAGCGGGACGACGATTTCCTTTCTTTATGACCGTAGAATCAAGCAATTTCGGCAATGGTGGCTTCGTCCCTACCCTTTCGCGCTGGCTCGAAGATACCCTCTATTGGGTATTTGACGTGGCCCCACCTGCTTCAGAGGTGCTTGTGGCTGTGCAGAATTGCTGTGATCAAACACTTGATAATCAACATTCGGGCACCTTTTGGGAAGGCCGCGCGCACGGGTTGATTATGGGGCCTCTAACGGGTGTCTCCGCCTTCTGGAGCCTTGGTTGTGAAACCGCTGAAGGCGGCGTGATCGAAGTGCAGGATCGACTACAGCCTCGCTTATTCGCACAAATGTTTGGATCTCGAAGGGGAAGCCAATGAGCCACTTTCAATATCGAGTTGGCGCTCTGACAGACGTCGGCGTGGTTCGAGATCACAATGAAGACGCGTTCGTTTGTCGTGATGAAATTGGTCTATGGGCTGTATCCGACGGAATGGGCGGGCACGCCAAGGGAGAGGTTGCGAGCGCTGCGATTGTAAAAGCCTTAAGTGAACTCGGGCCGGTAACAACAGCGGACACCGCACGTTCCCACGTCGAAGGCGCGCTTCGCAAAGCAAACACTGAAATCTTTTCAGAGGGCCAAAGAGACGGAGCAACCATTGGTGCGACAGTCGTGGCACTGCGAATATCGGGGCGAATTTTTCAAGCTATTTGGGCCGGGGATAGCCGCATTTATCTTTTGAGGGCAGGGCAGCTTTACCGCTTGACGGTCGATCACACGCGCGTTCAGGAATTGCTTGATCAGGGCCTCTTGACCCCAAGCGAAGCTGAAAATCATCCATTGGGCCATGTACTTGCCCGTGCCGTTGGTGTTGAGCCCGGCCTTGCTCTGGATGTTGTGGAAGACGAAGTGGAGGAAGGTGATCAATTTCTGTTGTGCAGCGATGGGCTAACCGGCGTTATCAATGACAGCCAAATTGCGGAAACACTCCGCAGAGTACCTCCAGAGCAAGCCGTTTCAGAGCTTGTTAAAGCCACATTAGCGGGTGGGGCCCCGGATAATGTTACCGTACTCATTGTAGCGTGCTTACCTTCAGCAGTAAGTACTGGCACGGTGATAACGGGTGTAAGTGGATCGACGGGGCATCAACTGTGAGCGACGAGAAACAAACACCTGAACCTCAAGGCACGGTATTCGTGCCTGCGACGGGCTCCAAAGCGCCGATAGTGCCTGCCACGCCGCCGCCTGAAGTCCCAGCACCAGCATCTCCAAATTTTTCTGTGCCACCAGCGTCAACGGGCTTTAGTGCTCCCTCCTCTCCGACTGGAATGGGGGCAGATGGCATTTTGGTCCCCGGCACCGAACTCAACCATATGTACCAAATCACCCGCTTCATCGCCAAGGGTGGTATGGGCATGGTCTATGAGGGCCAAGGTATCTACGACAATGAACGCGTCGCCATTAAAACCATTCTACCGCATCTCGCAGCCGATCAGACGGTCATTGCGATGTTCCAGCGCGAAGCCTCAACACTAACGCAGCTCCGCCATGACGCCCTCGTTCAGTATAGAGGTCTCACCAAAGAGCCTCAATTCGGCTTCTTTTACCTCGTCACGGAATTTATCGATGGGCGATCCCTCGAAAAAATAATGGAGGACGGCGCGCCCGTTCCTGTTTCGGAAGCCACAGATCTTTTGCGCCGCATCGCCTCCGGCCTTGCTGTGGCTCACTCCGTCGGCTGTGTTCACCGCGATATTGCGCCAGATAATGTGCTCGTTCCAAACGGAGACATGCACAGGGCTAAAGTCATCGACTTTGGAATCGCGCGTGATGCAAAGGCAAAGACTGGGACTATTGTTGGTGACGGTTTTGCCGGCAAACTCAACTTCGCTGCGCCTGAGCAGTTCGGAAAATATGGCCGGGAGATTGGGCCCTGGACAGACGTTTATAGCCTAGGCCTTGTCATTGCAGGTGCTGTTCGCGGCAAAGAGATCGACATGGGCGGCACAATGTCCGATGCTCTCGATCGTCGGGCCGCTGTCCCTGATCTTTCAGGAATTCCCGACCCATTGCGCGGCGTTCTCGCCGCGATGCTGGAACCTGAACCAGCCAAACGCTTGCGCGATATGCCTGCCGTTATTGCGCGTTTGGACCAGGCACCCTCTGCTGTATCAAGTAAATCAACAAAAAAGTCAGCCCCGCCGAAACTAACGAAGACGGCCCCTCCGAAAACAGTCCCTCCGGGCGCTGGACGTTCCAGCGTAAACTTATCTCCGCAAAAAACACCACTTGGCTTGCCATTGCCGGTCCTCTTGGGTGGCGGGGGCGTTCTCGCGGCGGTGTTCATTGCCGGTGGTTTAGCGCTTATCCTTCGTCCCAAACCGGCGCCGCTTACTGAAGTGACGCCAGAAGTAGCTAGCGCGGCTCTGCCGACAGCACCGGCACTTCCAACCGGTGTCGAGCGGCGCTCAGTCCAAGGCCCGTCGCCCAGCGAAATTGCTGGGCTGCCGCCAGAATCCCGAGACCGCCTTGCAAAACTCATGGACACTCTCCAAGCCATGCAGTGCGCTTGGCTAACGGTAAAGGCTACACCGGAAGGCAGCTTTGAAATTTCCGGTGCCGCTCAAAACAAGGATGCGGTGATTGACGCTGCTGCGGCGAACCAAGCGCGCGCGCGGGTAGGGCAACTCTCGGGCTCGATTTGTGCATCGATTGAGGCCATGCGAACGCGGATGGTCCCGCCGGGTGATCCTCTTCAGGTTCAGATCCGGCGGATGCCGAACGACCCTACGGGTTTGCAAGCTGTCGTCAGTGGTGTGCCCCCCGGAGGTGAGCTCTATTTCCTCGAACTCGATCGAAACAAGGGCTTTCTCCCCGTGCTTGACTTGCGCGACCCCCAATTGGAAGCTGACCTGAGACCCGGTTCTCCTCCGGTTTGAGAGAGAGTCCTTGGTTTGGTTGTGACCTCAAGCGGCCTGTTTTTCCAGTGTGGATTTGATAGCGAACTCGGCGGGTGTGATGTTGCCGAGGGCCGAGTGTGGGCGTTGTCGGTTGTAGTCCTCCTTCCATGTTCTGATTGCGGTGCGAGCCTCGACTAGGGTCGAGAACAACGTGTCGTTCAGGCATTCGTCGCGGAAGCTGCCGTTAAAGCTTTCAACGAAGGCGTTCTGCATGGGTTTGCCGGGAGCGATGTAGTGCCATTCCACCCCCTTCTGCTGGCACCATCTCAGGACGGCCATAGATGTCAGTTCGGTCCCGTTGTCGGAGACGATCGTGGCTGGCCTGCCGCGCAAGGCGATAACCGCTTCCAACTCGCGTACCACACGGGCACCTGAGAGCGACGTATCGGCAATGAGTGCTAGGCACTCCCGCGTGTAATCGTCGATCACGGCTAGGACCCGGAAGCGCCGCCCATCGGTGAAGGCGTCCGATACGAAGTCGAGGCTCCAGCGAGCGTTGGCGCGATCAGGAACGAGCATGGGCCTGCGTGTGCCGAGCGCCCGTTTGCGCCCGCCGCGACGACGCACCTGTAGTTTCTCCTCGCGATAGAGCCGCCGAAGCTTCTTCTGGTTCATCACAATGCCCATTCGATCCAGCATGACGTGAACCCGCCGATAGCCGAACCGCCGCCGTTCGGACGCAACCGCCTTCATCGCCTCGCGCAACGGCGTGTCATCGGGTCGACGGCTGGCATAGCGCACCGTCGAACGGTCAAGGTTCAGAGCATGGCACGCCCGACGCTGGCTCACTCCATGCGCTTGGCAGGCATGAGCCACCGCCTTCCGCTTCGCGTCGGGCGTTACCATTTTTTTGCTGCGACATCCTTCAGGATGGCGTTGTCCAGCATCTGCTCGGCAAGCAGCTTCTTCAGCCGCGCGTTCTCGTCCTCCAGCGCCTTAAGACGTCGCGCGTCGGACACATCCATGCCGCCATACTTGGCCTTGAACTTATAGAAGGTCGCCGCCGAAATCCCGTGCTTGCGGCAGACATCGCCCGTCTTCGCGCCGGCCTCTTGTTCCTTCAGCATCCCAATAATCTGTTCTTCCGTAAACCGTGATCGTCGCATCGTCCGTCTCCTTCAACGGACTCTACCCAAATCTGGAGGAAATTAAGGGTCTCAGGTCAAAACCACAAAAGCGGACGATTGTCAAGCTTTTTCTGCAGTGGCCCTATCCACGATCCCGCATAATACGGCCCTGTTCCAACATCAGGGACAGCGGCAATTTAATTCCATTAGGGGCTATCTTAAACTGATGAATTGTGGACGAAGTTCTCGAAATGCTTTTTCAATTTCATAAAATGGGATGCCAGCTGAAAAGCGTTGGAGCGGACCGTGCTGCAAGCCCTCGCTTTGGATGTGTCCTTCGAGTGCTGCTGCTGACATTCCCACACAAAAGCCGTATTTGTTGAGGATGGGCCCGCCACTGCTTCCAGGGGAGATTAGATTTGAAATAATCATAGTATCTGTTTTGTTAATGTAGTTTTTCCCAACGCCATTGAGCTCACCGCGGTGACCAATCAAAACTGAGTCTACACAAGGAACTAATGGAAACCCAAATGTGTATATGTCATCAAATAATTCTAAATCTTTGAAAAATTTGAATGTGGGTCCAGAGATGGGGCTGACAATTGGTGAAAATGACACATCGGCTTCACTTATTCCTAATACTTCACCTATTTCTACAATTTCACCTTTTCCATTTCTTATACTAACAATTTTGTTATCTTTAATGTTATGATATGCTGTGCAAAGCCATTTTTTTGCTTCAGTGTCCGAAAAGATGAAACCGGAGCCACGCCTTTCTTTTTTATTAATGTCCAACACGTCAATTGATACTATTGCGTCACTGTATCTTTTCACGAAATTGGAAGGAGGATAGAATATATTTTGAAAATTATCGGTCTCGATAAAGTTCTTTATTACCGGTACACACAAATCACTATCATAGAATGGGCGACCTATTGAGCCAAAGTGTTCGATTACACATTGAGCTGAAACAAGCGATCGCCAAATATAATCGAGAGGTCCCGTTTTATACTCCTTGCCACCGGAGATTACAGCCGCCATCATTTCTTTCGAGAACCAGCCGCTATTAATGTTATTTGCTCTTGCTTCTGCATTTTGGAGCAGGTGAAACTGTGCGCCTTTTAATGCAATATTGATGAATGCGTCCCTGTCATTGATAAAGAGGCAGAGCCGCTCTTCAACGATCCGAAAAGTCTCAATGTATACTGGGTGTTGATAGGGATTGAGCATCATTTATGGTACATCGTGTCTCGAGATGGGCGGTCATCGTATTCCAAATTGTTCGATCAAAAGTGCCCGAAAAAATGCGCTCTGTTGTGTACCATGACCGTTTGCAAATTGCCTCACCCACGATCCCGCATGATGCGGCCTTGCTCGCGTTTCCAATCGCGATCTTTCTCGGTTTGACGCTTGTCGGCGAGCTTTTTGCCCTTGGCGACGGCGAGTTCCATTTTCACAAGGCCACGCTCGTTAAAATAAAGCTTGAGCGGAATGATGGTGGCTCCCTCGCGCTGAACCGCGCCAAAAAGCTTGCCAATTTCTTTAGCCTTTAGAAGTAACTTCCGTTTGCGGCGCGGCTCATGGTTGAAGCGATTAGCGTTGCCAAACTCGGGAATATGGCAATTTATCAAATAGATGCCGCCATCTTCGGGGCTAGCATAGCTTTCAGCAATGGTCGCCCTGCCCTGCCGGAGTGATTTCACCTCAGACCCATGCAGGATCAAGCCCGCCTCAAACACATCGTCGAGGGAGTATTCAAAGCGCGCGCGACGGTTCTCCGCGATAAGCTTTCGGGCTTGGACGGGCGGGGCCATGGTTTAGGCGCTCAACAATCCGGCGCGCACCATTGCAGACCGGACGGCCAATTTGGTGCCTTCGCTGCAGGTTACAAGCGGCAAGCGTACATCGGGCTCACACAGACCCAACAAAGATAGCGCGTACTTCGTTGGTGCTGGGTTTGGATCGGCAAATAAGGCGCGGTGCAAAGGGGCGAGCGTGTCGTTTATTGCATTGGCCGTAGCGTAATCGTTTGTGGCTATCGCGGCTTGAAGTGCCGCGCATTGCTTTGGCGCGACGTTTGATAGCACGGAGATGCAGCCTTTTGCACCATAGGCGCCGAAACCGATGGCGAGATAATCATCCCCGCACAGGGTAATAAAGTCGGCGCCGCACAGCTCACGATGCCATTGCGTGCGCGAAGGATCGCCAGCGGAATCCTTCACGCCGATCATGTTGGGCAATGCGGCAATGCGCGCCATCGTTTCCGGGCGGATATCAACAATTGAGCGCCCCGGAATGTTGTAGACGAAAACAGGCAGTTGCACCGCATCATTCAAGGCCTTGAAGTGCGCGTATAGGCCCTCTTGGCTTGGCTTGTTGTAGTAGGGCGCAACCACGAGGGCCGCGTCTGCGCCAATTTTCTTGGCATGGGCCAGCAAGCCTGCGGCTTCTTCGGTGGAGTTGGACCCCGCGCCTGCGATGACCGGAACACGCCCGCGCGCGGTTGCGACGCACATCTCGACGACGCGGCGGTGTTCATCGTGACTGAGAACCGGGCTTTCCCCAGTTGTGCCGACAGGGACCAAGCCGTTCGTGCCAGCGGCAATTTGGCGCTCGACCAAGGCTTCAAAGGCTTTTTCATCCACCTGGCCATCGCGAAACGGTGTCACGAGGGCGGTGAATGATCCTGCAAACATGCCAAAACTCCCAAAACTTTGTCGGGCGCACCCTCTTGCGCTTCAACGCGCCATGCAAGTGTTTTGATCAATTGTGTAACAGTGTGGCCTTTATCCTGACACGGTCGGCAGCAAGATACTGATTGTGCAGTGTGTTTAAGTTTCGCCAAAGCCGGTGGGATGTTTTAATGAGGTTTCAGATGGCCGCCGCCGGAAAGAGATTATGATTCTGAAGCGAACTCTCGTTGTCGCTCTTTGTTTGGTCTGCGGCGCGACGACCGCGCAGACCCCACAATCGACGCTGACAATTGGCGGCAAGCCTGTCGAGGTGGCCCCGGTTCCGGGCATTGCGTTGGCCGTAGATGCCAATCAAGCGCTGACCTTTGGCCTTGCCGCTGCGGATCGAGGCGATTGGGAGGGCGTTCGTGGCTATCGCGCGGCAACAACGGACACACTGGTTCAAAACGTATTGCTATGGCGGCTGGCTACCAATGCTTCCGATAGTGCGCGCTTCTCCGAGCTGGATACCGCTCTGAATACATTAACTGATTGGCCGATGCGCGTGACCATGCGCCAACGGGCCGAGGCGCGGATCGAAACGCAATCGGGCTTGAGCGCTCAAGGCATCGTTGATTGGCTGACCAAGCCCATGCCGGGCCTTGGCGACAGCCTGCCGCTAACCGGGGACGGGAAAGTGGCGTTGGCGTCAGCGCTTCAAGTGCTGGGGCGAAACACCGAGGCGCTGCCCATCATCCGGCAAACGTGGCGCACCGCAACGCTGAATAGCGACGTGCAAAGCCGCGTTCTGGCGCGCTTTGGCGATGCTTTGACACCGGAGGACCACGCCGCGCGGGTTGATCTGCTGCTGTGGGCCAACCGGATCACGCAAGCCCGGCCATTGCTGGCGCGCCTGAGCAATCGCGACAAGGATATGGCTACCCATCGCCTTGGGCTAAGCCTTGGGCAGAGCACTATTCTCGACGCTGAAATCCAAAACCAGCCCGCCATCCTTTATGAGCGCGTGCGGCGGCTTCGCCAGAGCGGCAATAATGCGGCGGCGCTTGAATTGTTGCAGAAGATTGACTCCCGCGGCTTGCCCGAAACGGCGCTAGAGCCGCTCTTCATCGAGCGCCGGACCTTGCTGATCGAGGCGTTGCGAACGCGAAACTGGCAAGCGGCCTACACTATCGCGTCAGCCCATGGTTATTCGCGCGGTGAGCGGTTTGCCGATGGTGAGTTTCTCGCTGGATGGGTGGCCTTGCGGTTCTTGCGCGATTACGGGGCGGCCGAACGGCACTTCACCACACTCGCGAATGGCGTTGCGACAGCGGTTTCACGCTCTCGGGGCTATTATTGGCAGGGCCGCGCTGCTGACGCGCGCGGCGACAGGGGCTTGGCACGGGAGCGCTATCGCCAAGCTGCGCAATTCCCGACAACCTATTATGGCCAACTAGGCGCTGTTGCTGCCGACCCAGACGCGAAATTGGCCTTGCCCGATGTTATTCGCGCGACGGAGGCTGACCGGAAAACCTTTGGGGAGCTGGATTTAGTCAAGGTGATCGGCCTTCTTTATCAGGCACGCCAAACCGAGCTTGCGCGGCAGTTTACCCTGCATGTGGATGACCAGCTAAAGACCGAGGGTGAGCATCAGCTTCTGTCTGAACTGGCGCGCGCGCAGGGCGATCCCGCGACAGCGGTGCGCACGGCAAAGACAGGGATTTCGCGCGGCGTGATTGCGACGGACGCGGCCTTCCCATTGGTGCAAATCCCCCGCCTTGTTGGCTATGGGCAGATTGAAGATGCCTATACCTTGGCGATTGCGCGCCAAGAGAGCGAGTTTAACCCGATGGCGCGGTCTCATGCTGGCGCGGTGGGCTTGATGCAATTCCTGCCCTCTACCGCTTCCATGCAAGCCCGAAGAATGGGGCTGGACTATTCAACTTCGCGCTTAAGCTACGACCAAACCTACGCGCTGACCCTCGGCTCTGCCCACTTGTATGACCTGACCAACCAGTTTGATGGCTCCTACATTTTGGCTGCAGTTGCCTATAATGCTGGGCCGGGGCGGGCTAATCAGTGGATAGCCGCCTATGGCGACCCGCGCGTGGACGTTATGGACCCGATTGATTGGGTCGAAATGATCCCTATCGCTGAAACCCGCAATTATGTGCAGCGCGTGCTGGAAAACATCCAAGTGTATCGCACGCGCCTCGCCGGAAGCCCGCAGCCGATTCAGATCGAACGGGATTTGAAGCGCGGGCGGCGGCCTTATTGAATAAGCGCGGTCACTGCGCTTCAATAAATTATAGTAAATTTACTCTAGTATATAACCTGCTTGCTATACGAGCATAAACTTCGTATACAAGACGTATGGACCCTGTAAGAAACCCATTCGCACCCGGCGCGGGAAGCCAACCTCCCGAACTCGCAGGTCGCGATGACATCATTCATGCCGCCGACATTGCCCTCCAACGCGTTCTCCAAGGCAAGCATGACCGCTCACAAATCCTTTTGGGCCTACGCGGCACTGGGAAAACCGTTCTTCTAACCAAAATAGAAGAGCTCGCTGAAGGTTATGGGCACGTTACATCGTTCATTGAAGCTCCCGACGGGCAGAAATTGGTTGACCTGCTCTATCCACGCATTTTTCAAGCCTTGCGTCGCCTTTCGCTAAATGCGGCGGCACGTGCGGCCATTTTCAAGGCCCAAAGAGCGCTTCGCAGTTTCGCAAGCGCTTTCAAGCTTAGTTTTGGCGACTTTGCGTTATCCGTTGATCCTGAACCGGGAGTGGCAGATAGTGGTAACCTCGAGCTTGATCTGGTCGACCTCTTTATCAATGTCGGGGAGGCTGCAAAGGCGGCTGGTTCGGCATGGACGTTGTTTATTGACGAGGTGCAATATCTTACCCAACCAGAGCTCGCCGCTTTGATCGTTGCGATCCATCGCGTCAATCAAAAGCAGTTGCCGGTAATGTTTTTTGGTGCTGGCTTGCCCCAAGTGGCCGCCCTAACTGGCGAAGCGAAATCATACGCAGAACGGCTCTTTAACTTCCCCAGTATCGGGCCGCTTGACAAAGGTTCTGCCACTGCGGCCGTTCGCCAACCGATTCTGGAAGAAGGCGAAAGCATAGACGACGCTGCATTGCAGGAAATCTTCGACAGAACCGAAGGCTATCCATACTTCTTGCAAGAGTGGGGATATCAAGCGTGGAACCAAGCCGACCATTCACCCATAAGTAAAGAGCTGATTATTTCGGCGACGGCCGCCGCCATTCGTCGCCTCGACGACGGGTTCTTTCGCGTACGCTTTGATCGGTTGACGCCAAAAGAGCGTGATTACGTGTTTGCGATGGCAAAGCTAGGCAAAGGCCCCTATCGCTCAGCTGATGTCGCTGAAAGCCTCGGCGAACGCATTCAAACGCTTGGTCCACGGCGCGCAACGATCATCGCCAAAGGCATGATCTACAGCAGAGCGCATGGCGACATCGACTTCACGGTGCCGATGTTTGATGATTTTCTTCGCCGGACGATGATCGCCTAGCCCGCCATCCCGCGCCAAGTCCCACTCACCGCGCGATCATTTCCCGTTAGGTCTTTGTTGGTTCCGATATTGGAAAAGCCTGCACGGCCCATCAGAGCGGAGACCGCGGCGGCTTGCTGGTAACCGATTTCGAAAACGCAGCGCCCGCCGGGCACAAGCAAGCGGGTGATGTCGCCCAAAATGTGGCGGTAAGCGTCCAGCCCATCGGCCCCGCCATCGAGTGCCAATCGAGGCTCCCAATCGCGGACTTCGGCTTCTAGCGTGTCGATTTCTTCGGACGCGATGTACGGCGGGTTGGAAATAATAAGGTCAAACGGGCCTTCCACGCCATCGGCCCAATGGCCGAGCACGACGGTGGAGCGATCGGCTAGGCCGTTCGCCTCAATGTTTGCCGCCGCTATGGCCAGCGCTTCGGGGCTGGCATCAATGCCGAGGCCAGTGGCTAGTGGGCGGTCCTTGAGAACAGCCAGCAAGATGGCGCCGGAGCCAACGCCCAGATCGAGCACGCGGACCGGGCGATCTTCCGGCAAACCCAAAAGCGCCACATGCACCACAGTTTCGGTGTCTGGCCGGGGCGTGAGGACAGCAGCAGTTACTTGCAGTGTCATCGACCAAAACTCTTTTTGGCCGAGGATATAGGCAAGCGGTTCGCGGGCTTCGCGGCGCTTCACCAACACATCGAGATCGGCGAGCTGCACCTCCGATACCGGGCGCTTGGGGTCGGTGAGCAAATCGGCACGCGCCACGTTGAACGCGCGCTCCACCAGCAGGCGGGCGTCGAGCGCCGGGGTATCGATGCCGACGGCGGTTAGGCGAAGCTGGGCGGCTTTCCAGCTGGAAACCAGCGTGGCGCTCATGCCTCCACGCCGTCGAGGGTGGCGAGGCGACGGGCTTCGTCTTCCTGCACCAAGGCGCCGACCATTTCGCCGAGCGCTTCGCCTTCCAAGATCTGCGGGAGTTTGTAGAGGGTAAGCTCAATTCGGTGATCGGTGACACGGCCTTGGGGGAAGTTGTAAGTGCGGATGCGCTCCGATCGATCACCGGAGCCAACTTGCTCCTTACGGTCTGCCGAGCGGGCAGCATCTTTCACCGCACGCGCGCGCTCATACAGCCTCGCGCGCAGGATTTTCATCGCTTTGGCTTTGTTTTTATGCTGGGATTTTTCGTCTTGCTGGCTGACGACAACGCCGGTTGGCAAGTGGGTGATGCGGACCGCGCTGTCGGTCGTGTTGACAGACTGGCCGCCCGGGCCGGAGGAGCGGAACACGTCGATCCGCAAATCCTTGTCGTCAATCACAATATCAACATCTTCCGGTTCGGGCAGCACCGCGACCGTGGCGGCAGACGTGTGGATGCGCCCGCCGGACTCCGTGGAAGGCACGCGCTGAACCCGGTGAACGCCGCTTTCAAACTTGAGCTGACCATAAACGCCATCACCGGTGATGGAGGCAACGATTTCCTTAAACCCGCCCATTTCACCGTCAGAAGCGCTATCGACCTCCAACCGCCAACCCTTGATCGAGGCATAACGCTGATACATGCGGAAAAGATCGCCCGCGAACAGGGCCGCCTCGTCGCCCCCGGTTCCAGCGCGCACTTCGAGGATGACCGAGGCCTGATCGTCCTTGTCGCGCGGCAGCAGCATCAGCTGCACGGCCCGTTCAAGCCCGGGCAATGCGGCTTTCAGCTCCTCGGCCTCCTCACGCGCCATGGCGCGCATATCAGCGTCGCCGCTAGTATCATCAGCCATCGCCTCGGCTTCGGCTTGCTCGGCAAGGGTACGCTTATAGGCATTTATTGCGCCGATGACGGGTTCTAGTTCCGCACGCTCTTTGCCGAGCTTTACGATTTCAGCGCCATCGCTCGTCGCGTTCAAGCGGGCATCAATTTCGGCAAAACGGTCGAGCAGCTGGGTCAGGCGTGAGTCAGAAAGGCGCATGGAATGGGGATGTAGCGGGATGGCTGCCCAACGTCACGCGGGGGTGGCAGTTAGGGGGTTGGGAGTGCATTCCTCAACCGCTTTCAGTCGCGCTATAAGCCCGCGAAAGAGGCTGCTTGGAGCGTCTTCTTGCGCACGTGCCCCCTCCGGTTGCCTTTGACAACCACCTCCCCCGCACGCGGGGGAGGAAGGACGTGGAATTTTTCCTCCCTTGCGCAGCGGGGGAGGTGGCGCGCGTAGCGTGACGGTGGGGGCTTTTTTGGCGTAGCGCCCGAAACTGTTGCCAGTCGCGCCACAGGGGCGCGAATGAGGCAATTCAGAGCGCTTTCTTGCGCACGTGCCCCCTCCGGTTGCCTTTGGCAACCACCTCCCCCGCACGCGGGGGAGGAAAGCCCCCTCACCCTGCCGCCAACTCGCGCTCCAACTTCAACGCCGCAGCTTTTTCCTCAACTAGCCCCACGATGTGTTCGACCATTTTGTCGTTGTCGAGTTTGTGGTCGATCTTTCCAGCGCGGTAGACCATGCCGGCCCCTTTACCGCCGCCGGTGAAGCCGATGTCGGTGTAGAGGGCTTCGCCGGGGCCGTTGACGACGCAGCCAATAATCGAGAGCGAGAGCGATTCTGAAACGTGGGCCAAGCGCTTTTCGAGGGTTTCGACGGTGCGGATTACATCAAAGCCTTGGCGCGCGCAGGATGGGCAGGCGATGATGTTTACCCCGCGATGGCGCAAGCCAAGGGACTTCAAAATGTCGTAGCCCACGCGCACTTCATCTTCGGGTTCTGCAGATAGCGAAACGCGAATGGTGTCGCCAATCCCGGCCCAGAGCAGGTTTCCCAACCCAATCGAGGATTTCACGGTGCCGGGGCGAAAGCCACCCGCTTCGGTAACACCAAGGTGCAGCGGGCAATCGATTGCCTCCGCCAATACCTGATAAGCTGCGACCGTAAGAAACACGTCCGACGCTTTGACCGAGATTTTGAATTCGTGAAAGTCGTGGTCTTGCAGGATGCGGGCGTGGTCGAGGGCGCTTTCCACCATCGCATCCGGGCATGGCTCACCATATTTTTCGAGCAGATGGTTTTCGAGTGAGCCAGCGTTTACGCCGATGCGAATGGCGCAACCATGATCCTTGGCGGCTTGGACTACCTCTCGCACGCGCGCGGCGTTGCCAATGTTGCCGGGATTGATCCGCAGGCAAGCGGCCCCAGCTTTGGCGGCCTCAATCGCGCGCTTATAGTGGAAGTGGATATCGGCAACGATCGGAACGCTGGCGGCCTTAACGATGGCGCTAAGCGCAGCGGTTGATTCTACGTCCGGGCATGACACACGGATGATATCAACGCCGACTTCTTCGCATCGGCGGATTTGATCGATAGTAGCGCCAGTGTTGGGGGTTGGCGTGTTGGTCATGGTTTGAACGGTGATGGGTGCGTCACCGCCCACGGGCACATTGCCCACCATGATTTGGCGCGATTTGCGTCGTTCAATGGCGCGCCATGGTCGAACGGAATGGAGGGCGTCCGTCATGCTGTGAGTCCCCTGGAAACCATTGCCGATACATAGGGAGTTGAGCCCGCAATGTCAGCGTGCTTGGCAGCGCCCACAATAGAAAGGTTTAGCCTGCGGGCTGAGCTTCCGAAGGTGTAACGGGTGCGCTGACTGGTGCCGATACCGGCTTTGGCGGCTCACTATTCTGGGATGCTGCGGGCGCTGGCTGAGCGCTGGACGCTGCGGTGCCTGCCGCGCTTGATGGTGCGGGCGTTGGCCGCGGCGCGGTGGTTACTGGCCGCTTTTGCGGTGGTGGTGCAACCGTTCTCGCTACTGTTGTGCTCGATGCGGTAGCCGGTGCCTTAAGCGCTGGACGCGGCGGCGTCGCGTTCGCGCGTGCAGGCTGCACTAGAGGCGTTGTGATGGCTGGTGAGGAAGCGGGCGCCATGCCTGTGGTCGTTGCAGGTGCCGGACCCACGGACGAACCCGCGCCCGGGGCTAAAGCTGCCGATGAGGCTGGAACGGTGGCAACCGCTGCTACTGAATCCACAGGGGCGATAACGGGCTCTGGCGTGCGCCAATTGCTAATCGGCAAACCGTTCGTGCCCGGCGTGTACACCGAGCCATTGGCGGCGACTTCGAGAGCACCGCCATCACTGGCCGCCAAGGCCCAGCGGCCATAACCGTCTGGCGTTAAAGTTTCGCCCGACTGAAGCACCCGGCTAACCGCCAAGGCCCCATCACCGCCACGAATTTCAACTTTGACGGGCCGGAGCGCACGAATGACGGTTTGTGAATCAGTTGAAACGATTGGCGCAGCCGTTAACACACTCGCAGATGCGTTGGCCCAACGCTGGATGGCTGCATCGGGTGGACCGGCGTCGGTTACCGGCTTTGGCGCAAAAATCACATGCCACGCCGCCCACAGCACCAACCACGCGCCAAAGCCAGCCGCAATTAGGGAGCTTTTTGGAAGGTTTACCGCTAATTTCGGGCGCGGACGCCACACTTCACCAGCCAACTGAACGGGCTCCCAGCGGGAGCGAAACTCAGCCACCAAACCTGTAGGGTCCGGCAAATCGAGATAGTCGGCATAGGATCGAACCCAGCCGAGCGCATAACCAAGGCCGGGCAATCGGGCAAAGTCCGTTGCTTCCATCCCGGCAATGTGGCGGGTCTTTAAGCGAAGCGCGGTGGCGACTTGAACAACTGAGAGACCACGCTCTATCCGCGCTGTCTGCAAACGACGGCCGGGACCGTCCGGGGCCGGAACATCATCGAGCCCAACCACGCGCAAACGCGGCCGCACATTGTGTGCATCGCGCTCATCGTCGAGTGAGTGGGCCGGATCCGCCGGTGTCATGCTGCTTTCCCCGCAGCGCAATAATCGCGCACCCATGATTCAAGGGTTGCTTCGATTAACCGACGGTTACCAACAAATCAACGCGTTACAGTAATATTCTCTGTTTTTTTGCAAATTCGAGCAGAGCTGGACGCACGGCCTTCGTTCGCGATTGCAGCAACTCCGTCATAAAGGCGGTAACGTCTTGCACGCTTAGCGAGAGCGCCATCCGCTTAACGGGACCGATACCGGAAGGCGGCATGGAAAGACGATCAAAACCGACTGCCATCAGCGCCAACGCTTCAAGGGGTCGCCCGGCGGCCTCCCCACAAATTGAGACAGGGATTCCTGCAGAGGCCCCAGCGTTTCGGATGCGGGCCAGGAAGGTCAAAGCGGCGGGGCTGAGCAGGTCATATCGGTCAGACACACGCGGATTTGCACGGTCCGCGGCGAAGAAAAACTGCATGAGATCATTGGTGCCAATCGACAGGAAATCTGCGTGCTTGGCAATTTCGGCGGCGTCCCACGCCAAGGCCGGTGCTTCCACCATGGCGCCAACTTTCACACTCGATGGCCCCGCGCGCCCACGTGCGCGGCTCCACTCCACCTCGCGTTCAACCATCTCACGGCCACGCAAAAACTCTGATGAATCCGTTACTAAGGGAAACATCACCGAAAGCGGCCCGCCCTCTGCTGCCCGGATCAAGGCGCGCAACTGGTAGCGCAACAGGCCTGGCCGATCGAGGCCAATGCGAAGCGCGCGCCAGCCCATGGCCGGGTTCTCCTCGCGCTCCGCCGTCATATAGGGCAGCACCTTATCGGAGCCGAGATCGAGGGTGCGGAAGATCACCGGCTTGCCAGCGGCGGCCTTAAGCACATCAGCGTAAAGGCGCGTTTGGGCATCAATGCGGGGCAATGTGTCTGAGATCATGAACTGAAACTCAGTGCGGAACAGGCCCACGCCATCAGCACCCGTTGGGGCCAATTGGTCCATATCCAGCGTCAAACCAGCGTTCATAAACAGGGTTATGGGTTTACCGTCTAAGGTAACGCACGGTTTGTCGCGCAAACTTGCAAAGGCCGCCACTTCCTCTTGCCGCACCGCCAGCCTCTGGCGATACGTATCCAGCATGCCAGGTTCTGGGCGCAAATAAGTAATAGCATGCGGGCCATCCACGATAATGGCATCGCCATCGACCACGCGTGACACCAGGCCTGTTAGTCGCCCAATCATCGGAACACCCAGCGCCTTGGCGACAATTGCGGCGTGAGAGCCCGACGAGCCCTCCTCCAGCAAGATCGCGCGGATGCGCCCAGGGCCGTATTCTAAGAGCTCCGCGGGGCCGAGATTGCGCGCAACCAGCACCGCATCATTGGGCAATTCACGCATCGGCCGGTCTGCTGCGCCCGACAAATGCCGCAGCAAGCGATTGTCGAGTTCCTCAAGGTCTTGCAGGCGATCGCGCAGATAACCGTCCTTGGCATTGGCCAAACGCGCCCGGTGTTCAGACCGCACCCGTTCAACGGCGGCCTCCGCCGAAAGGCCGGAACGTATCGCCTCGCGGAGCCGACGCTCCCAGCCGCGATCACCCGCAAGCAGGTGGAAGGTTTCCAGCACTTCGTACGATGCGCCTTGCAAGCTGGTTGCCTCGCCCGAGATCAAGGCTTCGAGGCCAGCGCGAAGCGAAGCAAGCGCCTCCTCTAGCCGCTTCTCTTCGAGTGCAGGATCATCGGCCAGTAGACGCGTCGGCGCGATATCGGGGTCGTGCAAAACAGCGACGCCAATCGCCAAGCCATCAGCAAAGCATTTGCCTGCGAGGCGTTCCGGGTGAGTTGGCTTGATTTCTACACCGGAGAAGCTTTCGGCCATATCTCCAGAGGCCACAACTTCGGCCAACACCATGGCGATGGTCTGCATCGCCTCAATTTCATCGTCCGCATACGTTCGACCGGAGCGGTTCTGAACGACTAGAACGCCGAGAGTGCGCCCCGCGCGCAAAATCGGCACGCCCATAAACGCTTGGAACGGGTCCTCACCGGTTTCAGGGCGATACGAGAATTTTGGATGCTTCGGCGCATCCGAGAGGCTTAGCGCCTCGGCTGTCTCCGCAATAAGGCCAACGAGCCCCTCGCCCGGCTTCAAGCGCGTGGTGTGCACCGCGTCGGGGCTTAGGCCTTCGGTGGCGCAAAGCTCCATAGAGGCGTCTTGGCGGCGCAAATAGATGGAGCATACATCGGCCACCATCGTTGCGGCGATCATCGTAACGAGGCGGTTGAGGCGCGCTTGCGCCGCCTCCCCTGTCGCCATCAGTTCGCGCAAGCGGCGCAACAGGATGCGTGACGCAGCGCCGCTACCGGCCCCGGTCATGGTTTTATCCTGTCAAAAGCGCCGCCAAGCTCGATCATTTCACCATCAGGCCGCGTCGAGCCCATAGGCAGTGTGGAGCGCGCGCACGGCCAGCTCGGTGTATTCAGCCTCGATCAGCACGCTGATTTTGATCTCGCTCGTCGAAATATTGTCGATATTGATGCCCTTGGAGGCCAAGGCGGCAAACATCGCGCGCGCCACTCCAACGTGCGAGCGCATGCCAACGCCGATGACGGAGACTTTCGACACATTGCGCTTCACCTGCGCCTCTTCAAACTGGATCACGTCGCGCGCGGCATTCATCACGTCGAGCGCGCGCTGGGCGTCACGGTCTGCGGTCGTGAACACCATGTTCACCGCGCGCGGCGTGCGGCTTTGGCTCTGAACAATCATGTCGACGTTGATGTTGGCATCGGCTAGGCGCCCAAAGATTTCAGCGGCGTTTCCCGGATGGTCGCTCACGCCCAACAGGCTAACTTTGGCTTCATCGCGCGAATAGGCGATGCCGGAAACGATTTGCTTTTCCACGATTTCTTCCTCGTCGCAGACAATTGTACCCGGATTTGGTTCACCCGGCTCGACAAAACTAGATAACACACGAACAGGCACGCGCTTGGCCATCGCAAGCTCCACCGAGCGCGTTTGCAGCACTTTAGCCCCAAGTGACGCCATTTCGAGCATTTCTTCGTATGAAATGCGTTCGAGTCGCTTAGCCTTGGAGGTGATGCGCGGATCGGTGGTATAGACGCCGTCCACATCGGTATAAATGTCGCAGCGTTCCGCTTCGAGCGCAGCCGCTACTGCTACTGCGCTAGTGTCAGACCCACCGCGGCCCAAAGTGGACAAGCGGTCAAAGGCATCAATACCTTGGAAACCAGGGATCACGGCCACAACGCCTTCATCAATCGAAGCCGCGAGCTTTGCACCGTCAATCTCGATGATGCGCGCCCGGCTGTGATCTTCGTCAGACCGGATCGGAATTTGCCAGCCCTGCCACGAACGCGCCGGAATCCCGAGGCGACGTAGCGCCAAAGCCAGCAAACCAGTGGTTACTTGCTCGCCAGAGGCGACGACCACATCATATTCATCATCGAATTGCTCGGGAGGCAGCCCCTCGCCCGAAGCCCGCGCCAGCCCGACCAGTTTGTCGGTTTCACCCGACATAGCTGACACAACAACGGCGAGGCCGCGCCCATGCGCGCGCTCCGCCGCGACAAGCCGCGCAACGCGAGCGATGCGTGCCACATCCCCCACTGACGTGCCGCCAAATTTCATTACCACACGCGCCATTGCGCCATCACCATTCGTGCTCAGATCAAACAAAAGGCTAACCGCGCGCCCTTGTCGCGCCTCATCAGCGCTTTGGTTACACTGGGAGACGTTGACGGGAGCGCCGGAAAGCCGACATCTCGCCTTTAGCCGCCCCCTACCCCCCTGCGCAATGCTTTGAAGGTGTAGGAAAAGTACGGACAGGAGTTAGGAACCCATGGCCTCAGCCGCACATGATGCCGTGATTGCCCCGGTAGCGACCAGTATCGACCCGGCCGAAGTCGCCAAGTTTGCCGCGATGGCCGAAGCATGGTGGGACCCGCGCGGCAAGTTTCGCCCGCTTCATAAGTTCAATCCGGTCCGCCTCGCTTTCATTCGTGACACCGTGTGCGCCCATTTTGGCCGCGATGCCGGGGCCAAGCGCCCTCTGGATGGCTTGCGGCTTTTGGACATCGGGTGTGGGGGCGGCCTTCTCTGCGAACCGATGACGCGATTGGGTGCTCGGGTCACAGGCGTTGACGCTACCGAGCCGAACATCAAGACCGCGATGACCCATGCCGCTGGCGTTGGCCTCAGCATTGATTACCGGGTGGGGACGGCTGAGGGCCTCGTTGCCTCTGGCGAAGAATTGTTCGATGTCGTTCTCAACATGGAAGTCGTTGAGCATGTGGCTGATCCCGCCGCCTTCCTGCGCACCTGCGCCAGCCTCCTAAAGCCCGGCGGCCTTATGATTGTGGCGACCCTTAACCGCACAGCCAAAGCGTTTGCGCTGGCTGTTGTTGGCGCGGAGCATGTTTTGAGATGGTTGCCTGTGGGAACGCATGATTGGACAAAGTTTGTGCGGCCAAAAGAGATCAAAGCGGCGCTAGGCAGCGTAGCAGGCTTGGCGCTCAAAGGGCCGATTGGCGTGAGCTATAACCCGCTCATGGATCGCTGGAACTTAGGGACCGATAGCGCGGTGAATTACATGATGGTGGTGGAGCGCGTCTTGAATTGACGGTTTACACGCATCAAGGCGCATTTGCCGCAAGTGCTCAAGGGAACCAAACTGGTGAAATTTCGTCCGGCCTAAACAGGATTTCGACGATTGGGTCTCTGGGGAATGACATCACGGATATTCAGGGGCTCTTTTGCAACAACTAAAACTCGGTGCAAGAAGGACTCCGTAACCTCCAGAACGCTCTTCATTTGAGATGCTTCTGGCGTCCAACCTCTGTGAACTGCTGCGCTTCCAGCGTCTGCTACCATGGAAAGGATCTCTCGCTCAGTTGACCCAATATAGCCGCCTGTTTCGAGCGCTTGGAATTTTTCTCGGAACGTTAGATTCGTATCCACTCCCGTAATTCCTGTTGCTAGATCAAGGACCGTTCGCAAACCGATTGCTGTGAGAATGTAGGATTGATTGTCGTAAGCATCATAAGTTTCGTTCAGGATGCCATGCAGGTTTGAATCAATCTGGTGGATGGCTGCGAGCCAAACGGGTTTTGTTCTTCCGTCTGGCTTTGGGTGCGTTGATTTTGTCAGAACAGCTTCCATCACCGTCTTACCGTCTGAATCATAAGAGTAATCAACGTCCTCACTGTCCCAACTAGTTGTCTCCGAAAACACGGTTTCACAGCCACGACATTCCAGCAGCGAATGTTTCACACCTCCATACATAGAGTGGTGCTGGTCTGACCATTCCCATGTCTTGTCGACACTGCCATGCAGATCACACATGCGTTCGCCGTCACATTTCGGACAATGGGCCTTTACTGACGGGCTCATGTTTTGGTCCCCCCTCACTCAAACAACGTCACTACCTTGGCCAATACCTCGTTCATCATCGCATCCGGCAGCGTTTCAATCATTCGCGCACCACGCTCTACAAGATCGAGAACTCGGGGTTGGTCGCACCGAACAAGGCCTGTTGTTTTGATGCCGGAAATCTGAACGGTAAAGCCGATACCGCGCGCGAACTCGCCGCCATTTGTGATGGGCAAAACGACCGGAATCTTGGTGACACTGTTAAATGCCGTGGGCGAAACAATCAGAACGGGCCTGTGGCCTCGCTGCTCACGGCCTTTGGTCGGTTCGAGCGATACCATGTAGATGTCGCCGCGCTTCACAAGATTTCCTTACCCCGCGCTGGTGTATCAAGCCAATCGCGATCTTCTGATGATAGCGCTTCGCCAAAGTTCGATGCCGCCAGTAATTCTTCCAATGTATAGCGTGGCCGTGGCGTAGGTTCGACAACCAGACGCCCACCCTCAATGGCGATGCCAACAGCGGTGCCCGGCTTCAGATCAAGCACCTCAAGCAAGGCTGGCGGAACGGCCAACATCACGGAACCGCCGACCTTTCGGAGATTTGTAGTGAACACTGATGAATACTCCGACTATTATATTTTTATATAATTTCTACAGCGCGCTATGTCAAATGTAGCCCGACCACTTAGCACCGCTTCACCTTGCAAACACACGGGGCTTCCCAAAACGCTCAACCCGCGCTAGGAATCACAGTGTTGGGGTTGTGCGACCGCAGGTGCGGTGTCGCGTGGAACCTTTCCCGGCTTGCTTATCAACGTTGCTTTGAGATTTTCAGGGTAGGTTTGATTGGGGTCGGCTCGTCCGAAGGCATGGGTTTATCGGCGTGACAAACCGGCATGTGGCTGCCTGTAGCCGCGCACGCCGAACCGCTTACAGGCAGGATCATTCAGGAATTACTTTGCGATGAAGCAGCGTCAACGCGGTCGGCCACGCAAGCCCGGTCAGTTCAATAGTGGCGGCGGCAATTTCGGCGGCGGCAATAATAATAACCCGAACCGCTCGTTTGAGAGCGCTGGGCCTGATGTCAAAATCCGTGGCTCTGCCCAGACGATTTTCGAGAAATACCAGCAGCTTGCCCGCGACGCCACACAGTCTGGCGATCGGGTATTGGGCGAAAACTATCTTCAGCACGCCGAGCATTATTTCCGCGTGATGAAGGCAATGCAGCCAAACTTTGTGCCACGTGTCGAGCCTGATGCCAATTTCGACGAGGACGATATTGGCGATGGTAGCCAAACTGAGGACGAAGGCGACGAGCAAGACGGCGCGCAAGCCCAAGGCGGAAATCAAGATAATCGCAACCAGCAAAATGGCCAACAGACCCGTGACTATAACGGCAATGGTCAAGGGAACGGTCAGCGCCAAAACAACGGCCAACAGCGCGACTATCAAGCCCGCGATGGCCAGCAACGCGATGGACAAAACGGCCAGCAACGCGAGCGCAATCGCGAGTGGCAGCCCCGCGAACCGCGAGAACCGCGTGAGTTTCAAAACCGCGACCAACAGCCGCGCGACCAGCAACCACGCGCTGACTATCGCGACAACAACCAACAAGCCGACGGTCAGCCACGGCCAGAATACCGCGAACGCCCACCGCGTGAGTTTCAGCCTCGCGAACCACGCGGCGAAGGGCAACAGCGCGATTTCCAACCCCGTGAGCCAAGAGAACCGCGCGAACCACGCCGTGAGTTCCGCCGCGACGAAAACCGTGGCCCGCGCAACGAAGACCAGCCAGCGCCATCGATGCTCGATACAATCGACACCTCGGCTCAAGGCGACGGGCCAATGGAATTGGTGCCAGCACCCGCCATGGAGCTTGACCAACCAGACGCTGGCCTAGCGCGCGCCTTGTCGCGTGGGGCGGAGCCAATTGTGGCACCAGCACCCGTCGTTGACGCTGCACCAGTTGCCGTAGTGCTCGCAGAAGGAGCGCCTAACGCGGCAGTGCCAGAAGACGCCCCTGCCCCCAAGGTGCGCAAACCACGCCGCCCGCGCTTTGTAGCAACAGCCGAAGAAGGCAATGCCGAGTCAGCGCCCGAAGTCGTCGACTGAGAGTTTGTAGAGATCAAACGAAAGAGCCCCAATCTGGATAGCCAGATTGAGGCTCTTTTTCGATTCTTCAGATTTTTCTCTAGTTTGTCCGGGATGCCAGCATGTAGGCGCGCAACACTGCGTTCATTCGGCTGAGATGACCTTTGCCTTGGGCTTTGAACCATTGCAGCACATCGTCATCAACCCGCAATGAAATAGGCCGTTTCTGCACGCCTGAGGGCATCACCAAACGCGCGGCCTCGAAGAAGGCCTCGTCCATTTCTGGAATGTCGGAATAGTCGATCTTGTCGTCTGGAAGCGCCTCAATCTGGGCCAAATGTTCTGGCGAGATGGGCATAGTAGAGCATCCTTTCTTTCTGGTTCGCCTTTCGGGCGCTAATTATTCGCGTCACACCAAAGCGGTCCGTGTGGACAATTGCGAGAACAACAAGGGCTCCGATCTGACCGAAGCTGATCTCTCGCACCTCGCCAAAATGCCTGGCATCAACAGCGGTTAGAACGGGGCCCTCGAACATGGATATGGCATCATCGAAACTGATCCCGTGCTTGCGTAGATTTGAGTGGCTCTTGTTCTGATCCCATTCGAACTTCACTCAGCCCGTTCCTTTGTGTATATACGTCCGTAATTTTCTGTCAAAGAGAAGTTGCGACAATATCCACTATAGCGGATCGGAAAATGGCGATAGGCGCATAACGGGTGGGCAGGTTGTGCGGAGAAAAATCGTTTCGAGTCGGATCGTTCGCCCGCCGCTCAATCGCCGACGGCATCGCCCAACACATAGCGCGGGCCGGAGCCTTTGGCCGCTGCCCTGTCGCCGGGATTATAGAGCGTGCAATTCTTCAAGGATAGACATCCACACCCAATGCAGCCGTCAAGTAGGTTTCGGGTGCGTTGAAGTTCGGCAATCCGGGCGTCGAGCAGGGTCGCTATAGCGCTGGCTATGTTTTCCCAGTCCTTGGCGGTGGGCGTGCGGCCTTGAGGGAGCTTACCGAGCTCGTCAGCTATCGCGTCGATCGACAATCCAAGCTGTTGCGCGATGCGGATGAAGGAAAGCCGCCTGATGTCAGACCGAAGAAACCGGCGTTGCCCGCCTTCACTCCGGGACGACGTCACAAGGCCGCGCGCCTCGTAAAACCGGATGGCGGAGACCGAAAGCCCGGTGCGGCGGGCCAAATCGCCAATGGAAACCACGTCATTCGGGCGCATGCAAAAAGTTCCAAATTACCGCTTGACCTCAATTTAGGTTGAGGTTTTACAAGACCTGCGTCAACCCCACTCTCCCATAAACTCAAGGGAAAAAATCATGGCGCAAACATTCCTAGAACACGTCAACATCACCGTCGGCAGCCCCAAACGCTCGGCCGACATGGTCGCGCACCTCTTTGGATGGGCGCTACGCTGGCAAGGTCGCTCGGCCTCAGGTGGATACACGATCCATATCGGCAATGACCGCGACTACATTGCGTTCTCTACGCCTGCCACCTCCGACGGTACACCTTACGCCCATCAGAAAAGCCTCCCAATGAACCATATTGGCGTGGTGGTCGATGACCTCGACAAGGTTGAGGCGCGCGCGATTGAAATCGGCCTAAAGCCCTTCAACCACGACGATTACGAACCTGGGCGACGATTCTACCTGTTCGATGGCGATGGTATTGAGTGGGAAATCGTTAGCTACACACCCGCCTCAAAAGCCAAGCCGTGAGGCACTTTCTTGGCCTTGGTGCCGCGCTGGCAATTTTGGGCGGTGCCTTGCGGATCCTGTCTGCCTTCATGCCCTTCACACCAAATAACGCCCCACTTGAAACGCTTTACGGTGTGATCGACCTTAGCTTTTTGTTTGGCCTGATCGCACTTTATTGCAACTTTGCTGACCCAGTCGGCCGGATCGGTCTGTTTGGCTTTATGGTGGCACTGGCTGGAAATGCTGCCATTGTCGGGCCAGACAGCGCCACCTTTGGTGTCGACTTTTACAGCATGGGCGCAACCGCCATGGTGGCTGGCTTGGGCGTTCTGAGTGTTCAAATGCTACGCGCGCGGGTTCTTATAGTCGCAAGTCTTGCATGGATAAGTGCGCTGGGCTTGGGGCTGGCCAATGCGGTACTGGCTACGCCTTGGCTGTTTCAGGCCGCCGGCTTGGTGCTTGCTTTTGGGTTTATCGCCACAGGGATCGCTTTGCTGCGCAGCAACGCCAAAAAGCCATCAGTGGCGCTAACCCTGCCTTCGCATCCGCGTTAGCTCCGCATTGATCACCGCGCCGAGCAGCACGATCAGCGCGGTGATCCATAGCCACAGTAGCAGCACAATCACCGCCCCAAGTGAGCCATACATCGCATCATAGCGCCCAAAACGGGTGACATAGGCTGAAAACAAACCCGACCCAGCCAACCACATCAGCGTGGCAAACATGGTGCCAGGCACAAGATCGCGCCAATCTCCCGGTTCATGCGAGGGCGCGCGGCGATAGAGCAAGCCGATGGAAAAGTTAATCGCCAGCGCCAAAACGACCCATCGCATGAGCCCGAGCCCCGTGCGCCACCCTTCGGGAAGCGGCAGCACGCTAAGCGCCACCGGAATGACCGTTACCGCTGCCAATGCCAAAATCGCCAAGCCGATCAAGCTACAGGTCAACGCAAAGCCCACCGCTTGGCCACGAATGAAGCTGCGTCGCGCGCCTTCCCCTTGAGCAATGTCCAGCCCCGTCATCAACGCCCCAACAGCAACGCGGGCCGAAAGAAGCGACAGCCCCAACCCGATCGCAAAGCCGAGATTGAGGGAGGTATCGCTCTTGTTCAGCAAGCCCTGCAGCGCAGCGCTCAGGGCGCGACTAAGCAAGCTAGTGGCTTCCATGGGAAAGAAACCCGCCAGGGCGTCAAGTTGGGATTGAACATCGCTTGGGTTTGCAATCAGGCCGTAAAGCGACACCAGCGCCGTGATCGCTGGAAAAATGCCCAGCATCGCATAGAAGGCCACGCCAGCAGCCACCAGACCCAAATGGCCCTGATCGGCGCGCCGAACCACACGCACCGCAAAGGCCCAAAGCGCGCTGAACAACTGCCAAAAGGACGCACGAGTCGGCGCCTTTTCTGCATCACTCTGCGGAAGTTCAGCCATGGTTTCCTGTTGGTCCTTGTGTGACACGAAAGCCACACCTACCTGAGGCGAGACGATGCGGCTTCCTGTTACTGGAGGCCCCGAAAGAGAGTTCATACCATGAATCTTGACGCCTTTACTGAGCGCGCCCGTGGCTTTGTGCAGTCTGCCCAAATGGCAGCTTTGAAGGCCCGCCATCAACAGTTTACGCCTGAACATTTGCTTGCAGCCTTGTTGGATGACCCTGACAAGCTGGCGGCAAACCTGATCCGTTCGGCAGGCGGCAAGCCTGAAGATGCCGTTGCTGTGAATAATGCGGCGCTGAAGCAACTCCCCGCCGTCGATGGCGGCGGCGACAAGCTTTACCTTCAGCCTGCAACCGCGCGCGTGGTTGATGCGGCCGAAGCGGCAGCAAAGAAAGCGGGCGATGCGTTCGTTCCGGCGGAATGGCTACTGTTCGCTTTAGCGCTGACACCGGACACCAAAGCGTTTGAAGCGCTGAAGAAAGCGGGCGTAACGGCCCCTGCCCTCAACACCGCGATTGATGCCATCCGCAAGGGGCGCACCGCGGATAGCGCCAATGCCGAGGAAACCTATGAGGCGCTGAAGAAATACGCACGCGATCTCACCGAAGCCGCCCGTGAAGGTAAACTCGACCCCGTAATCGGCCGCGACGAAGAAATCCGCCGCACGGTGCAGGTGTTGTCGCGCCGGACCAAGAATAACCCTGTGTTGATCGGTGAACCGGGCGTCGGCAAGACAGCGATCGCTGAAGGCCTCGCGCTCCGCATCATCAATGGCGACGTGCCTGAAAGCCTGAAAGGCAAAACGCTGATGTCGCTGGACATGGGCGCGCTTATCGCCGGGGCAAAATACCGCGGTGAGTTTGAAGAGCGCCTCAAGGCCGTGATCAAGGAAGTGGAAGGCGCGACCGGTGACATCATCCTTTTCATCGACGAACTGCACACCTTGGTCGGGGCGGGCAAAAGCGATGGCGCGATGGATGCTTCAAACCTGCTAAAGCCCGCTTTGGCGCGTGGTGGCTTGCGGTGTGTCGGCGCTACCACGCTGGATGAATACAAGAAATATGTGGAAAAAGATGCAGCGCTCGCCCGCCGCTTCCAGCCAGTGTTCGTCGATGAGCCGAACGTTGAGGACACGATCTCGATCCTGCGTGGCCTGAAAGAGAAGTATGAGGTTTGGCACGGCGTGCGGATCTCCGACGCCGCAATCGTTGCCGCCGCTACACTGTCCAACCGCTATATCGGCGATCGGTTCCTCCCGGACAAAGCTATTGACTTGATGGATGAAGCCTCGTCGCGCCTCCGGATGCAGATTGATAGCAAGCCCGAGGAGCTTGACGAGATCGACCGTCGCTTGATGCAGCTGAAGATCGAAGCCTCCGCCCTCGAAAAAGAAAATGACGACGCCTCGCGCGACCGGCTGGAAAAGCTGGAGGACGACATTGACGAGCTGGAAGCCCGCTCCACCGCGATGAACGCCGAATGGGCCGCCGAAAAAGGCAAGCTCGCCGACGCCGCCAAATTGCGCGAGGAGCAAGACCGCCTACAGACCGAGCTGGCAGACGCCCAGCGCAGGGGTGATTTTACCCGCGCTGGGGAAATCCTCTATGGCCGGATGCCAGAGCTGGAACGCCTGTTGAAGGAGGCCGAGACCAAAGAAAGCGGCATCGTTCAGGAAGTCGTTGACCCTGAGCAAATCGCCAGCGTCGTCTCGCGCTGGACCGGCATCCCCGTTGACAAAATGATGGAAGGTGAACGCGAAAAGTTGCTGGCGATGGAAACCGCGCTAGCGGGCCGCGTTGTCGGCCAAGATGAGGCGGTCAGCGCGGTCGCGGATGCGGTACGGCGTTCGCGCGCGGGCTTGCAAGACCCTAACCGACCCATCGGCTCGTTCTTGTTCCTTGGGCCAACCGGCGTCGGTAAAACGGAGCTGACCAAGGCGCTGGCAGGCTTCCTGTTTGACGACGAGACTGCCATCACGCGGTTGGATATGTCGGAGTATATGGAGAAGCACTCGGTTGCCCGCATGATCGGCGCGCCACCGGGCTATGTTGGCTATGAGGAAGGCGGGGCGCTTACCGAAGCGGTCCGGCGGCGGCCTTATCAAGTGATCCTGTTCGACGAGGTCGAGAAGGCCCATCCCGATGTGTTTAACGTGTTGCTCCAAGTGCTCGATGATGGCCGCCTTACTGATGGCCAAGGCCGCACGGTCGACTTCCGCAATACCATGTTGATCATGACCTCCAATCTGGGTGCAGAGCATCTCGCCAACCAAGCCGAGGGCGACGATGTAGATGCGGTGCGCGATCTGGTGATGGAGGCTGTGCGCGGCCGGTTCCGGCCTGAGTTTATCAACCGGATCGATGAAATCATCCTGTTCCGCCGCCTCGGACGCGCCCAGATGGACACGATTGTCACCATCCAGCTTAAGCGGCTTGATAAGCTGTTGGCCGATAAGCGCATCGTGCTGAACCTCACCGAGGAAGCCCGCACATGGCTGGCTGACAAGGGTTACGACCCCGCCTATGGCGCACGCCCGCTCAAGCGCGTGATCCAGAAGGAAGTGCAAGACCCCCTCGCCCGCCTCGTGCTGCAAGGCACCGTGAAGGATGGCGACACCGTCGAGATCACTAGGGGGCCCGGTGCGCTGGTGTTCAACGGCATCGGCGTCAATGAAGCGCCTGCACCGAAGGGCGCGGTGTTGAATTGAGCATTATTTTCTTCCCCCGTTCACGGGGGAGGTGGATGCCGCAGGCAGACGGAGGGGGGAGGCTCTGGTCGCGGCTGTTGCTGTGCCCCCTCCGCCCCGGCACTAGGCCGGGCCACCTCCCCCGCTATCGCAGGGGAGGAAAACCTTTCCTCGCCCGTTTACGGGGGAGGAGGACACCGAAGGCGGTCGGTGGCGAAGGATATCAGTTACATACCCCTCAAGGCTGCACGGGCTTAGATACGTCAAATCGCACATGAAAAAAGCGACCGGGGCGGCTTAATTCGTAGTGCAGAAACGCGCCTGGCTGGTGCTCTACTGTCCACACATTCGTGTTGGAAACGCTTCGACCTTCCTTTGTGAACATGTCTTTGGATTCTTGATCCACGGGGAAGGCCTGCCGCGTTGGCGTACCCGCGGTTTGCGTATCACCGCCATACATTGTTACGGCATCAGGAGTGCCATCATCATGCAAATGTTGATGTTTTAAGCGTAAGCCCGTCGATGTGCGTGATATGATCCAAGTCCGTGTACGGCTCTCGCCCACATCAAATGCGATCCTCACTTCATTGGGAGCGCAGCCAACCCCGCGCGCAACTAATCGCTTTCCGACAAAGTCCGCATCCAGCGGGCTTTCGCTGACCAGCACACCCTCAAAACTCTTGCCACATAGGGTTTGGAGTGAGGCCAGAAATTGATCCGCTGCTGAGGGCGGAGAAACCCTTGGGGTTGCGCAGGATGAAAGCAGGAAAACGGAAGCCAAAGCGACACATTGTTTGATCATTGTCGTACTATTGAGGGGGAAGGCGCACTTGGCAATCCGCCGTGTGCTTTGCCGAGAGCCCAACGCCAGCAATTAACTCACCCCGGCGCTGCACCCCGCCACACCGTTCGGAAGCCTGTATGCGAGGAGCCCAAAGTTGGGTCTCCGGCTTGGCGGGCGGCTGGGCGGTAGCGCAGGCAGAAATTGTCGGCGCAGAGGAATGAGCCACCTTTTTGCACATGGGCACCGGGCGGGGCGCTGGGGTCTCCGGCGGGCCATGTGTCCTTGGTGAGTTCCCAGACATTGCCGGTCATATCGTAGAGGCCATAGCCATTAGCGGGGTAGCACGCGCCGGGCGCGATGCCCTTCGCGCCATCGTCTCCAGTATCGGCAATTGGGAAAATGCCCTGCCAATGATTGGTCATCGCCTTGCCGCCGGGCTTTGGATCATCGCCCCAGGCATATTCGGCATTGGGAAGGCCACCGCGCGCGGCGCGCTCCCATTCGGCTTCACTTGGCAGGTCCCTGCCACGCCATTGCGCGTAGGCCATCGCGTCATCAAACGTGACATGCACCACGGGCATGGCCTCCATGCCTTTGGTGGAGCTGCCTTTTCCATAAGGCGCGCGCCAATTGGCCTCGGGATCAATGCGCCACCATTGGCCGATGTCGCTCATGTTTGAAACGTTTGTGGGGCTAAAAAACAGCGCCGATCCCTTTGGCTCACGTTCCGCCGTCGTTACATAGCCGGTGGCGGCCACGAAGGCGGCGAACTCGGCGTTAGTTACCTCGCGTTGGTCAATCCAAAAGCCCTTCACCTCTACCACTCGGATGGGGGCTTCCTCGGGGTGGAACTTTTCGGAGCCGATGCGCGTGGGCCCGCCGGGGATCCACAACATGTACGATTTGGCATCCTTCGCCGAAACTGGCGGCGGCGATACACAAGCAAGTGCCTCACCCTTTGTGGCTTCGGGCGCTGGCGTGGGCGCGGGAGAGCAGGCGGTGAGGGCCAAAAAGCCTATTAGGCCGAAACGAGAAACGATCATCGCTGCCTTCTATCCCAATCCTGCACCCCCGTTAAGCATCCACGCAATTGGCCAGCGCCGCCAATCGTTCTAGCCTAGGCGGACGCGCTAAGTCCGGAGCTAAGCCCATGATCGCCCCAACCACAAGCACTGATTGGGACAGCCTCGACGCTGGAAAATACGCAGACGAGACCGCCGCCGTTAGCGCCTTGATGGCCGCTCAAGCGCTGAACCGCGAGGATCGCGCCGCCATTCGGGCCGAGGCCGAGGCGCTGGTGCGCACGGCGCGGCGCAACAACCGGAAACAAGGCGTGGTTGAAAGCTTCTTGCAAGAGTTTTCGCTTTCCACGCCAGAAGGCTTGGCCCTGATGTGCCTTGCCGAGGCGCTCCTGCGAACGCCAGACGAGGACACGCGCGACAAGCTGATCGCCGAGAAGATTGGCTCCGCTGATTGGGCGTCCCATGCGGGCAATTCCGAAAGCCTGTTCGTCAACGCCTCGACATGGGGCCTGATGCTGACCGGGCACTTAGTGGAACCCGATGCTGACGCAAAGCGAGACTTGCCGGGTTTTCTAAAGCGCCTCGCTGGGCGCATAGGCGAACCCGTAATCCGCACGGCCGTTGCCTCCGCTGTTGGCATTATGGGCGAACAGTTCGTGCTCGGGCGCACGATTGAGCGCGCTCTGAAGCGGGCCGCCAAAGAAGACACCATGTGCTCGTTTGACATGCTGGGCGAAGGCGCGCGCACCGCAGCCGATGCTGCGCGCTATGAAGTGTCCTATGCGCAGGCCATTGAAACGGTGGGCCTCTCCGCCAAAGGCATGGGGCCAGAGCGCGGCCATGGCGTGTCGGTTAAGCTGTCAGCGTTATGCCCGCGCTATGATGCCTTGCATGAGGAGCGCGTGTGGAGCGAGCTTTACCCGCGCATTCTGCGGCTGGCTGAAATCGCGGCGCGCCACGACATTAACTTCACCATTGATGCCGAAGAAGCCGATCGGCTGGTATTGTCGCTCAAGCTTTTGGATCGGCTCGCGCATGAGCCAAGCCTTGGCGGATGGCAGGGGTTGGGGTTGGCCGTTCAAGCCTATCAGAAGCGGGGGCCCGCAGTGATTGCTGCGCTTTCGGCTTTGGCGCAGCGCAGCGGGCGGCGGCTGATGGTGAGGCTGGTTAAGGGGGCCTATTGGGATTCCGAAATCAAGCGTGGTCAAGTCAACGGATGCCCAGACTACCCTGTTTACACAACGAAAGCCGCGACTGACCTCAGCTATCTCGTTTGCGCGCGCGCGTTGATTGAAGCTGCCCCTCACCTCTACCCGCAATTCGCCACGCATAACGCCCACACACTCGCCGCTGTCCGTCGGATGGCCAAAGCCGCCAGCGCACCGATGGAGTTTCAACGTCTGCACGGCATGGGCGAGGCCCTCTATAACGCCGCTGAGCATCTTTATGATGGCGTTGTCGTGCGCGCCTATGCCCCGGTCGGCGGGCATGAGGATTTACTGCCCTATCTGGTGCGGCGTTTGCTGGAAAATGGGGCCAATACCTCCTTCGTCCACCTGTTGCTGGATGAGGAAACCCCACCGAGCGCGGTCGTTACCGATCCGATGGAAGTGATTGAGGCTAAGGGGCCAGGGCCACATCCATCGATACCGACGCCTCTCAACCTCTACGGAAAAACCCGTTTTAATTCCGGGGGTATTGATCTTTCGATACAGCATGAACGCGGCGCGCTTCGAGCGGCGGTGGATATGCTAGACACGGAGTCACTATTCGCTGGGCCTATCGTTTCAGGATTACTCCGTACAGAGACACCAAATCATCCTGTAATCGGCCCATCGGGCCTACTGCGTCCGATTGGTCATGTTTCTGACGCTAACAACACTGATATCGACACGGCGTTCAGCGCCGCGCGCGCAGCCCAATTGGCTTGGGATCGTCTTGGCGGCTCAAAACGAGGCGCAATCCTCGACTCGATGGCGGATACGCTGGAGGCTAATCGTGCGCGCCTCATTGCCATTTTGGTACGCGAGGCCGGCAAAACCTATGGCGACGCGATTGCTGAGGTACGCGAGGCTGCAGATTTTTGCCGTTACTATGCGCACCTCGCCGTCACGCAATTTGGCGATCCCGACACGCTGAAAGGACCCGTTGGCGAAACCAACACACTCAGCTTGGCCGGGCGGGGCGTGTTCGTAGCGATTAGCCCATGGAACTTCCCCTTGGCGATCTTTACCGGGCAGATTGCGGCCGCCTTG
>Ga0210241_100216_pt1 | contig 48981 bp, 25 predicted proteins | sample ChrtobMetP5a_8mM_FD_155488 | JGI IMG/M metagenome (GOLD analysis project Ga0210241, IMG submission 155488) | Chrysochromulina tobin associated microbial communities from unialgal haptophyte culture, Seattle, Washington, United States - P5a_8mM | ecosystem: Host-associated > Algae > Haptophytes >...
CGCCCCCACCCCCTCCACGAACCCCGTGAAGCCACTCCGGCGGAAGTTTGTCATCTCCTCGGACCCACCAAGCGCGCCACGCCCGCCGAAGCCGCCCACGACAACGCGACTGCCCACACAGCAGCAGCAGCAGGCGCAGGCGCAGGAGCAGGCGCAGAAGCTCGCGGCACAGGAGGCCGCCGAGGAGCAGGAGGCCATGGCGAAGCTTGAGCAAGTCGAGGCCGAGCTGCGCGCAGAGAAGCAGAGGCGAAGGCAGGAAAAGCAGCAGCAGCAGCAGCAGTTGAAGCTCGGCGCTGGCTCAGTGGGCACGCCGAAAGCGGCCATGTCGATGCTCCTGTCCGCCTTGGAAGCGCGCCTTGACGCGATGGTGGAGGAGCGAGCGCTGCTGCAGATGCACAATGGGATGCTGCGCGAGTGGCTCGGGGCAACCATCGCTCCCGCCTCGCTCCACTCGTCGCGTCCGCCTTCCGATTTGTCGGGGGCGCCGTCGGGGGTGCCAACCCCGCGCTCCGACTCGCAGCCGCCGTCGCGCCCCCCCGGATGCGTGCACCCGGCGGCAGGCGGTGGCGGCGGCGGCGGCGGCGGCTCGCCGGGGGGCTCAAGCGCCGGCATCGGGACAGGTACCGGTAACGGCGCCGGGCAGGTGCCAGGCGGCGCGCCAATGCTCGTGGGCCCGGGGGGTGGCGGCGGCGTCGTTGGCGCCAACATGATGATGCAAGCCTACGGTGGTGATCTGCAATTGCCGACTTTCGTGGCGGGAATGGCAGCTCACCAGCAGGCGCCGCAGCCGCAGCTGTATGCAACGCAGCTTTATGCACCGCAGTCCATGGCACCGCCAACACAGCAGCAGTCGATGGCGACGCCGCAGCCCCAGCCACCAATGCAGCCGCCGCACCCGCAGCCGCAACCGCAACCGCAGCCGTTGTTGCAGCCGCCGCCACAGCAGCAGCGGCCGATGCAGCAACCAACGCTGCCGCCTATGCAGCAGCCGCCGCCACTTGTTGTGGTTCAGCCGCCGCCACAGTGGGCTCAGGTGGTGCCCTCGCAGCCTATGGTGCAGCAGCAGCAGCAGCCTAGCGCGCCCCTCGAGTATTGGCAACCGCCCTCTCAGCCGCCGCCGGCGGCACCGCCGCCACAGCAGCCGCCGCAAATGCAGCCGCTTGCCGCCGCCCAAGTGCAGCCGCCGTCAATGCCGGAGCCGTCAATGCAGGAGCCACCATTGCAGGAGCCGCCAACGCTGCCGCCCCAGCCACAGCAGCCGCCCATGCAGCCGCCCATGCAGCCGCCGCCGCCACAGCAGCAGTCGCCGTCGATGCAGCAACCAGCGCTGCCGCCGCCGCCGCAGCAGCAGCCTAGCGCGCCCCTCGAGTATTGGCAACCGCCCTCTCAGCCGCCGCCGCCGCAGCAGCAGCAGCCGCCGCCGATGCAGCAACCAACGCTGCCGCCTATGCAGCAGCCGCCGCCACTTGTTATGGTTCAGCCGCCGCCACAGTGGGCTCAGGTGGCGCCCTCGCAGCCTATGGTGCAGCAGCAGCAGCAGCCTAGCGCGCCCCTCGAGTATTGGCAACCGCCCTCTCAGCCGCCGCCGGCGGCGCCACAGCAGCCGCCGCAAACGGCGGCGCCACAGCAGCCGCCGCAAATGCAGCCGCTGCCAATGCAGCCACCGCCAACGCAGGAGCCGCCACCACAGCCGGCAACGCTGCCGCCGCAGCCGCAGCAGCCGCCGATGCAGCCGCCGCCGCAGCAGCAGCCACCGCCGATGCAGCAACCAACGCTGCCGCCGCCACTTGTTATGGTTCAGCCGCCGCCACAGTGGGCTCAGGTGGTGCCCTCGCAGCCTATGGTTCAGCAGCAGCAGCAGCCTAGCGCGCCCCTCGAGTATTGGCAACAGCCCTCTCAGCCGCCGGCGCCGACGCCGCCGCCAGTGCAGCAGCCGATGCCGCAGCCGCCGCCGATGCAGCCGCCGCCGCCACAGCAGCAGCCACCGCCGATGCAGCAACCAACGCTGCCGCCTATGCAGCCGCCGCCGCCACTTGTTATGGTTCAGCCGCCGCCACAGTGGGCTCAGGTGGTGCCCTCGCAGCCTATGGTTCAGCAGCAGCAGCAGCCTAGCGCGCCCCTCGAGTATTGGCAACCGCCCTCTCAGCCGACATCGGCGACGGCGGCGGCGGTAGCGGTTGTGCAGCCGCCGCCGCCACCAACTCAGCTGCCGCCTCCAGCGCTGCCGCCGCCACCCATGCAGCAGCTGTTGCAGCAGCCGCCCATCCCCATGCAGCCGCAGCAGCAACCCCAGCCTGCAATTCTTAGTGCAGTGACTGTCGTGCAGCAGCAGCCATTACAGTCGCAACAACCGTCGTCGTGGATGCCTCAGTAGGGAGGCTTAGTTTGTTTGTACAGTTTGGCATGTGCGAAAGTGTGCGCTTCGAGTGTTTGGGTGTCGATTATAAACATTGGCTGTGAACAGAGCGCCGATAAGAGACGGTCGCGTGTCTTAATATTACAATGGTGCGCACGGAGCCCTGACGGTCGCGGCAGGCCTGTGCGCAGATAACCGTCGGCCTGTGAGCCACTCGCCTGTGCGCCGCAGCATCTGCGTTCAGCTCGTGATCGGAAGCACTCGATGTTCCCTGCCATTCACATTGTGCTCTCACACGTTGCGCCTCTGTGCTCTCTCACCCTCAGCCGACACCGGGCGTGTACCAGTTCAAGGTCGACGTAGGAACGTTCTCGGCCTCGCCGTATGGCGGCGATACGGCCATGGAGGGCATGGAGGATGTCTCCGCGGGCAGCCTGTACGAGCTCGAGGCGGCGCTTTACAAGGCGTGCGCTGAGAAGTCTGGCATCGCAACCTACAACTACCAGTGCGATCTGGTGAAGCCGGGTGTCGCGCTTTTCACCGCGTGCATCGGCACCGCCAAGATTGGCGGCGGCGGCGGCGGCGGCGGCGGCGGCGGTGCCGCGGCGCCTGCGGCGGCCGCGCCGGCGGCGGCGGCGAAGGCGGCAGCGCCTGCGGCTGCGGCCAAGGCGCCGGAGCCCGAGGAGGAGGAGGAGGCTGCTGGCTTCGTACGTCGCGCCACCTCGAAGCGCCGCTGCCCACGCCGTCTCTTTAGCTGCCGCGCCCGCTTTCTCTTCTCATCGAGTGACTGCTCGTCTCTCCTGTTGGCAGGACCTCTTCGATTAAGAACGCTGGCAGCAAAACCACGTTGGGGGAGTGGCCCTTTCTCTTGTGTGCGTGAGACTGCGGTTGCACGAGATACAGACGTAGCGGTTGCATATTCTGTTTTTTTCTCTCTAATTTTGTGATTGACACGTGACACGCGTGCAGCCGGCCCGCGAGCGCAGCCCGATCCCGTGAACAGGTTCCTCGACCATGCTGGCGGGCGGCTCTTCATGGCCAGCGCGCGCCACGGCTAGGCTGCTGTGCATCATGAGCGCGGCGTCGACAGACGACTCGCCAAACAAGGTGTCTGCGAATCCGTTGCCCACGGCTGAGTACTTCGCGGAATACGGGCAGCTGTATGACCACGTGGGCATGCTCCAAGATGAGCAGCGCATGACCGCGTATCACGATGCGATCAAGCTCAACGCGGAGCGTCACTTTAAGGGCAAGGTGGTGCTCGACCTCGGGGCCGGCACGGGCGTGCTCTCGATATGGGCGGCGCAGGCAGGTGCAAAGCACGTGTACGCAGTGGAGGCGACTGACGTGGCCACGCACGCGGAGAAGATGGCGGAGGCGCACGGCTTCGGCTCGGTGATCACCGTGCTGCGTGGCCGCATGGAAGAGCTCGAGCTGCCGTGCAAGGTGGATGTGCTCCTCTCCGAGTGGATGGGCTACTTTTTGCTGCGCGAGTCGATGGTGCAGTCGGTGCTGCTTGCGCGCGACCGCTGGCTCGCGCCAGGCGGCGTCATGTACCCTTCCTCGGCGCGGCTGCTCGTCGCCGCGCTCGATGATCCGCCCTTTGTGCCCTCGCGCCACAGCGAGGTCGAGCGCCACGTGGCCGATTGGGATGTGCTCGCGTCTGACATGTCCACGCGCTACGGCCTCAGCCTCCAGGCGCTCGCTCCGGCGTGGCGGGCCGAGCAGGAGCAGTACACGTTCCGGCAAGCGTGGCAGGGCCTCGTGCCCGAGAGCGCGGGCATCGGCGAGCCGCAGGTACTCCTCGATGTGGACATGGGCACGGTCCAGAACGATGAGCTCTTTGGGTGGAGTAGCACAGTACAGATCAGTGAGGCGACGCCCGAGACGCCCGTTACGGCCCTCGTCGGCTGGTTCGACGTGCGCTTCTGCGCGGGGCTGCCGGAGGGCGCCGAAGGCTGCGTGACGCTCGACACGTCGCCCACGGCGGCGCCCACCCACTGGGCACACACGACCGTACCGTTGCAGCCGCCGCTCACCACGCCGACGGTCGGCGTGCGCCTGACGCAGAGCACGCGCTCGCACCACGATCTCAACCTTACGCTCAGCTACGATGCGGGCGCGCCGCCGGAGCGCGTGGGCGCGAGCTTCGCCATCACGGCCGAGTTTCGGGGCACGCACGCGCGCAGCGGCGAGGCAGGTGTGGCGCCCGCGGACGGCTTTGCGTACGATGATGATGCTGCTTGATCGGCTTCGGCTTTCGCGGCATCGCGGGGTTCTGCGGTGAGATAGCTGCAAATATATTACAATTCATGCCTGACATGTAGACCCCGGCTCACACACATCAGTTCGCGGTCGTGTGTGCCGCTGGCCAAGGCTCAGCACTTGCATGCGACACGAGCATCCACTACATCGCAAAACAGTCCATTGAGATACGCAGAGGGTCCTAGAACTTGTTGAGGTCGATCTCGTACTTCTTGGCAGTCTCATCCAGCCCCAGCTTGCGGATAGTGCGCAGCGTCGAGGTGGCCACCTTCAGGCGCACGAAGCGGTCGAGCTCCTTCGAGAACAGGCGCTTCGTCTGAAGGTTGGGCTCCTGCAACCGGGCCCACTTCTTGTTGGAGAAGCTGACGCGGTTGGCGTTATTCGAGCGTTTGCCGGTGATGTCGCAGATTTTGCTCATCTGCTCACAGCAGCACGAGCAGGTCAGCAGTGTGCACCCAGTGCGTGTGCGGCGTGAGGCATGGCGGTGCCAGCCTGGATGGAGTTTGGCAGGCTCAGCCTCCGAGAAGCACGCTGCGAGTAGCATGTGCTGCCAGATGCAGAGCGCCGACCCGACGGCGCCCGCGCCGCCTGACGGCAGTGCATTCGCAGGCGTCCAGCTCAAGAGAGCCTTCCAGAGAGCCGCCGTGTTTGGAAAAGAGGGCAGCGCGCACCTGGATGGAGTCCGCAGCGCAGCGCGAGACAGCCGCCTGCGAAGCAGGCCGCAGCAGCGGCGCAGCCTGGAAGCCGGCCGCGACGCCGAGCAGCAGCAGCAGTGTCTTGACAACGCGAGCCATGGCAAGGAATGTGGACTGCACTCGTCGCGATCTCGAGATTTCCCACAGGAAGTTCAACGGTGCCCTCGTTGCGTTCACGCAAGAACCTTACTAAATACATTTAGCGCGACGGGCGTGAAGGTGGAGAGATGCGTGCATGGTGAGGGATCCAGGTTTCGCGGTTTCTTTCTATTATGGACGCGCTCACCGCCCTTGCTCCACCCGCGGAGCAGCTCACGCACCTGTCCGCGCGCGCCGAGTCCCTCCTATCCGGGAGCCCGCCGCGCCTGGAGGAAGCCGTCGAGCTGCGGCAACACTGTCTCGCGCTCGCGCAGCTCGCGTGCCGGGACGACTCTGCTCAGCTCGCACGCGCAGCGGCCGACCTCGGAGCGGCCTACCTGCAGGCCGGGCATTTTGCGGCGGCCGCGCGTCACGCCGCGAACGCCGAGAGTCTGCTGTTCCAGACGGCGCAGCCCGAGCCGTCGCTGCACGCGCACATTCTCGTCACGCTCGCGACCGCGCTCGCCGACAGCCATGAGCACGCACGGGCACTCGAGTGCTTCCCGCGCGCGCTCGCGCAATCGGAGAGCGCCTTTGGCAAGCGCCATCTGTCGACATGTCCGATGCTGCGCGCCTTCGCGCGGCTCGCCGCCGCACGTAACCCGCCCGACTTTGCCCGCGCAACGCAGCTGCTCGAGACAGAGCGACGCATCCGGCTTGAGCATGCGAGCGAAGACGAGGTGAGCGCGCCCGCCGACGTTCGTGCGCAGCTTGAGCTCACCCAGCTCGACCAGGAACGTGCCATCTTGCTGCTGCGCCACGCGAAGCATCTCGATCAACGCGCGGCCCACGCCGCCGGCCCCGCCAGCGCTGGCGCCATCGGACGCGGTGGAGGCAAGGCCGGTGCTTGCGCGAGTGCGGGCGCGCGGCCCGCCTCGACGCGTGAGCGGCCAATGCCACTTCAGCCGCAGCAGCCGCAGCAGCCGCAGCAGCCGCAGCAGCCGCCGCAGCAGCAGCTTGCGAAGCATCGGCGCGCCGGCGGCGGATCCGCTCACGGCGGCGCTCACGGCGGCGACGTTGGCGGCGTTCTGATCGAGATGAGTGCCTCGGAAATGGTCGCACTCGCCACCCGCAAGAGGCAAGAGGCTGCCGAGCTGCTGCGCTCCGCCGCGGACGCTGCGAGGCCGAGCGAGACAGTTGCTCAGGCGCGGCGGCTCGACAGGCTCGAGGAGGAGGCAGCGGACGTGGCAGAGGAGGAGGAGGAGGAGGAGGAGGAGGAGGAGGTCGAAGGAGATTCGGACGAGGCGAGGAGCCCAACAGAGGCGCGGCTCGCTGTGCAGCTCGCCGCCGCGTACGCCGAGCTCGAGCAATGGCACGACGCCGAGCGCTCCTACCTTCGCGCGCTGCCGTATTATGAGCGCTCCCGAGGCCATGCAGACGAGACCGTCGTTTCGCTGTGGGTCGAGGTGGCAGCGCTCCGGATGCGTCGGCGAGCGTACTCGGCGGCGGCGCGAGACCATGCGCACGTGCTCGAGATGCAAAAAGTGCTCCATGGGCCGAGGGCCGCCGAGCTCATCCCAACGGCCGAGCGGCTGTGCAAGGCGCACGTGCTCATGCGCCAGTGGAGGGAGGCGCGCGAGGCGCTGAGCTTCGTGTTCGAGCTCGTGTGCGAGCGGCATGGGCGGGAGCATCGCGAGGCCGCGCGCGTCGCTGACGTGCTCAAGTCGCTCGACAAGTACGCCGGCCCCGAGAGCGCGGAGGAGCTTGCCAACTAAGTGATGTAGCGATGTACCCAAATAAGGACGGCGCCTTCGAACGCGACGCAAAGCGTGCGTGACCCAAATAGCCCCCATTGAAGCTTTATTGTAACCCCATTTAATTCCCAAACAAGTGTAGGGTTGGGGCCTAATAAACATGCAAACTATCGTTATGGTGCGCGCGGCGTGACGCGGCGCGGGGACGTCCGGGTTCTATTCCGCCGAGACAACCCGCTTTGACCGGACGGAAAAGCGAACGCGGGCGAGCGAGTGCGGATCGAGCACATGCAGCTGCAACCATTGGCATCGCATGCTGCACGCACCTGCAGAGTGTAAAACTCTACCTTCACCCTTGCGGATCTGCGTTTCGTTCTTTGCGCTCTATCGACTATCCTTGCGCTCTGATGCTTGATCGCGCTATCGACCTATTCTGGCGCTCCGGTACCGTATCTCGGTGATCTCAATCTGCCTGCTTTTCTTACTGAAGGTCTCCGAGCGGATCACGGCCGAAACACGCGTCCTCGGCCGCTCGCCCAGATCTGCGTCTCTCAGATCCAAGTAGTCCCAAAGCCCATGCCGGTCAGCGATCTCAAGCTGAGCGTGGAGACGTCGTCGTCGGTAGGAAGACGCTGAGCGGCCACATCCAGCCGGTCGGCCGAGGTGGCGGCGTTAAGGGGAGCCTCCCCGCTGGGAGAGGAGCCCTTCTCGGCGTCCGAGAAGGTCTCATCGCCGTAGACCATGGTCGCCTGGTTACTCTCCTCCCCGGACTCCTCGCTGCGAGCCTCGTCCTCCTCCTCGTCGTCGTCGCGGCCGCTCTCGAAAGCCTCCCGATAGCGATCCGGCGACTCGAGCAGCGCGTACAACTGACGCGGCATGCCGAACTCGAACTCGCTGAACCGCTTGCGCAGCTGCGTGACAGCGGCCTTGGCGCGGGCGGCTGCCGAGGCCGCGGCAGCCGCCGAGGCCGCGGTCACCGCGTCGATGGGCTCAATGTACTTGCCACTCTCATCAAATATCTCTGCATGGCTCTCGGGCTCGACGTCGTCAAACTTTTGGGCACCTGCCCATAAGGCATTCGGAGGGACTTCAGAGGTCGAATCAGAGGTCCCATCAGAGGTCCAATCAGAGGTCCAATCAGAGGTCATCAGAGGTCCAATCAGAGGTCCCATCAGAGGTCCAATCAGAGGTCATCAGAGGTCCAATCAGAGGTCCCATCAGAGGTCCAATCAGAGGTCATCAGAGGTCCAATCAGAGGTCCTATCAGAGGTCCAATCAGAGGTCATCAGGGGTCCAATCAGAGGTCATCAGGGGTCCTAGTCAGGGGTCCAATCAGAGGTCCATCAATCTCGTGGGCACCTTCGATCAGCAGCCGCTCGGGGAAGTGCCCAAACACAAGGAGCGCGAATGTGTCGTAACGTCCGATAGTCGCTGGCGCCTCCTTGGGCGGGGCAACGGGTGGTGCCCGGGACGGCGCCTTCTTGTGCGGGGCAACGGGCGGGGCCTTGTGCGCCGCCTCGGCTGCCCGGGACGGCGCCTGTGATGGTGCCTGAGACGGCGCCTGCGCCTGGAACAGCTTCTGGAACAGCGGCTGGGGCGGCGGCTGGGGCGGCGGCTGGGGCGGCGGCTGGGGCGGCGGCTGGGGCGGAGTGAAGCGCGAGGCGAAGGAGAAGACGCCCCCGACTACGTTGTCGACGATGGAAGCGAGCACTCCAGGCACAGGCGCCGTCCCGAGCACTCTAGACGGCGCCGCTCCGAGCACTCCAGGCGGCGCCGTCCCGAGCACTCCAGCCGCAGGCGCCGTCCCGAGCACTCCATGTGGCGCCGTCCCGAGCACTCCAGGCGGCGCCGTCCCGAGCACTCCAGGCGGCGCCGTCCCGAGCACTCCAGGCAGCGCCGTCCCGAGCACTCCCGGCGGCGCCGTCCCGAGCACTCCAGGCGGCGCCGTCCCGAGCACTCTCAGCGGCGCCGTCCCGAGCACTCCCGGCGGCGCCGTCCCGAGCACTCCAGGCGGCGCCGTCCCGAGCACTCCAGGCGGCGCCGTCCCGAGCACTCCCGGCGGCGCCGTCCCGAGCACTCCAGGCGCTTCGGCCGACGATGGCTTCGTCGACGCCGTTCGCTCGTCATGTGGCCAGGAGCCACCCTCCTGATCGCCCTTGCCCGCGCCTTTGCCCGCGCCCTTGCCCTCGCCTTTGCCCTCGCGCACTTGATCCTCAGCCAGAGGCGCAGGCGCAGGCACGGGCACTGGCTCGGTAGGAGGCCGCCATCCCTGCGGCACGAGCACTGGTTGTGCCATCCCGAGCGGCGCACGCAGCGACTCGAGCCGTCGGCGCAACAGACTCGAGTCAGACGCACGCACAGACGGCATCACACTGAATTCGAGCTTCCCGCCCTCCGCGCCCTCAGTCGCCGTCGGTGTCATCCCCACACTCGGCTTCGCGCCCTCAGTCGCCGTCGGTGTCATCCCCGCGGCGGCTGTTGGCATCGCCGTCGCCGGCGTTGAGGGAGCGAGCGTCGTCGTGAGCATGGACGTTGAGGGCGCGAGCGTCGTCGTGAGCATGGGCGCGGCGGCCGAGGATGGAGTCGCCTCATGCGCGCTGTGGTGAGCACTTGCATGCAAGGCCGAGGATGGAGTCGCCTCATGCGCGCTGTGGTGAAAACTTGCATGCAAGGCAGAGGCCCCCACGGCCTCCGCTGCTGCTGCCGCATCGGCTGCCGCCGCTGTCGCCTTCGCGCTCACGACAGCGCTTGGCGCTGGTGTCGGGCTGCTGGGCGAGGCACGATGCGTGCCACCGGGCGTCGAAGCTGACGAAGCTGACGAAGCTGACGAAGCCACCGTCGCCGCTGCGGGAACCTCTGCCGCCGCTGGCGCACCTCCGAAGACCGATTCGAGCCATGGAATCCGTGCAGCTGACGAAGCTGACGAAGCTGACGAAGCTGACGAAGCTGATTCGAGCCTTGGAATCCGTGCAGCTGACGAAGCTGACGAAGCTGACGAAGCTGACGAAGCTGACGAAGCTGACGAAGCTGATTCGAGCCATGGAATCCGTGAAGCTGGTAGCGGAAGCGGTACGGCTGACGAGGGTGCGGCCGCGGGCGACGCGTCGTCTTGGGCGCCCTCCGCGAAGGTGAGCCGGGCCGCATCGAGGGGCGTCACGGCGCCCTTTGCCATTCGCTCAGGACGGCGCTCCTCCGCATCGTCCTTCTGAGCAGTAGCAGCGGCCCGCACAGCTGCCTCGGCGCTCGTAGGAGGCGCGCCGTCCTGAGCGAGTCCAATGGGCCGTTCCCACTGCACAGTCCCGTCCTCATGCCAGTAGAAGGTGTCCTCACCGGGCGGTTTCACCTCCTTGAGGTTTGCTCGGCGGGCGGCATGCTCGGCGTGCCAGCCTGAGGGGAGAGGCGTCGTGGTGGTCACGTTGACGGCCTCGCTGTGCGCCGCCGCCGCCACGGAAGTGGCTGTTACGGTGGCGCTCGCGGTTTGTGCGACTGACGCAGTGGGAGGTGACGCTGTGGAAAGTGACGCTGCTTGCCGCTGCTGCTGCTGCCGATGCTGTTGCTGCTGGTGCTGGTGCTGCTGCTGGTGCTGCTGCTGCTGCTTGAGTTCAAAGGAGAGGGTTCGCTGGTTGCTGAGCTTGTTCATGCGCTCCTGCTCCACCGCCGCGATCGCGGACTCTTCCTCTTCTGGTGACGTGCCTGATTTGGGCAGCAGCGATGGCCTAATATGGGCCGCACATCTCGACGACTCCTGCACCGCCGGCGGCGGCGCAGACGGCGAGTCGGCGAGTACGGGCGACGTCGGTGCGTCCTCGAGCCTCGCCACGGCATCGACGTCGGCAGAGGAAGGTGGGCGCACTCGAGCCACTCGAGCCACTCGAGCCGGTCGAGCCTCGAGAGGTCCACGCGGAGCGCTCACTGCGGCGCTCCGATTCGCCGCCATGCCCCGAAGCATGAATTCTTCGAACTGCTCGGCATCCTCATCCTCGACGTCGGACCCGTATGAGCCGATGGCCGTGCCTGAGGGTGCCATGCGCGCGGCTGCCGCGGGCTGCCCCAACGTCCGGAGTGTCCGCTCCTCGGCCTCGCCGATGGCGACCGCGCGCGCCGCCTGCTCGGCCTCGGACACACGCGCGACGGAGCCGCTCGGAGCGCCGTAGTGAGCGCTCGACAGGGCGCGACCGCGCGCTTCCGCGGCCGCGCTGGCGGCTTCGGCGGCTGCCACCTCACGAGCAGCGGCGCTCATCTCTTCCAGCCACATGGCCGCTTGCTGCTGCGGGCTCTGCGCCACCAGCTTGACCGGCTTGCGCGCCGTGCGCCCGTCGCCGTCCGGCGCTGTGCCGAGCACCAACGACTCGAGCCAGCGCTTCTGGGAGCGGAGCACCTCGGGTGCCTCGAGTGGCGCCAGCGGCGCAGACGCGTGCGGCGGCGGCGGCGGCGCAGACGCGTGCGGCGGCGGCGGCGGCGGGATCGGACTGAGGCGCACAGCCGGCTTTCGCGGGTTGTTGGGCACACTGCGCTCTCCGGTGAGCGGTGGCAAGCTCGGGCAGAGCCCCTGGAGCGAGAGCTGCGTCTTGCCGTTCAAGTGGCTAGGCAAGATGACGGGGCTCATCAGTTGCTCGATCGCGGGCCTCCAAGCACTCTCCGACGTGTAGAGCTGCACGAGCGCTCGCGCCTCGTCGTCGAGAAACTTGGAGATGACATCCCAAAAGGGCACGAAGAAGGACGGCAGGTTGATCATGAAGAGCCGGTACAGCCGGTCCGGGTAGTGAGCCGCGTCGTGCGCAGCGAGCGACTGCACGTAGAGCATGAACTTCATCGAAGAGATCTGCGAGAAGCCGATGCCGTGCAGGTCGACGATCACGGTCCACTGCCCGCGGTGCTCAAGCGAGAACGAGCAGCGCTCGGTGAGCCACTCGTTGTACCGTAGGCACGTGGCAAAGTCGTTGCCACTCTTCTGCAGCGACGCAAAGTGGCACCGGCCGACGTTCTTGTACAGGACCGGCCGTCCGCTGTAGTCACGCCCGAGCAGACCATGCGGCAGCTGGGTCATATAAGTGTTCTGCGCGATGGGGGACGGAAAGAGCTGGCGCGCTGGACGTTCCGCGAGCGCCAGCAGGTCGTGCTTCTCGCGGTACTCGAGGTCCATGCGCATCTGCGCGAAGGCCTTGTCGGCTGTGGCTGCAGTTGTCGCAAACCGTGAGGCAAGCGCCTCGAGACTCTCACCGCAGCGGTTTTTTTCCGCAGCCGCGAGCAGCTTCTCGTCCTCATGGAGCATGCGTAGGAGCACGGCGCTCGACGCTTTCTCCTGGCTTCGGCCCATCGCGCTGACGCTTTTGAGAACTTGACAATCCTTCTCCTCCCAAACATGGAAACTACATGAAACCCCTCAGGGGGCGTCCTTACATCCTGTGTGCCGCTGGATGAATTTGTTTTGCATGCATGCAACCAGTTGAGCTTTCGAAATCGTGGCGGTATCGTGGCGAGCCTTTGCCTCGAGCGCGAGCAGGGATTCAGGATGAATACACTGTTCATGTCATTATTGATCGCGGTGGCAACGGCAGGTACCGCTGATGAAGATATCGCGATGGTGTGCGATGCGTGCAGGCCTGCCACCAGATGGGCGTATGACATCAGGTCACTGGACGAGCGAGCAGCCCTCGAGAGCATCTCATACACGTGCTTCACTCACATCAAGCGAATCTGTTTTGCTTTAGCCTTACAGTCCGGTGAGGAAATGGAAGATCTGGGCGACGATGCGGTTTGGCCGCCTCCCGGGCACGACGAACTGTTGTTGCAGTTCAGGTTCTGCGCCGGTCACACAGCTCAACATAGGGACGAACTGTCGATGGCAGCCATCATGCGTTTGGGGCAGTTTCTTATCAGCGACTGCAGCCACAGGCAAGACGAGCTCTAGCTGGTAGCTGCACAGTCTCCGAGCGTACTCACCTTCCATCGAATAATTTTGCATTGCGCGTGAGTTGCCGTCTTCTTCATATCTTCAAATGGGGCGGCTGCACATCGATCATCGTTCATCGACTAATCATCGACCACAGCGAGCAGGGCTCCTGCGGCGAACAAGGATGTTGGCCGGCCCGGCGCGGCCCCAACACCCATGCTCTCCGGACACCGGACACCGGTCACAGTCGAGTCCTTCTGAAGAAATGCTGGTGCTCGGGCCTCGGCGCCGGCGCGAGCGGCGTATTCCATTCGGCAAACGTAATGCGATATGTGACACAACTGTTTCAGTAGTAATATTCACGTGGTGATGGTTCCTCAAAAATAATATGCACTACGCCGCATCCGGAGGTGAGCCGGGCCCGTCGGCCAATGGCCGGCGGCGCACAGGGTTGCGCACAAATCACTGCGTCAGTGTCACATGTAGTCGGCGCGAGATTTTGACCTTGGAGGAGGGTTTCAACACTCAGGTAATAATTACCCTATGGAGTATGGTGTTTCTACATAGTGTGTAGACATTAGAGACGGTACGGTACTAAACGTCATCACGGCCAGTGGTGCGCGTAGACACCCGCGTCTCGGAGCGACTGGTACATTTGCGTGGCGTTCTCCAACGTATAGAAGCACCAGAACTGCGGCGTGCGGCACCACTTGTACGTGTGCATCATGTAAGGATGGCCATAGTGCACCTCAAGCATGATCTCATCAATGAGCGCATGCGTCCCGTCGACAAGCAGCGTCTCAACGATGTCGAACTCATACCCCTCCACGTCCATCTTGACGACGACCGCGTCGGCTGGCTGCAGGCCGAGCATCGTCTCCAAGAAGTCGGAGAAGCCGATCGTCGGAGGCGTCGTCTCTGGTTTCGAGCGAGAACCAATGAATGCCTGCATGAAGAAGTGGCGACGCGAAAAGGTTGCCGCACGGGCGGGGTGCATGCCCTGTTTAGTGAGGAGGCGCACGAGCTCGTCGTGCGGCGGCAGCTTGTAGAGGCCAGCGACGGCTTCAAAGGCTGAGCGGGGTCGAGCGAGACTCGATCCAGCGAACGTTACATAGCCAGTCATCGAGCGAGGCCGATGGGAGAGTTCTGTGATGAGCACTACCGTAATACTCATCAAAGTCGAGGAGAGGCGGGTACAACTTCAACATCGAGAGGAAACCAACCTTGGAATCGAATTGTCTCGCTCCGATGTCGAGATACACCTTCCGGCGGCAGTTGGAGAAGTTGGCGTGGTATCCGAGGAAGTGAGGAGGCACACGCTTAAAGTAGCTCCTCGGCCCATTCAGTGGGCCGCGAAAATGACCAGCTGGCCACAGCTGCTCGAGTGTGCTTAAGCTCGTCTCTCTGGGACAGGCTTTCGGATTGCGCCACCGACGGTGATGCGCCGGGGTCGTGCCCTTCCAACGGCGCGCCACCTCCATTTGCTCCTTTTCCGCGTTACCGCACGAGACGGGCGGATGGCCAGCTGCAGCATACACTGCCTGCACGCGCGGCTCGCAAGGGTTCTGCGCGTGCAGGCTGCCAAGGAGGCCAAACAGTGCGAACCTGTGCGCGTGCATGAGCCGGGCCGCGGCCGATCCCGCGTAAAATGAGCGAAAAAGCACATCTTGACGCTTACGACGCTTTTACTCTAGGACTTAAGGTCGGTCGGTCGTTACCCGCGGCCTTACGGCTACACACGAACAAGACGCAAGCGTGCATAGAACCGGCGCGTATGTGACTCAGTATGCTTCATGTACACAGTATGAGGTCGCGAAGGTCGCGAATACACGATCGCGCCCCAACAACAATCAACAAACCATCTCCACACACACTACGCGCGGTGACTAGACACTATTGCGCGGGCCATATTCGCATTTGGGGCCCATAGGCTCCGGAAGGCAGGTGCCCTCCATTTCTTGGGGGATCAAAGAGCGTTGTGGTCGTGGCAGCCGCGTCGCCAGCTTCGCGTGTGTGTCCGTGTGCCAGCCGGTGTGAGCGCGCGAGCGGGCGGAGCTCTGGAGCCTGGAGGGGAGGCGTCTCGCGACGTGAGACAAAAGACACGTTCGCGGGCCATTGCGATGGTTAACGCACCACGACACAACCATCAACCACCAGGTCCACAACCCAACATGCAGGGCACCACAATCATGCTGCTGTCATCTTTACCATGCACAGCAGGTCGTCAAGCAGCCGCTCTTCTTGATCCTCGCGCAGCCTTCGCTCGGCCTCGTCGAGATCGCGCCGCACCGGCGCCGCCGAGTCCTGCACGTCCAGCGCCGCTCCCTCGCAGCCCGTGCTTGGTACGTCGTCCGTCGACCGGGGCGGCTGCGACGGCGACTCGCCCTGTTGCGCGTCGTCCGTCGACCGGGGCGGCTGCGACGGCGACTCGCCCTGTTGCGCGTCGTCCGTCGACCGGGGCGGCTGCGACGGCGACTCGCCCTGTTGTGCGTCGAGCATTTCCCGACGCGCGTGCAGCTTCCGGCGCGCGTACTGCTCCCGCTCGTACTCGAAAGCGCTCCGGAAGCCATCCGGCGGGAGTGGACCATCCGGCCCTTGACCATCCTGCTCATCAGCCTCTTGCCCCATAACGCCCGTCCACCATCGGCGCGCCCACGGCCTGTCTTGAGCGCTGTCTTGAGCGCCGCCCGCCGCCTCGTCGCCTGACGCGCCGGCGGCGCTCGCCACCAAGCCCATTGCCGCTTCCACTGGCAGCACACAGTCTGGGCGCAGGGCACGCACATCGAAGCCCTCCTCGTGATACACGGGAGGCGCGAGCGGTGCGCGGCGACGCGGGCGGCCGCCGTCGTCAAGGGCCATCGAAGAGGCGCTGGGGGCGCCGAAAGCCTCGGCCGCCTCTTTGATGGCCGCCTCCTCCTCCGCCAATGCAGCCTCCGCCGCCAATGCAGCCTCCGCTGCTGCTTCAGCCTCCGCTGCTTCCGCGGCCGCTGCCTCTGCGGCCGCTGCCGCTGCCTCTGCGGCCGCTGCCGCTGCCTCTGCGGCCGCTGCCGCTGCGGCCGCTGCCTCATCTGCGGCCGCTGCCTCTGCGGCCGCTGCCTCATCTGCGGCCGCTGCCTCTGCGGCCGCTGCCTCATCTGCGGCCGCTGCCTCATCTGCGGCCGCTGCCGCTGCCTCTACGGCCGCTGCCTCTGCGGCCGCTGCCTCATCCGCGGCTGCGGCCGCTGCCTCTGCGGCCGCTGCCTCTGCGGCCGCTGCCTCTGCGGCCGCTGCCTCTGCGGCCGCTGCCTCATCTGCGGCTGCGGCCGCTGCCTCTGCGGCCGCTGCCTCTGCGGCGGCCGCTACCTCCTCTGCGGCTTCCTCCTTGCTCATCAGGACAAGCCGCTGGCCTCGGTCTGGCTGTCGGTCTGGCTGGGCCGGCGAGAGCTGCCCTATCGAGAGCCACTCACTCTGCCCACGCAGCGAGCACGCCAGCGCAGCTGCCGCCTCCTCCGCCTCGGGCTCGGGCTGCAATCGATCAACGATCGGGGGCTCTGCGGCAGGACGCTCAAGATGACGCTCACGCTGCATTCGGTTACACGGCCTCCACCAGGGAGACAATGTGGAAGTCGCTTCAGCCTCGATCTCCAGGTTGCGCTGCACCATCATCTGCTTGAAGGAGACGAAGTCATCGACGGCCAGGAGTTGCTCGAGCACGCCTTGGCCCACGTCTGTGGTTGTGAACTCTGCACAGAGTTTGACGAACTCGTGCTTCGTCGTCCCCAGGTCGGACAGGAACCTCTCGATCAGCGAATCTGCCATGTCACGGTAGGCGTTAAAGATGTCATGGGTGAGTTCATGCTCCTCGTCAGAGCCAAACACGAGGCAGTTGCCGTCCATGAAGTTCCCGACGGGCACGGTCCAGTCAGGGCTCCTGAGGAAGCCGGTCAACGCGTCGAAGAGCCACACCGAGTCTCCCGTGGTCTCCACCGCCGCTTCGGCCTCCGCCGCCGCTTTGGTCTCCACCGCCGCTTTGGCCTTGGCCTCCTCCGCCGCCTGCACCTCCACCTGTAGCCGAGCGCGGTCGAGATCAGCAAACGCGCGATTCGCCTCGGCCTCCGCCTCGGCTTCGCCGCGCAGATTGAGACCCCAGATATGCGCACGCAGCTCCTCCTTCTCGTGCGAGGACGGCATGCCGCGGCCCTCGCCTCGCTCGCGAAGCTGCCGGTGGCGGCATCGGCAGAGTGCTGCAAAGGCGCTGTAGTCCTCCGCCGCCCGCACGTGCGCAAGGATGGCCTGCGCCGCCTCAGCCGCGAGCGTTGCACCCACGCGCTCGGCGAAGCGTGAGGGCGCCACGTTAGCCTCCTCGGCGGCGAGAGCGTCGGCGACGCGCTGTGCAAAGTCTGCCTCGCTCAGCCCCGAGTCGGTGGCGGCGGCAGAGAGGCAGCGCTCAAAGAGTTCGACGTATTGGGCGTGCACTTCGGTGCAGCAGAGAGGTTGTTCGGCGTGCTCGTCCTCCGGAAAGAGCTCGCAGTACTGGGTGATGAAACGATGGAGGGCGGAATAGTGCTTGCCGTGAGAGAGGATATCAAGCACGTCGAGGAGGATCGAGTCAGCGTCATCAGCGGCGCCGGGATTGCCAGATTCGGGTCGCGAGAGCCAGGGCGCCGACATGAACGTATTGCTGGGTCGATTAGACCTTGCTTGTATTGCTGCGCCAACGACGACGCCGCCGGCAGCGACGGCTAGCGTTCCACCCATTGTGTTCACGTGTAGAGGCATCTCTTTTATCCGCCTCGATGAAACTCTCAAATACGGCCTCGAATTTAGTAAATGCGGAAACGCCCAAATCGGCGCTCAGAGCCGTCGATATGCCGAAGAGCTCCTCGCTATCCCTCGTGTGGTGGCTTACGGAGTCCAACCCTGCACCGTTCTTGGTACAGTAGACACGATGCTGCTGCTCAACACCCTTTTTGCGCTCGCGCTATCCACCGCCGATCCTGTCGGCTTCATCGGCTTGGGCATCATGGGCCAGGGTATGGCCCGCAGGTTGCTGTCGCTCCCGCGTCCTCTGCACGTGTGGTCTCGCAACCATGAGGTGACGAAGGCGATTGCCGCTCAGTATCCTGGCATGATCACCATCGCTGCATCGCCAGCGGCCGTCATCGACGCGTGCGAGCGTACCTATCTCATGCTCTCGACGCCAGAGGTGTGTGAGGAGGTTTACACCATGGAATCTGGCGTTCTAGAGGGCTGCCGCCCCGGTAAGGCGATCATCGACTGCGCCACGCTCCGTCCAGAGGACATGGCTTCGCTCGGTGAGCGCGTGCGCGCGCGCGGAGGCTCTTTTGTGGAGGCGCCCGTGAGCGGCTCCAAGGCGCCCGCCGCAAATGGCGCCTTAATTTTCATGTGCGCGGGCGACAAAGCAACCTTTGAGGCGGCTGAGGCGGAGCTGGGTGTGATGGGCAAGAAGTCGGTGTTCTGCAGCGAGACGGTCGGCGCCGCCACGCAGATGAAGCTCGTGGTCAATCTGATCATGGGCACGCAGCTGGTAGCCCTCGCTGAGGGCCTCGTGCTCGCCGACAAGCTCAATCTGAGCTCGAAGGACGTGCAGGCGGTCCTCGACCAAGGTGCGATGGCCTCACCCATGGTCGCGCTTAAGGGTCCGCTGATGGCCAAGCACGATTACTCAACGGCATTCCCCCTCAAGTACGCGCTCAAGGACATGCGCTTTGCGCTCAGCCTTGAGGAAGCGCCCGAGCTGCCCGTATCCGCGGCGGCCACTGCGCTGTACGCGGCCGCCGATGATGAGGGCGGCTTGGGCGACGCTGACTTTTGCGCCGTCATGGAGGCGGCGCGAGGAGCGATCGGCGAGAAGCGTGAATGTTAGTGTCGCTCTTTATGTTGCGGAAGCACCGCGGGGTGAAGGGGTCCTTGCGTCTTCTCCCTACTCAGTACTGGTATCCTCAGTGCGGGCTGACCGGGTCCCCGCCCCGCCGCGCGGCCGCCCGTGCGACGCCGAGCGCCCCCTCAGCCGTTGAGTTTTTCCTCTCTGCCGAGGAGCAGCGTTAATTGCGATTTGCGTTCGTGAACCGAAACCGCAACGGTCGAACGGATCGCAGACCCATGCCCGCGCAGACCACGCGCCACGAGGACGTCGCCTTCTCGACGCGAGTCGGTGGTTACGCGTACGTCTGGACCCAGGGTTGATACACTGTCATCGTAGGCGAAGACGTAGTACGCTTGTTTCCCAGCACACTCCGGTGCGTCGAATTTTCCCGTACCATCTGCAGTGCGCCCACCCACCCACCGCAACACCACCATCACAAACGCACAAGGGCCACGTCATCCGTGTCCCCACCGGGCCACCCTCATACCCTGTGTGATCTCCGTCGTGTCGCTTCGAGGCGAGCCGCAGCTGCGTGAGATTGCTGCGTTAATCACGTACGCACGGCCGCATGTCGATGACCGCGTTCGTCGGTTCTCACAACCATGCGCGCGTGGCGCGTGTGAGCTGTCTCGACAAACGAACGACGCCTGTGCATGGAGACAGTTCCCTCAGGCGACGAGGGCGGCGACGGGGGAACGTCAGGATATATCCGCCTCCACAACGACCAAAAGCACCAGAGATGCGGCGGCGCTCCGTGGCGGCGCTCCGGCGGTGCTATGTGGGCACAGTTTTGGACGCGAAAGCCCAATTGCAAAAGGATTCGATGCACCCGCCTTTGGCGGGCTAAGTCGGAATCGTCATTCTCCAGGACAAGCACGCGTGCGGACCCAAGCAGTGCTCTCGCTTGGTGAAGCGTGTCCAGCAGCGCAGAGAAGCAGCCTTCACAATCCACGATGACAGCCGTCCAGCCTCCATGAAGCAACATAGACGATGGTAGTGAAGGCACAACAGTCGAGTTTCCCCCCTCTGGTGCTTGGAAGCCGAGCCCGTTGGCAGTCCTCCCTAGCTCAACGCCAGATAGCCGCAGCGGTGGGTTGGAGAACGCAGGCACGAATGCCAAATTGCTGAAATTCGCACCATTGCGCTCGGCAATGCGGCGAACGTGCGGATCCGCCTCAGCCGAGATGACCCTGCCTGATTTTCCGACTGTCGCGGCAGCGACTATGCTGCTGCGCCCAATGTTTGATCCCAGCTCCAGCACTATGTCCCCCGGAATCAGGTTTTCGTTGATGTAGCACTGCTCGATAATCTCTTCCTTCCATGAGCCTCCTTCAAGGTCCGGATTCATGCGGTGAATCCGGGTGAGAGATGGCACCAGCGGATGCCTTCGTTTGTGATGTGCCCATCCCGATCCATCATCACCAGGAGGAAACCACGCAGGTCGCTCATAATGGTTAATCCGACCTGCGCAACTCCGTGATGGTTGCCTGCTGGTGATGCCTGGATGATGTCCGTAGCCGGCAACGTTCGGAGGGAGGTGAGCCAGAAGGTCCGCCATGCACGAGTCTCGCGAGAAAAGGAGTCTCTCGCTGCTACGCAGCGGTCGCTCGCGTGCGTCGCCGCGCTCGCTCTTCGCTCACGAAGTGCGGTTTTCGCGGCGCCGTCAGGCGCCGATTATGAATTCACAGCCAATGTTTATATTCGACACCCAGGACACCGGACCGGCGTACATACGGATTCACACCAACACGTTTAAAAGCCGTTCATTCACGACACACCAACACAATTCACAGCTGTCTCCAAGACAGTCAAGAGGGTCGAGTTGGGGTCCCCCCGCCTAATCATTCGGATCCAAATTCACGAGACAACGGGGCAAACATGATCGGTTGGAGATGCCGCACGTGTAATTTTGATGAAACATCTCTGCGGATTCGGTGCCGTGCAACCTGGGCTGCGAACCTGTGCCTCAGTAATAGCTAATACCTCCACATGATACCAAACATGCAATCAGCTATTCTCCTCTCCCACGAGCGCAAAGGATTCTTCGCCCAACGCATCCTCTTGCGCTCGCGGGCAGAAGAAGATGGCGCCGCCCACGAGGGCCGCGTAGACCAGGAAGAGCACTACCCGTTTCGTCGTGGCCCACGGCCTCTTCCCGCTATGGACTCGGCTGGCGCTCTTGCCAGGTGTGGGCGGCTCTGCGGTTTCGCACTCGACATGCACGCTGTTGGTCGTGGCCGGCATCGGCCCATCGTGCACTGTCCATGGGTCAAAGCAGAGCTCTCGGAGAGAAGCCCGGTCCGACGGCAGCACCTGCAGCATTGAGTCGATGATCTGGCGTGCGCCCACGCTGAGCACGTCGTCCAGCACGTAGTTGAGCGCAAGGATGTTTGCCACGAGGGACTCGTGTGTAGCGCCTACGAACGGAACCCCGCCCGTGAGCATCTCGTACAAGGTCGCTCCGAGCGCCCACACGTCCGACGGCGGTCCGAGCTGCGCGCGCCCCCACGCCGTGTCAGCATTGTAGCCGGTCAGCTGCTCAGGCGACGCGTAGAGGCGAGTGCCCTCCTGCAGATTCGCCGGCTGCTCCCCCAGGGAGCGAGCCAGGCCCCAATCGACCAGCACCGCCGTCGGACCGCCGTCGGGGCCCTTGAGCTGCACGCGCACGTTGGCGGGCTTGAGGTCGCAGTGTAGGATGGACTGGCTGTGCGCGTGCACGAGAGCCAACAGCACGTGCCGGAACAGCCGGCGCGCGAGCGGCTCTGGCAGTGCGCTTCCCGGTTGACTGCGGATGTAGTCATGCAGCCCGGGGCCCTCTATGCGCTCCATGACGATGTACAACGAGTCTGCGAGCTCGACCACGTCGGCAAGCTGCACGATGTGTGCGTGCCCCTTGAGCTGACGAAGCACGTGCACCTCTCGCATCGCAGCTTCGACGACTCGTTCCTCCTGCGCACGTACGCGAAGGATCTTGACCGCGAGCCGCGACGAGGAGGGGGGCATCCCGCCCGCGGCCAATGGGCCGCCGATCGCAGGCAGCTCGCCGCTGCTCGTCGTCGACGAGGCCTCAACGACGACACTATTGGCGCCCTCTCCCAGTCGAGAGCCCAGTTGGAGCAACTGCTCTGTGGACTTTTCAAGGTCGCCGCGATTGGGCGGGCGCGGCATGTTGGCCGTGGGACGCCACTCGGGGTACGAGTAGAGGAGCTCGCGTGCGGCGTGCACGAGGTGACTCCAAGCCGCGTGCGTCGAGTCCTCTCCGGAGCCTCGTTGGAAGACGCGCGAGAGCGTGCGTCGTTCAAACCAGTGGCAGTTGAGAGTTGCGGGCACCTCGACCACCCCAAGCTCGCCGCGGTCCGCGAGCACGCTCATCACGTCGGCGAGAGAGGCCGCCATCGACTGCTGAAGCATGCTCGCTACGAGCTCAAAGATCGTGGGAAAGGCCGCGAACGCCTCGCCGGCGATGACGGCGTCAAAGGAGCCCAGATGCGAACCGCATCGGATAGCGAGTTCTCGGTCTTGCGTGGAAAGGCACACTCGCGACATCGAGGTGGCCTTCAAGGAGCCCGCCCAGCTCGTCAGCGCAGGCGAGCTGTCGATGAGCGCGTAGGCCTGGCAACGCCGGCTGGACGCGCGGGTCTTGGAGGCACGCTCATGCGACGGCGGCACGAGTGGCGCATCGGCGATCTTGCGCAGCAAGCGGGCGTCGTACAGGTGGTCGGCTCGCAGGATGAGCAACGGCTCCTCGCCCGCAAATAAGGCACGTGCAGCAAGTACCGAATTGGCCGTGTTGCGCCATTGGCTGCCGGCCGAGCTGCCCAGGGTCAAGTAGACAAAGTCGATGGCCAAGCGCGCAAATCCGTACGCTGTCACGCACTCGGCGACTTGGGCCGCATCGTGGCCGAGAGTGACGACGACACGAACAACGCCAGCCATCTCAAGCCCAGCGAGGAGGTGAAGCATCAGCGGGCGCATGTCCACACGCAGCACGCACTCGCTGTCGCGACTTGTGAGTGCACAGGTGGCGTGCACAAGTGCTCGAGTCACTCTTGGCGGACCGAGCGAGGAGATCATCTTACGCCGCTCGATGTCCGTGCTGGAGACGACGCCGAGCTTGGCGAGCATCTTACGCCGATCGACTTCGCTCTGGGAGGCCATGCTGGGCTCGGGCGGTTGGAGCCGCACAAGAGCGGAAGCGGCCGAGCGCCCCGAAGGGCCGCGCGGGGACGTTTTGCGTTTCGGCAAAACTTATGGGCGCACCCAAATGTTCCCCAAATGTGTGTGCCATTGATGGCGAGGAAACATGCGCACGCCAAGTTCTGTACTTGAGGAGAAAAGTTCCAGTTCTTTGCATTACCGGTACATGTACAGTATCTGCATGCAAATTCTCAGCGAAGTTCCTGTCAGGCGCGCGGACCTGTGTTGTTCTTGCTGCAAAAAGTCTCCAAGTCACAGCTTGCCTCTCTCTACACGCGAGTCAAATGCCCGATTGTTTCGAATTATCGATGCCCACGGACCAAGTCGCAATCGACAACCTCGCGGACCTGACGAACGCCGCACCGAGCCTCTGCAAGGGTGCTCTTGAAGCATATCGAGATGTTAACCAAGCCGCAAACTGGATCCTTAGCCTCTCCGCGGAGCAGCAGGCCATCATGCTGCCCTCAAACTCACCGTTGAGCGATCTGGATGCCATCGCGATCAAGTGGCAGGGTGCATCGTATGCGCGCCACAACCAGAAAGGCACAATGACGGCCACGATGACCTCCGACCACATCCGGCTCCACGAGCAACTTTCTGCCTCGGGCAACGAGCATCTCGTGTGCGAGATAAGCTCCTTGAAGCTCAACGGGCCCGTAGAGGACCACGAAGGCCAGTGGCAGGTCGCCAAAAAGTCGCGCGCCAGTGCGCGCTGTAACCTTCGTGCCAAGGCCGCTGATGCCAAGAACAACAAGAAACCCGACCCGCGGTGCCGTCGCGTGAGCACGTCTTCGTCTGCCCCACCCGCCGCGCCCGCCGCCCAGTGCAGACCGAGCCCGAGCATCGAGCCCCGCGCGCCCGCGCGCCAATCATCGCCGGCAACGCCCTATCTCGATGCCGCGCGTGCAGCGCACCCCGCCCTGCTTGCTTCGTCTCCTCTCACAGTGGCGGCGACGCCGACTCAGGCTCCATCGCCTGTTGAGACAACACCACCGGTACCGGTCAAGGCGCCGGCCCCAGTTCCACGAGCGGCTGGATGTACTGGCTCCCTGTCGGGGCACGCGGCCGTGGAGGATCCGATTAGGGCGCAGGCCAAGTCGGCGCTCGCCCCGCTCGTGCAGCGCTCGCTGCTCGAGAGCCTCAACCTGTCGCTCTCATCTTCACTGCTGCCCATGGCAGAGCTGCGCCCCCCAGTGCCCTTGTCGCTCTTGGGCGTACTCTCGCCGCAAATGCCGGATGGAGGGCTGGCGCTTCTCTTGCCCTTTCCGTCACCGTCCGAGATCCGCCATTGGCCATCAAGCCAGCTGGCTGCGCCCGACGCGCCGTTAGACGCGCCGCCGGTTTCAGCTGCAGGTGCGGAGGCGGGGGAGCGGGACGAGGCGGAGGTCGCGCGCGCTGCGGAGGCGGAGGCGCGCGCTGCGGAGGCAGAAGTGCGTGCAGAGGCGGAGCGTACGGCGCGTGCGGCTCTCGAGGAGAAGAGGGTGGCAAAAGAGGAGAGCATGCGTCAGGCAGCGACTCAGCTTTCCATCAGCCGCGCCGATGACGGCGCGATCAGCGAGAACGTTCACAGCACGATGCTCATGTTGGCGAGGTCCATGCAGCACGAGGTGCTCCCAACGCGCCAGGGATCTTACCAGGGATCCATGCGGCCGGCGAGGCCGATCCTCGCGGCGCTCGAGCAAATGGTACAGGCCGGGAACAGCCTGAACAACGACTTCACGGCGGAGGAGGCGCATCGCGGACTCACGAACACCGCGCAGAACCACTCGTGGCCTGCAGCACGGATGCCGCCGGCAGGGGACCCAGAGGATGAGGCGGACGGTGTGCACCCGGATGTGCTGCTGCCGTGCAAGTGGTGGAAGCGCGGCACTTGCCACTACCACGGGTCGCATCTGTCGGCCGATGGCAAGACCATGTACTTGCACTGAGAAACGGACAAGGACGAGAGCTGAGAGAGGGGGCGCTCTCACCGCTACTCACCGCTTTCGAGAGGGACGTCTAGGGACATCAAGACAAGGCACCGGCCGTGAGGATGGCGTGGCACTTGGCGTGACGTTCAAGCTGAGCGAGGCTTGAAGCTGTTCGAAGCTGGAGGCGACGGAAATCCCTACAAGCTACGTCCGATCTGAGGCAGGGGAAGCGCACCAGTGAGGCTGAAAACTCTGTGGGGCGTGTGGGACATGCGGGATGTGTGGAGCGTGTGTGCAGTAAAAGAGCAGATAGGCTGAACTGAGTGTGTGGCGGGTTGCCTTGTGGATGTGGTGCGGAGGTGGGACGACGTATAGGCGGGTGTCTCGAGCGAACGATTGGGGCACTACCAGGTGGAATGCTCGGGCGTCTCATTGCGCGTGCGTCATGGGGGAGTCGCGCAACGAGAGTCTACGTCGCGCGTGAGTTTTGACCGGAGACGCCACGCGACGCGAACACATCTTCAACAGGCCGGTACGAACAGGAAACACCGCACAAACAGCGTCAGCGAGGAACCGAACGGAACGGAACAGCATCCCCGTCGGACACGTCTGGTCCTCGAGACCTTGGCACATGGCAGACGAGACAGAGTGAGACTCTACTAGTTTCGGCACACACAGAGAGAGAGTCAGAGAGAGAACACCGCCCAAGACAGCGATACATCACGATGAGCAGAACGCATGCCATTTTGCCGTACCATGCGCACAAGGGCGAGCGACTACATGTACGGAGCAGGACGCGTCGAGAGCTTGGCGTGCACAGGGCGAGGAGCCGGAGCGCCCCCGTGCTCGTGCTCGGTACGACGCCCGGCCTTGGACCACGCCCGCCCCTCCTCGATCACGCACGCGCTCACGACGCGCCGCAGCCCTCGACGCGCCGCTCCAGCTAGGCTCCTCCCGCGCAGCCACTCCACATCAACCGCCTTCGCTCCCTCCATCTCTCCCCCCATCAGAGTGCCGATCAGTGCGAACAGGGGCGCAGGAGGCAGCGCGTCTGCCAGCCTCTCGAGCGCCTCACACCGCACGTCCGCCCACTTGGTCTGGCGCGACCCCCAGCAGGCCGGGGGCGCCGTCGCGGGCGTCAGCGAGGCCAGCAGGGCGGCCCAAGCTTCCGGGGGCGCCGTCGCGGGCGTCAGCGAGGCCAGCAGGGCGGCCCAAGCTTCGCGACTCTGAGGCGCCGTCGCGGGCGTCAGCGAGGCCAGCAGGGCGGCCCAAGCTTCGCGACTCTGACCGCATAGCTCGCACCCCTCAGCGGGGCAGCGTGCGTTCAAATAGCCGAGCGCTGCACGCGGATCGACTAGAGCGAGGATGCGAACCGCCTCAGCGGGCGTAGCAGCGACCAGCGCACGGGCGGGCCACGTAAAGTCAGCTGCACGGCGCAGCTGCTCGCGCAGCTGCTCGATCGCGTCCTCGGCATGCGTGTCGACGGCCAGCGCGCTGAGGGCTGCACAGAGCACATGCTGCGCCGACGGCGCGCCGGGCAGTCGCGTGTGACTGGAGAGGCTGCTGAGGAGGCTACCCTCCGCCTCGGCGTCCAGCATGGCCTCGGCGTCCAGCATGGCTCTGGCCGCGTCCAGCCCGTTGTCACGCGTCGTCTCGGGCTGGGCCGCCACCCTCGCGAGGGTCTCTTGGCACATCTGCGTGCGAAGGGATCGTCGCGTCCGCGCGCCCAGCCGCTGCCGATGCGCCGCCACGGCGTGCACGGCTCCCGCACCTGGCGCGGGCGCCGTCTCGAGCGCCGTCCTGAGCGCCGTCTCGAGCCACGGCGCCATCGGCGGCAGCTGCAGCTGCAGGCCAGGGAGATCGCAGCTGAGATCGCAACCGAGCAGGGCGGCGCGCCACGCAGCCGGCAGCAAGGCGCTCACGGCGGCGCTCACGGCGGCCAGTGTGGCCCCCTCTGCCTCGTCGCCCGTCGCGCCGTCCCGAGCGCCGTACCAAGCGTCGTCCTGAGCGTCCGGAGCCAAAGAGTCCGGCTCGCTCTCGGCGATCAGTCGCAGCACAGCTCGCGCCAGGGTGCTCAGGAGCTGCGGCGAGGCGCGTGCTCGATGCGCCCGCTGCTGCTGCGGCAGCGTCTCCGCGCCAAAGACGGTGCAACTCAGCACGCATGCATAGAGCCATCGACCGACCGACGCATCAGGCAAAGCCGCCAGATAGGCCAGCCGCGCCGCCTCGGTGGGCGCCAGCTGGCGAGCGGCCACGAGCGCGCACAAGCAGTCGCACAGGGCGAGAGGGCGCACGGAGACGAGGAGGCGCGCGAGGCCGGTCGGGCGGGCGGCGCCGTCTCGGGCGGCGCCGTCTCGGGCGGCGCCGACTCGAGCGGCGCCGTCTCGGGCGGCGCCGTCTCGGGCGACGAGCAGCCTCGAGTGGGTGCGTGCCAACTGGAGCAGCGTCGAGGGTGGCACGCTGCGGAGCGCCGCGCTTGCGGTGGCGGCGTCCTGGGCCGACAGTGCGAAGGCGCCAAGCACGGTGAGCCACAAAGGCGATCGATCGATCGGCACCGCGGGCACCGCGGGCACAGCGGGCGGCACAGCGGGTGGCACAGCGGGCGGAACGAGGAGCAGGGCGTGGAGCACGAAGGTATGCTCGATGGGCAGTGCGCCGAGCGCCGAGTTGAGCAGGGCGTGCGGCAGCCGGTCGGACGCGCCGTACCGAGCGTCATGCATCGACAGGGTGCGCGTGAGGTGCGCCGCCAACGCGGCCGCCCCGGCCACGGGCATGGCGGCGAGAGAGGGGATGAGAGAGCTCTTCACACTTGGATAGAGGAGGAGCTCGATCACTGCGACGCTGATGGCAGTACGATGGCTGGCAGGCTCAGTGTTGTCGAGCGACAGTAGCTCAGCCACCGTCGCGCCGCTCGCGAGCCGCAACAGCGCGAACGAGCGCGCTGCAGCGCCACGCATGCCACGCGGCATGCGCGCACTCTCGGGAGGCGCGCCCGTGACGGCGCCACGCACGCTTTCATCCGTCGCCAGCCGCGCAGCCTCCGCCGGATGGACGATCAGAGCGCAGCACCGCCGAAGCTGGCGCCATGTCTGAGCGGCAGCGCTGTCCTGAGCGCTCGCGCTGCCCTGAGCGCTCGCGCTGCCCTGAGCGCTCGCGCTGTCCTGAGCGCTCGCGCTGCCCTGAGCGCTCGCGCTGCCCTGAGCGCGGCGACCCTCGGCCTCCAAGGGATCATCCCCTTGCAACCCCAGCGCTGCCGCAAGCAGCAGCAGCGCTTGCAGTCTCCACTGCGAAGCGCTCAGCACGGCGCCGATCGGCCTCTCGAGCGAGGGCATGGCTGCTGCCAAGTCTTCCTCCGCCGCGGCGGCCTGGCCGGTAGCACCATCGGACTTGGCGCTCACGACGGCGCTGGTGGAGGCTGAGACTCGGCGGAGGCCGCCGTCGTCATCGTCGTCGTCCGAGTTGTCCGCGTGAACGTGGCGTGCTGCCGCGAGCGCCGTCGTGGGCGCCACCTGCCCATGTTCGAGCTTCTCCATGAGCGCCGTCGTGAGCGCCTCGTCGTCCCTATTAGGGTTCTTCTCCTCGAGCGCCGTCGTGAGCGACGGGGAGGTGAATGAGATGACATCCCACAGCATCGAGCTCAGGCGACGCCCGCCCGCCCAGTGCCCGAGGAGGGCTGAAGAAGATGAGCCCTCACCCTCAGCCTCGGTCGCGTCCGCCTCTACCGGTGGCGCCGTTGCGGAGGCAACGTTACCATATCTGGAAGGTGAAGCGTGCTCAAAAATTGGATGAAGCGCCGTCCCGGGCAGTGCAGCGTGCTCCATAGGACGAAGCGCCGCGTCTTGCGGAGACGTCGCCTGAGCCGACCGCGTCGTGTCGGCGTGGCTGTCCTCTTGCTCGGCAGCCTTGCTGATCATCTCGTCGCATATCTCGTGCAGGAGCCGGCGTGTGTCGATCGTATGCAGCATCGCACCGGCGCCGGCCCCACAGCCGAGGGCGCCGAGCTGGGCGCCGTCAACGGCCTTGGGCGCGACTCGCGGCTCGGCGCCCAGCTCGACGCTCTCGGCGCCGTCGCGGGCTCTGGGCACGCCACGTGGCTCGGCGCCCAGCTCGACGCTCCGGCCTCGGGAAGAGAGGCTGTGGGAAGAGAGGCCTCGGCTGCTCCGCTCAGCCGTGCGCGCCGCAGTCTCGGCCGCCGCGGCCGCCGCCATCGCTGCATCCGCCACCGACATAAGGGATTCAGCGTGTGCTCTTCCCACAGCCTCTCTTCCCACAGCCTCTCCTGCCCCCAGAAGGCCAGACTCGAAACTCGACTGTTCGACGGCAGCGTCGGAGGAGCTCGGGACAGCGCCCGGCCCCCTCTCGAGAGCGCCCAGGACAGCGCCCGGCCCCGTCTCGAGAGCGCCCGGGACAGCGCCCGGCCCCCTCTCGAGAGCGGAGGCTGCAGCTCCAGCGCCCGGGACAGCGCTAGCCACACTCGTGGGCGCGGCGCGCGCTACCGTAGCCTGCGCAGGTTGGGGCACCAGGACGGCTAGCCCCTTGCCCTTCAGAGCGACGAGCACGCACCTGCGAAGCGCGTGTGTAGCTGGGGCCGCGAGCGCTGCGGCGCTGGTGGCAGACGACAGTGTGCCTGGCGCCGTCCCGGGCGCCATGAGTCGATCGAAGCCCGACTCGAGGCTCGCGAGCGCCGTGGAGAGCGCGGAGGGCTGCGAGCTGAATGGTACGTGCCAGGGCAGTGACCACGATCGAAGCGGCCTCGGTGAGGGCAGGGGCTCGCCGGCCACCTCCGCCGCAGCATCCCCAAGAGCTGTGGCGTCGGCTTGTGAGGTTCGCAGCGGCCAGGCATGCACCTTCCCCGACGTCGCGTCCAGTGTGAGCAGAGCCCCCTGTTCACACTGGAGTTCACACGCGGAACAGAGGATGCCGTGCTCGCCGAAGGCATATCGCGCGAGCGGCGGCTGCCTGAGCAGCCGCTCGGCCGCATACGCATCCGAGTGGGCGCCATCCAGCGCCATCAGAAAGCCCTCCGCAGTGCCGCACACGAGCAGAAGCGGGTCCGGCAGAGCGCACCTCGGGTCCGGGAGAGCGCACCTCGGGTCCGGGAGAGCGCACCTCGGGTCCGGGAGAGCGCACCTCGGGATCGGCGCCGCAGCCTTTGCTGCACATGTGTCGTTACATTTGTCGTCCGCCACCGCCGTCTCCGCCTCAAGCTCTGTGCCGCGCGGGTCGGGGCGCAGAGTCGCCCGCTGGGGCACGAGCCTCACGCTGTGTACCCCCGCAGCTCGCATGAACCGTTCGTGAAAGATCCATCTCACGCCGAAGGAGCGAGCTGTGAAGGAGCGAGCTGTGAAGGAGCGAGCTGTGAAGGAGCGAGCTCCGCCGCCGCTGGTGCCGCTAGAGCCACCACAGCCGGCGCCCATCTCGACGCCCATCCGAAGCGCCGCTGAGGAGGCACCAGTGGAGGCACCCGTGGGGGCGGGTGGCAGCAAGGAGTGGCGCTGCGAGCGCGTGGGCAGGCAACGTCCTGGCTGCTCCGATGGCCAAGGCTCGTGGAACGCGAGAGAAGGCGCATCGGGCGCGTGGTACGATGGTAGGGTGAGTCTCATCTGCATTGCTGCGGCGTGGCCGCTCAAAGCACGCGTGGTGGCTTTGGGCATGAGGCTGGGACCAGCCTGACTGACCCCGCGCCCCTCTTTAAGCGCGCTTGGGGCGATCAGCACGCAGATGAGCTCGTCGTCGTCGTCGTCGTCGTCGTCGTCGTCGTCGTCCTCGTCCTCGTCGTCCTCGTCGTCCTCGTCCTCGTCGTCCTCGTCGTCGTCCTCGCCATCGTCGGCACCCGTCACATCCGGCGCGTCCCTCAGAGCGTCCCACTCCTCCTCACCTACGTGCATGCATGCAGCCGCGCCATCCTCGTGCCAACGCACGCGCACCCAATCGTAGGCGTCGTCGCGGGCGACTTCGGACGGCGCAGCAGCGCTGGGCACAGCAGACTGCATGCCATCACCCATGCTGCCAGCCATGCCGCCCGCCACGTGGGCGGTCGCGTGGGCGGTGGCAGGCGGCTTGGGCGATGCAGCACGTCTCAGGCCGGCGTCGTATCGGGCGTCAACGAGGCTCAGCACTAGCACCTCGCTCAACGATGCTAGCGCTATGAGCGTGCCACAAACGTCCACGCGAGCTGTCTCCATCCGAAGCGGCACGCAGCACAGCAGGTGGAGCGACTCCCTCCCCGTGCCGCTGATGGCGTCGTAGCGGGCGCCGAGTGCGTCGTTGCGGGCGCCGCTCTGCAGGAGTAGTAGGCGGTCGGTGCATGCGACGACCACGATGCCCGAGTGCTCGCACGCGGCGACGCAGCTTGCGTCCGCCGCGTGGCCCGCGCGCTGGCCGCCCGGACCGAGCGACAGCCACACGGCAGCAGCGGAAGATGCGGCAGACGCGGTGGAGGCGGGGGCAGCGGCGGTGGCGGCGGAGAGCGCTCGAGGGTACACGGCAGCGTCGCCATGCGAGCTCGCCTGAATCAATGACTGCAACACGAGCAGGTCGTCGCTACGCGGGACGACGCACATTGCAAAGGCAATGCCAGCACCCGCGCAGCGCAGCAACCGTCGTATCGCCCACGTCGTATCTCCCTCTCCTGCGTCAAAGATCCTCAGCGTGCCATCTGCACATCCAATGGCGACCGAGCCCTTACCAGCAGCACAAGCGCACGTCACGTGGACGCCGTCGAGCGCGAACGAAGGCAGCATCGCACTTATGCGCCGCGTGCACGGGCCTTGCTGATCTCCTTCCGGAAGCACTCGTTGAGTGCACGAAACTCCTTCTCACAGGCGCCCTTTTGGACGCCGTCAAAGTGCTGCGAGATGCACTGGCCGTACTGCCTCGAAGCGTCACTACACGCAGCGAAGCTGGTCACGAGGCGGCGGACGAGCTTCTTGCCGTCGCTTCCGCTGTGCGTGTTCGGGGAGGGCATCTAGCGCGCGGCGAGACCGTCCCGACGTCGCGAACCGCCACGTCTCCATTTTCTCGGATGAATCTCTTGAGTGTGAACAGGCTACAGTACCGGTGTAGATCGGGGATACTACTGAAGGGAACCAATAAGGTCCGCACCTAAGTTCATGTAGGACCGCACTGAGCGCTCCTCTCCTTTCGATGAACACCTAATTAGGAAGTACCGTACCGGTATACTTTACATCGAAGGAAGCCGCATCTCCGACCGCGTGCCGCCCTCTATACCCACACACAGCGCGCGCCTGGCATGAGAGCAAGCTATCGCACAAAAGCTATGATTGAATCCGCGCCACGATTTGCACACGTCATCGTCTTCGCCCTGATGGTGAGCGTCACCGATGCGCAGCCGCCACAAACGGCGGCACCACCAGATCCCGGGAGCGGCGACGACGGCGGCTTGGAAATTGGGCCGCCTTCGCCGCCGCCGCCGTCGCCGCCGCCCCCGTCGCCGTCGCCGCCGCCGCCGACGCCGCCGAATCATCCCCCCCCGTCGCCACAAACGGCGGCACCACCAGATCCCGGGAGCGGCGACGACGGCGGCTTGGAAACGCCATTTGGGCGGCCTTCGCCGCCGCCGTCGCCGTCGCCGCCGCCCCCGTCGCCGTCGCCGCCGCCGCCGACGCCGCCGAATCGCCCCCCCCCGCCGCCACAAACGGCGGCACCACCAGATCCCGGGAGCGGCGACGACGGCGGCTTGGAAACGCCATTTGGGTCGCCTTCGCCGCCGTCGCCGTCGCCGTCGCCGCCGCCGCCGTCGCCGTCACCGCCGCCGCCGAATCGCCCCCCCCCCCCCCCCCCCCTGCCCCCACCCCCGGGGCGACCAACGCCGGGGCCAATCCCAGAGAGTTACGACTACGGCGGCTTGGTTGATCCGCCACCAACGGCGGCACCACCAACGGGAGCAGGCAGCGGCGCAGGAGGCGGTGGCGGTGGTCCTGGCCCGGGTCCTGGTCCTGGCCCTGGCCCGCCGGGACCAATCTGGTCGATTCTTTCGGGTGAATCGTATTGCGAGGTCACCTCCGATGGGTATTGCATCACCGATGGCCCTGGCAGCCATGGCAACCTCGAGGCTTGCACGATACGAGCGGAAGTGCCAATGACACTTCGATTCCTCGAGTTCAACACCGAGATCGGATACGATTTTATCACGATTGGAGGCGTTGCTTACTCCGGCTCCACAGCCCCGACGAATGTGCAAGTGTCCGCCGGAACACTCTTGACATGGTCAAGCGATGAAGCGGTCTCGCGTTCAGGCTTTGTGATCTGTACCACTGCTATTCCACCATCATCGCCACCGATGCCACCGTCACCACCAATGCCACCGCCACCACCGTCATCACCGCCGATGCCACCGTCACCGCCGGGGCCACCGGCGCTCCCGCCAATTCCACCGTCGCCGCCGCCTCAAATACCCGGCCTCTGCTCTAATAACGATGGGGAAGATTACTGCTCGTTTATCGACGACGGCACTTGCGACGATGGCGGGCCCGGTGCTGAATTCGACGATTGCGCCTTGGGCACAGACTGCAACGATTGTGGGATCCGCATCTTGTATTCCCCACCGTCGCCCGGATATCCGCCGCTCCCGCCGTTGCCAGCCGGAGCGCTCATCATTGGAGGCGTTCCCGTGGTGCGCGTCACCTTCTCCTTCCCCCCACGAAATGTTACACAGGAGGAAGTGTTTGAGTTCATGAAGACGGTGGGCAACGTTGCGCGCTGTGCAACCCCCCCAGTGCCTTGCCAAGTATCTCGTGAGCTGACGGCAACCAGCCCGGAATTCGTACGCTCGACGGTCCTTGCGAGCACTATGACCTTTCGGCTCACCTTCCCCGAGTCCACCTTCAACGGCTCCCTTGGCTCGGCCGTCCCCGCCCCAGCGGGTGCGGCGCGCGCCAATGCGGCGCGCAACGCTCTCACGTCTACGCCACTCACCGCGCCGGTGTATTCGACGGACCGCACCATCACATTCACCCTTCAACTTGCCGGTGACGTCGCCGCGTTCACCGAGAGTGTGCGAAGTGAGATTGCCAGCGCGATCGCGACCGCGGCGAGTGTGAATGCGTCTCTCTGCACCGAGACGTGCGTGTGGGCCTCCGATGGCGATTGCGACGACGGCGGTCCTGGCATGCAGTACACATCCTGCGCCATCGGCACCGACTGCACCGACTGCGGCGTGCGCAAGCTGGTGGAACTGAATGTTACGTCGTGCAGCGTCGTGGCCTGTGGCACGGCCACCGGCGTCATCCTTGCCGTGCATATCCGGACGCTGGCAGCCAGTGCGACCACGGTCCACTCGAGCATTTCAAATGCAATCAGCAGCCCGAGCCTCGCGACCCTCATGCTCGCCAACGTCAACGTCACGGGCGTGCGCCGTGCTCGACGTCTCGCGGCTTCTGTGATCGCGATCATGGCGATGCCCGACGTGATAAGCGGGCCCAACGTGATAGGCGCATTCGGAATCACCAACTTACCACATGCAACCATCACCTCCGCAGCTGTACCGTACTACAAGCCACCATCCCCTCCACCTGCGCCTCCGCCTCCCGCAGCACCACCGGGCCTGTGCTCGAACACGTGCGACACCTCTGGCAGTGGGGGGACCCCGGGTGTGTGCAACGACGGCGTCTCTCCGGACCCTTTCCCTTTTCGGCAGCTCTGCCCGTTCGGCAGCGACTGCAACGACTGCGGCTCGCGCGACTTTTGTGTCACCTGCTCGCTCGAGTGTCAGAGGCGCAACAATGCGCTGACCGACAGAAATCGCCAAAATGGGTGCATGGAGTCCATGTATGTCGACGCGGTTTGCGACCCCAACTGCAACAACCGCGAGTGTGGCTACGACGCCGGCGCATGCACACAGAGCCAGATCCGGCCCGTGTGCATGGCTGAGCAAGATCTTGGTCGCATTGACTATAGTACAAAGCCGGAGGCACTCGGGCTCCTTGTTGGTGCAAGTGATGGCTCCTTCGGGTTCCTGAACAGCACGCTTTCCCCCGGCACCTCTACGCACGTCATGGGCCTCGTGCCGGTCGCGCTCTCGCTCGACCTCTCGCCCATCCGCTTGGTGCTGCAGAACGACTTCAACGAAAACTACATCTTTGCCGAGATGACGTACACGCTGCAGTGGGCCGACCCGCGCCTCGCTCGCTCGCCGTGTGCGGGCGCACTTTCGGGGATGCTCTCGCTCGACTTTGAGCAGGGCATGAGCCAAATCGCGCGCGAGGCGGCCCGCGCGATGCGCTCCAAGTTTTGGGTGCCCTCATTAGTGCAGACAGACGCCGTCCCTGGCTACCGTGGCCTCGACGATACCACCGATTTCAGTCTAGGTACGGAGACGATTCTCATAGATGGTGCGCCAGGGTCGAGAGATGAAGGGTTAAGGGTCCCCATCCCAGTGCAGCCTTGGCTCGATGGCTATGGCACCGAGCTGCCGGAGTCCGCACCATCAGCAACGCCCTCGGTCGTCCTCCCGATCGCCAAACAATTCACGTCGGGGTCACGCAACACATCAGCATGCGTCGGCTGCGCCTCCTGGACGGGCGACATTGAGTTCCAGCTGCTCCAGTCGCACCACATCTACTTCTTCTATCCCTTTGACCAGCAGGAACTCAGGTTGACCGTAGAAGTGACCGGTGCCTGGCTGTACGGCTGTGTGGGCACGGGCGCGGACTCGCCTGTGCTGGCCGCGATGGGCCTCACGGAGGAGAACAAGGACACGGTGTTGCTGCCGCCGACGGCCGAGTGGTACTTGAACGGACCCCTGTCCGAGTCGGTGCGTGTGGCGCACCCATTCAATAACGGAGTGGAGGAGGTGCACCGATGCGAGGTCGTTATGTTCGCGAACCGCAACCCGACCGTCTTCATCTTCCGCGCGCTGGTCACGACGATCATTGTCGTCTTCGGCTCCTTGCTCACGGCGATCTTCATGCATGCCGAGGAGCACAGCGGCGACCGCGCGTCTGTGCTGTACATCGCCTTCCTCATCTCGCTGACCAACATGGCGACGACCAACCTGGGCCTCGGAAAGGTCTCCGCGCTGCTCTGGTACGACCTCTTCAACCTTTCGCAGCTGCTTCTCTCGCTGGTCGCTGTGGCCGAGACGATGGTGGTTCACCTCCTCTTCAAACATAACGCGGGTAAGCTCGCCACGCACATCGACTCTGTCTGCCGGCAAACGCTGCCGGCCCTTTACATCGGCGTGACGACGGGCATCTTCGTCTACGGCATGGGCCGTGGCCGAGTTCTTTACACGATGGTGGGCTATGCGATCATGGGCATCTTCATCATCACTATGATCCCGGCAACCCTGTTCTTTGTTTGGGCCCGGCAGGGGCGCCTAGGGCGCTGGCAGGCAAAATGCATCAAGGAGCTCAAGAAGGCCGATCCCGACGATGGCGAAGAGTACGACAAGGCAGTGGGGCAGGTCTTCCACGCCTTTGACGTGGACGAAAGTGGCGAACTTGACACGGACGAGTTGCGCGACTTGTTCGTTGCCCTCCACCCGAAGATCTCTCGCGATGACCTGAGCTCCTGCATTCGGTGTATGTCTGCGTACGTCGACCCCGCTTCGGGGGTGCTTACGGAACCCAAGTTTCTCGACGCGCTCATCGAGGGCGAACGTACACTGTCGCAACGCATCAAAGAGCGCAACACTGGCCCCAAGGTCCCTATGCTGCGGATGAAGACCCGTGACCTCGGACAATTTCAAGAGGATCCCATGGCCATCGCCGACGATGAGCGCGAGAAGGTCCTCGAGGAGGATGTCATCCGCAGGCATCGCAAGATTGGCACGCCTGACACGGATGCCTCGCCGCTCGTGACGATGCCACAACGGGCGGAGGTGGTTACGGTGTCGTCCACTTCTACAAACTCCTTGGGGGGGGCAGATCGTTCGCACATCGCGCAGTTCGCCAAGGGCGACAAGGTCCTCTACACTACTAAGGCCTTTGGCCCGCAGATCCGCGCCGAGATCAAGCGGGTGCACACAGAGACGACGCCCCCTTGCTACACAATTCGATATGAGGGCCTTGCCATCGAGAAGCAGACGGAAGAGCACCAGCTCACACTTGCCTTTCCGCCTCCGCCGCCGCCCAGCGGCAGTCCAACTAGCGCGCTAGCGCTTGAAGCTTCACAAAAGCTGAAGGAGCAAGTGTCCGAGCAAGTGTCCAATGAGACGCAAGAGGCAAGACGAGTTTGATGGGCCAGCAGATCCTCGACGCGCTTGGACGCGTTTGAGACGAGAGTGCAACATCCATGCAGGGAATGTAGGCTGGTGATTCATTCTACTGCTCGCCGGGGCACGGCAGGCGTAACCGAAACCGTGGCCGCGGGCCGCGCTCGCGGCCGTCGGGCTCCTCCAAAGGAAGCCTATACCAACGCCGTGCCGGAATCTTGTCCGGGAGCACAGGGGTGGTGCGGGGCGTGAGTGGCGGGCTCACTGTCACTTCTGTGTCTACAAAAGTGACAGTCGAGCCGGGAGTGAGCGGGTCCTGAGGAACGATGTTAATCGATTTAGCGGTCAATGCAGCATCGGTGCCAGCCACGATCAGTGGGTGCATGTGCTGTTGGCTGTTTCAAAATAATTCAGCCGGACCTACGCTAGACGTCGTTTCGGAGGGGAATGACGCTTTGACGTTTGTATGCCTGGGTACCCCCCTCGCCCGCGTGTGCGCTGCCGTCAAAGGCGTGTATCACTTACTTACTGGAGGGGATGCCGCGGCCGCGGCGTCGACCGCGTTGGAACGAACGGGTGTGGCGGCGGAGGTGCGGGTGGCGGCGGCAGTGCCGGTGGTGGTGGCGGCGGCGAGGGCGGCGGCGCGCAGGGGGCGGGCGGCTGCCGCGGCGAGGGCGGAGGCGGAGAGTGCGGCGGCGGCCGCGTTGGCGGCGGTGTGGGCGTCGGTGCCGGAGGGCGGGGGCGGGACGACGAAGGCACCGACTCATCAACCGCGTCAACGCTTTGGAGGCGGCGCGCGCGCGCGCGCTGCCTGCTCGACGAGCCGCTTCTCCTTCTCCTTCGTCACTTGCTCCTCGTCTTCGCTCTCGGCGAACTCATCGTCCTCGCTCACCCAAGAATCGAGCCTCTCCACCGCCACCTCGGCACCAATTTGGCATACGACCTCATCAACGAGAGTCCCGAAACAGCCCAGCAGTGCGAGCTCCACGCGCACGAGCTTGGCGCTCTCCTCCGCCACCACCGCCTTCTCAATCGACCACAGGAAAGGCTCGAGTGGCGTCGGCTCCGCACTCTCGAGTGCCTCGTCTACAATCCCCCACGCGGTCGTCCTCATAAAGTCGACGATGTTCTTGTGCTCCGAGAGCGCACCTGCCTGGTCCCGGCCCAGGTAAAAGTGCGGCGAGAAGATGCGCTGCTCAATAGGTACGGCGCCGATGCGAGCGGAGCCCGTACGCACCGCGAGCAGCTCGGAACGCCGATGGTCGGTGGGCGGCTGCAGGTAGTACACGAAGACGCCGGAAGCCTTGTGCTGGGGCACGACGGACGAGCAGCCGACGGCGATGCGCTTGCCATCGGAGGTGACGGCGAGTGAGTCGAGTGAAACGCTCATGTCACGACCGAGAGGTCGGATGGGGGGACGTACCTGCACGCCGGAGCCGAGGCTATAGATGCGCACTGCATTGTCGAGGAGCAGAAAGACGTAGTCGGTGCCGGGTAGGTCGAGGTACGACGAGACGACCATTTTGACCGGCCTCTCGGCCTGCTTCCCCTGTTGCTTGAGCAGCAGCCTCGTCTGTGCATCCCATCCACCTTGATCCCCCAAAGGGATAGTCACCTTGAGCTTCAGAAACTCGCGCTGTCCTTTGGTGACGCTCAGCTGCTGGATGCGCATGTGCGGGCCCTCCGGCAGGTTATCAAAGAGAGTGAGGGTCACGAGGACTGAGCTCGTCGGGTTGAGGCAGGCGGTGATGAGAGAGCCCTTGACCCTCTTGTGCGCGTACCGGCACGACGCGTGGCGTAACAGCGTGCCGCGATTGTCACGGTCGACGATGGTAATCTCGCACGTGTGATTCTCCTCTATCGGGTCACCGTAGAAGCTGCGCACCGTGCCATCGTCGAGCCGTTGCGTGCGCCACGGCCGCTCAGGCAGTAGCTTCAAGTGGGCGTTGACGAGCCAGTCGTGCTCTCGCGACGCACTCGCGAACGCATCCGAGTAGCCGGTATTGTTGCCCGCACTCCGGGGAGCTGGTTCCGGCTCCTTGCCCTTCTTGCCCTTGGGCGCGAGCGCAACGGAGTCTCCGATGGCGCCACGCTGCAGGCCGGCGGGAGGGAAGTGGACTTGCTCTGTGCTCGGCTCGGCGGCGTTTAGGCGCACCGTGAGGCCGAGCTGCATGGACTTGGCCGGACGGAACCATCCGTAGTCGGAGTAGTTCTCCTTGCGGTACGGCCACTCTAGCAGCAAGCCGAGCTCGTCGACGGTGATCATGAGCGAGTTGTTGTGCACGAAGCCGACGAACACGAGGGGCGCCGGGTGGCCGGTGAAGTACTCGCGTGAGATGAGAGAAGCAGGGAAGAGCGGTGCCAACGTCTCTCCTGGACCTCCTCGCTCGCGCGAGCTCGGGCGCGGGCCGCCGCTCTTGGCGCGCTCCTTGCCGCGACCGGCGCGAGCCGCGGCAGCCTCAGCGGCGTCGGGCTTCTCGCCGACCCTGCGCCTGGCGAGCACCTCCGCGGCCTCCTCTTCGGTGCCAAGGGGCAAGGGGCGGCAGACAGGCGCGGAGTACACTGAGCGCTCGGCCCCTGGCCGGTTGCACTTGGCAAGCAGCCCGCCGCGCATCGCCACCACAAAGGCGGGCTGCGTGCCCATGAGTGTGAACGACGGATGGAACTCGGCTACCAAAGGGTATACCTCATCCAATTCGCGCTTGGGCCCTGCGGGCCGCAGTGCCGACGCAGCCACCACCTGGTTGGTGGCAGCGGCGGCGGCGCGCCTGGCCTCAGCTTCAGTGTCCTTGGGCGTCGGGACGGCGGCCGTCCCCTTCTTGGGCGGCGATGGCGGGGCTTGAGGCAGTGCGTCGGGTGCAGCATTCTCTGCCTTCTTGCGGCCTGATCCGAAGAAGCCGCCCGTCTTTTTGGTGGCCGGCTGCAGCGGCTGCGGCATCGGCGCCTCGGCAACATCACGCCCCGGGTTTCCTTTTCGGGGCGAGGAAGGCGGCAGTGTCTCCCCGAGTGAGGAGAGGGCTTTGCCGCTGAGGGCGCGGGCCGCAGCCTCTTCCATCGCCGCGTCATCAATCATCAACTCGGCTTTGACCAGGTGAGTGCGAGCGAGCACTTCGACCAGCAGATGCGGCCGCCGCTGCTCCCCCGACCCGCTCACCTTTGCCGACTGGCCCACAACCTGGTCGGAGAGCTTCTTGGGCAGCGCCCCTTCCCAAGCCTCTTGCGAGTTCTCATTCGCAACTTGCATGGCATTCGCCGCCTCGGCCCAAGCGACCTGCGCCGTCTCGAGCGCCTTGGCGGCACCCTCTTTCTGTTGGGCCTCAGGCGTACTCAACTCCTGCGCCTTTTCCTGCGCCTCGAGATAGGCCACCTGAGACCAGAAGGCTGTAGCTCGATGCTGCGCAAGCCCCACCAGAGAGTTGACCATGCCGGTGACCGACCAGACCCTAATGAAGCCCGCCGCGTCGGTGGTGAGCACCTCGGACGAGTCGAACGACCATCGCACGCTAAGCACGTCATTCGGCCGGTCGCACGCAACCCGAGGGATCCGGCGGATCAACTCCGCGCCCGGCCGGCGCTCGGCGCAGTGGTAGATGAGCAGCCCGCCGCCGCGCGTGCCAACGGCGAGCATATGGCACTTGGGAGTGAACTGCACGGCCGTCGGCTGCTGCGACGGCTCGCCAGCCTCGGCAAGAAAGCTCTCGATCAGCTCGGTCCCCGCCCAGTACGCCCCCTCCTTGTCAAGGAAGACCTCTCGAATCGTCTTGGAACATTTTGGAAGATCGGGCGCGTCCGACATGGGAATGATCACCACGCCACCCTGACCGTCATCCGAGTCCACGTCGTCCGAGGAGGAGGAGGAGTCGGCATCGTGGATAGTCTTGCGCGGCCGGCGGCCACGCCACTTGGTCGTCAGGGGCGCATGGTGCTTATGAATCTTGGACGGGAGCTGCGATCTCGAACGCGCCATGTCGTTGTACATGCGTGGGAGCTCCGCCGCTGGCTCGGCGTCGAGCAAGCCGCCCGCCGCTACGCGCCCTATCGAGCGTAGCAGGATGCGCCGGGCGAGGCTCGAGCACAAATCTCGCTCCGCCAGCGCCTGCCGACACGCCGCATTCGTCTCCTCGCGTACCAGATCCGTCAGCATGCGCGTGGCGACCTTATTCACGTTCGTGGGGTCGACCACCGCCTCCTCTCGCAATCTCGCTTTCTCCGCCGAGCGCGCGATGGCGACTGCGAATTCCACATCGGCCTTCACGTCCTCGGCCTCGTCCTCACCATCTGCGCCGTCTTCGTCTTCGTCTTCGTCCTCGTCCTCGTCCTCGTCCTCGTCCTCGTCCTCGTCCTCCTCCGAGCTCGAGCTTCGCCGTTCAGCAGCCTTGGCCTTCGCAATCTCCCTCGCAATCTCCCTCCTTTGGCGCGCCTCGCTCGCCAGCCGGCGCTCAAGCGCCTTGTGCGAGCGCTCCCAGTTGGCGTATTCCTGCCGGAGCTGCGCCTCGTCGGGGCCATGCTCGCCTGCGCTGCTGATCTGCCCGATCATCTCACTGACGAGGTCATACGCCACCGAGCGCGACACCTTAACAGCTTCCAGCTGCTCCGTCTTGTAGGTCTGCGGTCCCAGCCAGCCAGAGTACCCGCGCCCACCCGCGCCCTTACGGTTTTCGGCCAGGCTCAGCGTGAACGCCTTCTGGCGCGCGTGCAGCGACGCCTGCTGTTGCTCGAGGGTGGCCGCGTACGCACGGCGCACCTCCGTAGCGCTCTCGAGCGGGTGCACGTGGCTCGGATCTTCGTCAGTGTCGGCCAGCTCCGCCTCGCCGCCGCTTGCCGCGCCCGCCGCTGCCTTGCCGTCCAGGCCGCCCTCCTCGCCCACACCATCGGCCGACGAGTCGTGCGCGATGGCCGTGGCCGCCGCAAGCTTGTCCTTGTGCTTACGGGCCAGCTCGGTGCGCCGCGCCTCGAGCGCCTGCACCTGCCGTTCCAGATCGAGGCGCTGCTCGTTGAGCGTTTGGCGATCAAGTTGCTCCTTCATCCGCTGCTCCGACAGCTGCTGCTTGCGCCGCGCCATCGTCAGCTCAGCACCGCGCGCCTCCTGATCCTCGACTCCTGCGTCTGGCTTGACCGAGGTACTAGTACGTGGCGGCCGCGCGACGGCGTAGGAGCGCAGCACGTCCTCGGGCAGCGAAGAGCCCCCCGCACCACCGACACCAATGCCTGCTACGAGCGCAGCCTCACCCTTGCTGAGCGACGCCACACGCGCCTTGTAGTGCGCTGCCTGCGCCTCCAGTGCCTCGGTGCGCTTAGCGACCTCAAGCTGCTTTTCACGCGTCGCCGCGAGCTCGCGCTGAGCTGCAATGCGTTCTGCATCGAGATCCGCCATTGTTATTGATTGACCGCACACAAATTATTGATGTCAATGGTGCCAATGTGCGCTGCACGCCGTTGCTGGTGCCCCAAGTCGCCACCCTCGACGGCCGGACCCCTCTACTAGTACTCTTCATCATGTGAAAAGACGTCTATGAAAGGAAAGTTGAGCGCCGTATTGGTGATTTGAAGCATGAATATCGCAGGAGAGAACAGCCGACAACCGACAACGCGGAACACTGACAACGAATCTTCATGTCACTTGTCGTGGACAACCAATCGAAGACAACCTGCTCGAGATACGGAATCAATGTCCGGATACAATTACTTGGAGCAACTCTTGTGTCACAAGACTTGAACGACTTCCTCCTTCTGCCGATTGCGATTCTCGGTCCGCGGCGAAGTCAACGAATCGAACATGTCGCAGAAGTCGCGATCGAGGGGGGGCTCGCCCGTCGCCTTGTCCTCCGAGACAGCACTCCTATCAGAGGTGGGCGCGCTGACGTTTCGAGAATAACGCGTGGCCAGCTCCTGCTGCTTCGTCGCCATCTCATCGCAGAGCAACTTGTAAACTGCGCGCTGGTTGCAGAGCAGGGCAAGGTCGGCAGCGGTACGATTGTCCTTATCCTTAAAGGTGACGTTGGCACCCGCGTCGATGAGCAGCCGGCAGCACTCGATCGCGCCGCGTGCGGCCGCCCAGTGGAGAGGTCGACGATCTCTGTCCTTGTCGAGCCTGTTCGGGTTTGCATGGGTCCCAAGCGCCTTGTCGAGGATCTTTTTGAGCTCTCGGGGCTGGTTGAGTGCGCAGTGTAGGGAGAGCGCGTCGTGCATCATCGCACCGCTCATGGGCTTTGGATCCACCTCAGCCGGCCCGTACGTGAGAAAGTAGTACACGTCCATCGCGCCATACGCCTCGGCGAGCTCTGCCGCAGTCTGGCCGCTGGCATTGAGGGCGGCGTCATCAGCACCCGCGCGCCGGAGCTCCTGCACACAGTGCATGTGGCCGCGTGCGGCTGCCCAGTGCAGAGGGTAGCGGTCGCCGTCCCGATCGCGCGTCATCACCGCCTGCTTGTCCGCAACGGTCACGCTCTTCAGCTGCGATAGCTGGTCCAGTGCGGCGTGCAGCGAGAGGGCGGCGATGCCCTCGAAGACCTTTTTCGGATCGCGGTGCTCGGGTCCGCGGTTAGTATAATAGAACGTATTCGCCAAGTCACTTACCGTAGAGAGCACCTGGCGCGCCGAGCGCATCGATGCAAGATTGGTCGATGTCGATGTGGACGGGCTCTTGGCCTTGCCCGGTGAGTTGGACAACTTGCCAGTGTCCAGGACAGGGCTCTTGCCCGGTGAGCTGGACAACTTGCCCTGCCCCTCGGGTGGCGCCGGTAGATCCGGGAGATAGATTCGCGGGCGATGGACAGCGGCGTGTGCGCGCATCTCTTGCTCGTGATGCTGCTCGTGCTGCTGCTGCTCGGACGACATGATACGTGTTCGGTACGCCATGGCGGAAGACATCTCGTCTTCCTGCGGCGTGGATTTGGTCTGCTTCTCGTCGTTCACGGGCTGCTCAATTTTGACCGTCTCCTTCTCCTCGACTTTGACGCTGAGGTCGACCACTGCATCGGAACTTTGGTTTGCACCCATGGGAGACTCCCTTTCGCGAACACAACACCTCCAAAAACTTCAGCGCGCTTGCTGCGCGTCCAGTTTGAGATTCGTTTGCAGGAATCCTAGAGGAATCCGTACATATATAGTAAAAGGTCGGCCAACAAAAGTGTTGAGACCTTCGGCTCATTTCGCCTAATTCGACGAAGTCCGGGTGTTCCACAGCTATTTCCGGAAACCGGAAGTTTGCAAAGTTGACGAGACGCCGCGTCCGACGCGAGAGCAGAATTTAGATACGCACGGCGGAGGGAAACAGGATGTCAGCATGATGAACAGGCTCCCTGCCCCCCGCCCCCCGCTTTTTGCACGCGACTAAATGCTTCACCGATTGCGATCCACTCGATTACTTTGGCCCACCCACAGTTCGATGATGAGCGTCTCGCGCGTGCCCGCGGTGACGGGGCGCACGTTGTGATAGTCCTCCGAGCGAAAGAGGATCCCATCGCCCAGGCCGAGAGCATGCGCGACAGCCACACCCGTCGAGGGGTGACCTTGCCACGTGAGGAACTCGCCGCCTCGGAGCATCGAAGGATCGGTGAGTAGGACCGATAGGGTGAGGGAGCTGCCTGAGTCCTTGTGATCTGGGTCCATGAGACCCGCGCCCACCGAGTAGTGATGAAGCTCGACGCAGCGCACGTTCAGCCCGGCCGCCGCCTCTCGCCCCCGCGGGTCATGATCCTTCATCGACTGAACGATTGACTCGATGACTTCCACACATGGGCCGCTCAGCAGCCCACTCGCCATCGCAGCGTGCAAGAAAATGACCTCGTGCCCGGCGCCGTCGTCGTGCACAGGCCATGCACAAGCATGCGAGCGGAGCGCGAGGAGCTTACCGACCTGTACCGAGTCCACGAGACGACCCAGCACGGCCGGCGTGAAGTGCTCGAGCTGTAGCAGTGCAGCCACCTCCGTGTGCCCCTGCCCGGTCGCCCATTCAAGCGCCGTTTCGCCGTCCGCGTCGCAGATGTCAAGGGTGACCTGCGCACGCACGAGGCTGCGCACGATGCCCGGGTGCCCGATGAACGCCGCGGCATGCAGAGCAGTCACTCCTTCTTCGTCCTGCATGTTCACCTTCGCACCGTGCTCCAGGAGTGCATCCACAACTGCTCCCGCGCCGCCCGCGCTCGCCTTTTGCAGCAGCGTCGAGCCGCTGTTGTTGGCCTGCGCGTTGACCTCGCCGCCGCCGCGCAGCCAAGCAAGCACCCCTTCCAAGTCGCCCTTGGCCGCTGCGCCGAGCGCGCTGGCAAAGGCCGCAGGGTCTGCGGGCGGACGCAGCTCGGACACGCGCGAGAGGGGATAGCTCGCGTGGGCCTCCTGCCATCGCTCACGCAGCTCCTCACGGCTGAGAGGCACAGCCTCCGCCTGCAAGGCCGCAGGCGGTCCGTCAGCCAGCACGCCATCCACGTACCTCCACAACCCTCGCCACCGTGCCTCAGAACGAACAGGGGTGCCGACGAGCGAGCGAACCATTCGGAGGAGAGCGAACGGTACGAGCACCATGCGCGCAGCCTCGGCCGCGTCGGAGCCGGGCGCCAGTGGCGCGGGGTCCGAGCGGGATAGTGGGGGATCCAGCGAGATCCGGCGAGATCCCCTGGCCAGCGGCGCGGGGTCCGACGCTGCGCACTTGGTGCTCAGGTCCTCGAGCGCGGGCGCGCTGGTGGACGTGATGGCAGAGTTGAGTAGCTGCAGGCAGCGGCGCAATCGAGCGTCATCAGCAGGCACGGAGGACGAGGAGAGGACTGTGCATAGGAGCGCGGCGATCGGCCGTGGCACGTGCACAGAGGGCAGCTGGCGTGCGGACGAGCCATAGCTTGCCTCCCAGTCGATGAATCGGGCGAGGGCCGCCTCCATATTGAGTAAGGAGAACTGGGCGACGAGCGTGGGACGCATGGCATACTGTCGGCCATCGGGGAAGAGCGAGGGCATGCAGAACGAGATGGCGAGCAGGGCGGTGCGGTGCAGCCCGGGGGCATGCGCGCCGCCGCAGCGCCACAGGCGCGAGTCCAGAAGTACCGCATCACCGCAGCGTAGGTCGAAATGAACCCCAACGCCGTCGCGCAACGCGTCCGCGCCGCGTGTGCGCACATCGGCGTGCACGGCGGCGGCGTGCGAGCGTGGCCACACAAGCGGAGCGCCTGCGCGGTACCCGACGTCACACAGCGCTATGAGCACTGTGAGCACGGACGCGCCGCGCTGCGCCAGCGCCTCCTGATAGTGCGTCTGCGCGTCCTCGACGCACGCTGGGGTGGCGCAGTGCATAGGCTTGATCGGGGCGCCGCCATCGCTCATCTCGCACGACAGCTCGCAGAGGGCGGCGTCATCCCCGAGTTGCGCCGCGAGTGCGGAGGCCATGGGCGCCGATCCACGGACGGCGAGCACCGCGGCGCGAGTGGCATGTGTCAGGCCCAGCTGGACTGCGTAGCGACAGGGCGATGAACCGTCGCAGCTCAAGAGCGACTCGCCGAGCGCCGCGTCCGCGTTCGCGGCGCATCCAGCCGCTGTACGCTGATCGACCAATCCAGGCACCACCAGAATGCCATACGTGTTGATCGCTGAGATGGCTGCACGAATGCCCTGAGACTTCTTCATCGGGCGGTCCTCTCGCCGAGGTAGCAGCCACGGCGACTCGTCAACCTCTGAAAGTAGCACGTGCGCCGCCGAGCGCGTGCCCAAACGCTTGTGCGAAAGTGGGCTGGCCTGCTCCAGTGGAGGTAACGATGGGATTGGCGGATGGACGACTGGCTTCATCGGAATTGAGCGTGAACGAAAACTTGAGTGTGTACGGTGTACCGGTAAAAAGACACCGGGGGGCAGTGTGTACCGGTACATGTAGGTTCCTTGTTAGAAAACTGTTCTGCGCAGGTTTGGGGGGTGCTCACAAGAGGCTATCTCGGCAGCCGTCATTCTCGCCACCGGTACCGGTACCATCCTCGCTCCTTCTCGCCGCACCCGCCATGAGCTTCCCGAGCTAGTTCAAGCTCATCAAGGGTACATCAAGGGCATGTCGCCCTTCTAAACCGCCCCCGTGCGGTACCCGCCACTCTGGCGTTAATGCGTATGTGTGATTATGAATGTGTGTCTGAGTGTCTGTGTACTAGTCTGTGTGACTTCTACCGGGACCTTCATGGTGGGTTTGGAGGACGGTCGAAGCTTGTGGGAGGTTCGTCTGTGTGATCCGTGTGCCTTGTGCGCCCGCGTGTCCCGTGTGTGTCCCGTGTGTGTCTCGGCTCCCCCCGGTGTCTTTTTATCGGCACGTACGGCCCCGGCTCCCCCGAAAAATCCTCTCGTGTAACCCGCCGATGTCTTTTTTTCTTTTTACCGGTATGAATACCGGCCCTGTAACGCAAGAAGGTCGCACCGCGCAATGTCTTGCGGCCTGGGTGGCATGTTCTCGAGGCGCGCTGCCGCCTCGGAGAGTGGCTTCGCCCGTGACGAGAGCAAGCGATCCGTGCTGCGCTTACTCGAAAAGCGCGAGCAGGCCGTGTCAGATCAACTCGAAAAGGTTGCAGAGCTCCGTAGAGTTCAGGACGGCATTCAGAATGCTGCCATAAAGAGCGCCGTTGGATTTTCGATTCAGGCCGAGGAGGAAAAGCTTGCCGAGCTTCGTAGTCGGATGGTTGAGCTCGACCGGCAGCTGAAACTACCCATGGATGTGCCAACGGTGGACGTGCTGGCAGAAATCCACGCCCACGAGGTGCCGTTAGGAAAGGTGTCTGTCAAGGACGAGGCAACGGTTTACGACATCTCCATCCCGCCGCCCGACCCTTCGGTGCCCGTGCCGCCGCAGCCTACGACGAGCGCGGTCGTAGCAGAAATCTACCGCGAATCGGGGATGACTTATGCCGGCCGCAGCAAGAACTGGTTTGGCATGTTGGCAGCGTCGACGAGCCCATCCAACATGCTCCAGACTCAGAGCCACGCGATGGAGAAGAGACTTGGCCGTCCGCTACGTCCGCGCGAATTGGCTGAGATGCAGCAGAACGCTCGAGCCACCGTCGTGGCGTCGGCCTCGTTGCTTGTCGGAACGTTCTGCTGCCTAGTCGGTGCCGCTTTCGCCGGAGTCGTCATCTGGCGGGGCTACGGAAAGCCAAGGACATCCGAGGACCTCGCGCGCATGACAGAACAGGTGCAGACTGCGCAGAAGGAGCGTGAGGCCCGGCTACGTGAAAGTGTAGGCCCCGTGGTGAACAACATCAAGATGGTGGCCAGCGCCACCTTACATCAGCACGAAGGACTTGCGAACCTCGCAGCCGGCTTGAGCACCACGACTGCGACGAGGTACGTCCCGCCAACTACACGGCCCGTGGTCAGGCCCGTGGGCGGAGCGGCGGCGGGCAAGCTGGCAGAGGAGTTGGGGGCACGGCCGGCGTGAGAGCTCGCGGCGCGTTGCGATGCGGCAGTGGCACACGCACGGACGCTGCTGATTACGCCAAGATCGCGGCGGCGGCGTGGCAGGCTATTGGCGGTCTGACCTCGGCTGATACTGGTGTCATCATGGGAACGCCCAAGGGTTGAAAATAACTGCCGGTCAATGGGCCGGGAGTCGTATCTGTAGAAAAAATGAGTTATCAACTTCTTTTTCGCGAGCTGTTCGGGGGGTATCTGATCGGGGGCGGTTCCGCCCCCGGCGGCCGCGCGCGCGGGCCACTATGTTGAAACGCTCGAAGTGAGTGATGAAAGTCCACTCATACCCCCACGGATGTGTTGATTAGGCGTTTGGAAACCGATATATACTCGAAAAAATGGGATTGGGCCACTCATACCCCTGACGA
>Ga0210241_100218_pt1 | contig 48888 bp, 28 predicted proteins | sample ChrtobMetP5a_8mM_FD_155488 | JGI IMG/M metagenome (GOLD analysis project Ga0210241, IMG submission 155488) | Chrysochromulina tobin associated microbial communities from unialgal haptophyte culture, Seattle, Washington, United States - P5a_8mM | ecosystem: Host-associated > Algae > Haptophytes >...
GCGATTATTCAAGTCGAGACGCGCTCTTATTGCGTTCACGGTGCTCGATGCCCTTCTTTGGCGTCAAGCCGCCGCCGCTGCTGTGCTCTCGTCGTCCACATTGGACGTTAATACCGCTCTCGCCATCGTGCAGGGCGATTATTCAAGTCGAGACGCGCTCTTATTGCATTCACGGTGCTCGATGCCCTTCTTTGGCGTCAAGCCGCCGCCGCTGCTGTGCTCTCGCCGTCCACATTGGACGTTTATACTGCTCTCGCCATCGTGCAGGGCGATTCGATTATTCAAGTCGAGACGCGCTCTTATTGCGTTCACGGTGCTCGATGCCCTTCTTTGGCGTCAAGCCGCCGCCGCTGCTGCGCTCTCGCCGTCCACATTGGACGTTAATACCGCTCTCGCCATCGTGCAGGGCGATTGTTCAAGTCGAGACGCGCTCTTATTGCATTCACGGTGCTCGATGCCCTTCTTTGGCGTCAAGCCGCCGCCGCTGCTGTGCTCTCGCCGTCCACATAGGACGTTTATACTGCTCTCGCCATCGTGCAGGGCGATTATTCAAGTCGAGACGCGTTCTTATTGCATTCACGGTGCTCGATGCCCTTCTTTGGCGTCAAGCCGCCGCCGCTGCTGTGCTCTCGCCGTCCACATAGGACGTTAATACCGCTCTCGCCATCGTGCAGGGCAATTGTTCAAGTCGAGACGCGCTCTTATTGCATTCACGGTGCTCGATGCCCTTCTTTGGCGTCAAGCCGCCGCCGCTGCTGTGCTCTCGCCGTCCACATAGGACGTTAATACCGCTCTCGCCATCGTGCAGGGCGATTGTTCAAGTCGAGACGCGCTCTTATTGCGTTCACGGTGCTCGATGCCCTTCTTTGGCGTCAAGCCGCCGCCGCTGCTGTGCTCTCGCCGTCCACATAGGACGTTTACACCGCTCTCGCCATCGTGCAGGGCGATTATTCAAGTCGAGACCGATGCTGTGCTCTCGCCGTCCACACTGGACGTTTACACCGCTCTCGCCATCGTGCAGGGCGATTATTCAAGTCGAGACGCGCGCTCTTATTGCGTTCACGGTGCTTGATGTGCCCTTCTTTGGCGTCAAGCCGCCGCCGCTGCAGTGCTCTCGCCGTCCACATTGGACGTTAATACCGCTCTCGCCATCGTGCAGGGCGATTATTCAAGTCGAGACGCGCTCTTATTGCGTTCACGGTGCTCGATGCCCTTCTTTGGCGTCAAGCCGCCGCCGCTGCTGTGCTCTCGCCGTCCACATAGGACGTTTATACCGCTCTCGCCATCGTGCAGGGCGATTGTTCAAGTCGAGACACGCTCTTATTGCGTTCACGGTGCTCGATGCTCTTCTTTGGCGTCAAGCCACCGCCGCCGCTGCTGTGCTCTCGCCGTCCACACTGGACGTTTATACTGCTCTCGCCATCGTGCAGGGCGATTGTTCAAGTCGAGACGCGCGCTCTTATTGCGTTCACGGTGCTTGATGCCCTTCTTTGGCGTCAAGCCGCCGCCGCTGCAGTGCTCTCGCCGTCCACATTGGACGTTTACACCGCTCTCGCCATCGTGCAGGGCGATTATTCAAGTCGAGACACGCTCTTATTGCATTCACGGTGCTCGATGCCCTTCTTTGGCGTCACGCCGCCGCCGCTGCGGTGCTCTCGCCGTCCACATAGGACGTTTACACCGCTCTCGCCATCGTGCAGAGCGATTATTCAAGTCGAGACGCGCTCTTATTGCGTTCACGGTGCTCGATGCCCTTCTTTGGCGTCAAGCCGCCGCCGCTGCTGTGCTCTCGTCGTCCACATTGGACGTTAATACCGCTCTCGCCATCCTGCAGGGCGATTGTTCAAGTCGAGACGCGCTCTTATTGCATTCACGGTGCTCGATGCCCTTCTTTGGCGTCAAGCCGCCGCCGCTGCTGTGCTCTCGCCGTCCACATTGGACGTTAATACCGCTCTCGCCATCGTGCAGGGCGATTGTTCAAGTCGAGACGCGCTCTTATTGCGTTCACGGTGCTCGATGCCCTTCTTTGGCGTCAAGCCGCCGCCGCTGCTGTGCTCTCGCCGTCCACATAGGACGTTTATACCGCTCTCGCCATCGTGCAGGGCGATTATTCAAGTCGAGACGCGCTCTTATTGCGTTCACGGTGCTCGATGCCCTTCTTTGGCGTCAAGCCACCGCCGCTGCTGTGCTCTCGTCGTCCACATTGGACGTTAATACCGCTCTCGCCATCCTGCAGGGCGATTGTTCAAGTCGAGACGCGCTCTTATTGCATTCACGGTGCTCGATGCCCTTCTTTGGCGTCAAGCCGCCGCCGCTGCTGTGCTCTCGCCGTCCACATAGGACGTTAATACCGCTCTCGCCATCCTGCAGGGCGATTGTTCAAGTCGAGACGCGCTCTTATTGCGTTCACGGTGCTCGATGTCCTTCTTTGGCGTCAAGCCGCCGCCGCTGCTGTGCTCTCGCCGTCCACATAGGACGTTAATACCGCTCTCGCCATCGTGCAGGGTGATGGTGCGAGTCGACACACGCTCGTTGTGCGCTCACGGACTCGATGCCCTATCCAACATCGGAGGGACGAGGCACTTACGGAGCGCACTCACTTTCGCTTCGGTGTGGCGCTACAGCTATGGCCTTTTGTCAAGCTAGCGCAGAGGTCATCAAAGACGTCAGACGTACTTGGAACAGCGACGCAGCAGTATCTTCGCTACATCCGCGAGTGTCGCGGTGAACACATGTCATACATGACGCGTATTTGCAGCGCCGACGTCGACGACATGGAATCCGATCATCTACATGTAAATCTCGATTCCCATGACCTCGATGACTCAGACTACCTTTAATTCATTCTCTTTTGGGGGGGGTTCAGGCGCCTACTCAGCTTCGACGTACGCGAGCTCCGCCTCTCGCTGAGCGCTCTTAGCTGCTTGGGGGGGGGCGACCGATACGGCGCCTTCCCCACTTTCGGCTCACACAAAGCAAGACAGGTGAGGCAGGCTTCTTGGGTAGTGACACGGAGTGTCTCTGAGGAGAAGCTAGTATCATCGCGCCGCGTTCAATCACTCTCGACCACTCACTGAAGTTCTTCTAACTTCTGGTGGGTCAGGGAACGCAGGCTTTCTTGCGCGCTCTCGCTCTCGTCTACGCGACGCCCGTCGGTACCGTGCCGGCGGCGACCGTCGAGACCGAGCGCGAAGTGGACCCCACCCTCCCATCCCTTTTGTATACGCGTCTTGGGTCTCTTAGGCCCGTCCGCTGTGTTCTGTTAAGACTCAGTGTGGGGGGGGGCGACCGATACGGCGCCTTCCCCACTTTCGGCTCACACAAAGCAAGACAGGTGAGGCAGGCTTGACCCCCACCAAAACACGGACGTGGCACGGGGAACGTTCCCACGTGTTTAGAGGCCAGTTTTAGAACAGCACGCAGCCACGGCGAGCTCGTCTTCCGCGGCTGCCGATGGCGAGTACATCGACCCGGACGCCCCAGATGACGAGGATCTGGGTCGCAGCTACGTGCAGCGGCCAGACTACCGACAACTCAGCATACGTGTCGGCCTCGAAGAGTACATGATCGTGTATCTGCTCGTTATAGACAAGGAATCGGGCTGGTTTGGCAAGGCCGCGCTGAACGAGCTACTCACGCTGCTGCGCGAAGAGCTGATGCAGCGCCTGCCGGGCGTGATGAATCAGCGCGAACCTAAACTCGTCCTGTCGCAAATTCGCGGCGACACGCTTTCAGCGCGACTCCAGTATCTACCCAGAGTCGGCAAGGTTTGGATGTTACCAGGCCAGCCAGATATGGTAGACCGCGAGTACCCTGGGTACACCGACTCCACGCCCAAGGCCAGTGGCGCAGATGGCCCGACCCCCAAGCGGCCGAAGGCAACGGTCGGCCAGCAGCCCAGGTGGAAGGATTCGTACGCGTCTCTGCCATATTCTCTCATCATAAATGCGGAGCGAGTGCGAGCAGCGCGTGCGGCCCCTGGCTGAGCTCATGGTATTGAGTACCTGAGTATCGTCTATTTTAGCACACGTGCACGTATCGTTTGCGGCGCATTCTCGCGTTCCCATTTGTGTCGTGAACACCCGACGCGTCTCGTATCGGAATTGTGCGAGACGACCGCATTCGAATTTCCGACCGTGTTTTACGCGAACTGGGGTACTATCGAACCGAACTCTGAATAAAGACGTCAGCGCTGAGTGTCCACTGAGCACTGTGACTGTCAATAGTCAGCTAGTCACGCGTCGGTCACAGTACGTCACGGGCGTCACGGCTAGGGCTACGCCGCGAAGCCGGTACGAAGATGACGTATCGCGCTACGCACATCGCCCCGCGCCCGCCTCAGTCAAGCGCCACAACAAAGATGAGCAGAGAGCACCTTTCTCACCGCTCGGGAGTCTCCCGGGCACTAGTTCGGTAAGACGTTCGGTTTCCCCGGCGTATCTCCGGTTGTAGGCACACATGCGCACGTGCATGCTCTCTCCATGGACATATTGTGCCCATGCTATCTAATGCCCATGCACAATGTGCCCTAGTACATGGAGCACGGCCAGGCAGTCACGTCACTCGGACGCGCCTGTGCACAGCCGGCGAGGTCTTCCGCTACTTCACGGCGTCACGAGCACGCTGAGGCGGGAGATGAGCTTAAAGAAGCCCTCCTCGACCCAAATATTTGCGAACATGGGGACCGTCGGCGAGTAGATGAAGACTACGGCGAGTGCCTTGAGCTGCCAGGGCACGGTCTTGAGGTGGTTGCCGAACGTCTTGCTGAAGTAGGCGTCGCCCGCGCAAGTGAGGCCATGCAGGAGGAAGAAGAGGGACGCGCGGCCGAGGGTATAGTTGGGGAAGCTGAGCACAAACTGGTACTCGTGGAAGAGGCCGCTTGCGAGGAAGGTGAGGAAGGCGGCGAGCGTCTTGGGCGTGCCGCTGCGGCTGAGTGGCGTGAACACGCACCGCTTGAACGAGTTCGTCACCTGAAGATTCCATTTCTGGCCCCAGAAGATACGCGCTGACGTGGCGGTGAAGATGGGGTTGGCGAAGCCATCGATGGGCACAAAGCCCTGAGCTAGCAGCAGTATCGAGCCCACGTCCATGAGCAGTGAAAGGAAGAGGTAGATTATCATCAGTTGGATGTAGATGCGGTCCACAAACATCGTTAAGAAGCCGGCAAACCCGTTTGGCTGACCGAGCGCCGTGGTCAGGGGGTAGCCTCCAAATGGCTCGGAGAGCGACGAGCACACCGAGAGGCCTGCCAGGCGGAAGAACACCCAGCCTACGCGATTCGCAACTGCGCCTGGCGCTGGCCGAATGGGCTTGCCATCGGCGTTGAAGGTAATGTCAAGTGCCCCGGTGGCAAAGGTTACCCATGTCTGCACATCAGCGTCGGCACCTTTAGGAGTGGCACCAACGGCGGCACCAAACATGCGCAGGCCCACGAAGGCATACGTGGTTGAGCCGAGGAAGCGGCCAAGCAAGCACGACAATGGCGTGCCAAAGCCGCTGGAGACGACCGTCTCTGCGAGTATCGGTGGAAGGATGTAGCCGCATGCAGCAGAGATCATACCGCACAGGATGAAGACGGCCGGGTTTTTCACAGAGTGCGAAAGAATGCATAGCGGCACGGTGACGATCTGACTGACGATGACGAAGACCAGCCCGAGCCAGTAGGGCTCGAAGAGGGGCGGCAGGATTGTGACCATTGTGGCGCGCGTGATGAGGCCGCGAAATAGCCTCTCCTTCGAGCGCAGCACGCGGGTTTCGTCAGTTTGGTCAATTAGATGTCTCGTTCACGGACGAATTCGCTGCTTCTTATGTGAAATGATGTGGTTGGCCTTCTTCAAGGGCTTGCGCTCCATGTCGACGAACTAATCGTGAAGGACCGCTTTGTCATACCGGTACGCTCGTATCATTGTCATACTGTACCGGTAAAAAGACACCGGGGGGAGCCGGGACAAACACGGGACACACGGGACACGCGGACGCACAAAGGCACACAGACCACACAGACGAACCTCAACAGTACTAACATCAATCAACATGAACGTCTAGCGTATCCGGATAGTGAACGCATCCGATCCACGCATGCGTAATACCCGCAAGAGCCCGCAAGCCGCATGTCCTTGGGCCATGTTTCATTGCCATTTATAATACGCGAATACGCGACGGAATACCGGAAAATCATAGACAACTGATCGGAATTCGGATCATCCGGAAACCGATCGGATGCAGTGTATACGACCACATTGTCGATACGACTTGGTATACGATGGTCTATAAAGCGAACAGTGCGGACTCATCGCTTGCCCAACACAAACAAGAACGGGTCTGCAATGTCCTCTTGCTCATCGGGCACGGCCGAAAGGAAGCTCGACAGCGCATCGGAACTGGCTTCGCTTACAGGCTGAACGGCCAGCTGCGGCTGCACGGCCGCCTCCAAGGTGCAGATACGCTCGGCGAGGCCTTCAAAGCGAGTCAGTGCTGTCATTAGTGCAGAGAGTTCAGCGCGCTGCACGGACGCTTGCATCCGCACCTCATCGAGTTCGGCCTCCAATGACGAGACCCTCGCAGCGAGCTGAGATACGTCGCTGTTGGACGAATCAGGGGCGGCAGTAGCTCGCCTCTCTTCCTCGCGTGCTGCAATCACACTCATCGTGTCTTCAAGGCCGTACAGCAGTGCGCCCGCCGTTTGCGCAACGAAGCTAAGGACGCGATCTCCCTGGCAATCGTAGGCGACAAAATATGGCGTCTGCGTGGCACCCAGGCTTCGCATATCCTTAAGAGAAGCCTCGTCATCGGGGCTGCACTCCCAATGATGCCGCCGCAGCGTGGGGAGGGCACACCTGTTAACGAGATGCTCCTTCACCTTGGCTGCCTTTGGATCTCCGCGCACGGAGAGCATGAGCAGTGTGATGCCATCCAGAGGGCAGGCGCGGATGACTTGGTCGAGCTCAGCGATGCTTGCTACGGTGCGGACTGAAGTCGGTTCGAGCTGTGCCAGTCTGACGCGGCATCGTGGTACAGCGGAGCACAGCGCCGCCGCCGCAAAGCCCAATCTCCACATACTCAGCTCCACACGCAATCATTTTCGCCGCCGCCTCGCCCGCGATGTGCCGCGATGCCGGGTGTTTTGTCGAAGTGACCATTCGCTGTGAAATGGCTGTGCGTTTTATAAATTGTCCATATGATCGGAAGCTGTCGTTCCCCCGGTGGCCGGCGGCCGTCGCGGCTGCGCGCGCACGGGAGGCACGCCGATGTATCGACACAGGTCGCCGCCGCTCTCGCACGTGCACTTGAGCGCGCTTGACACCGAGAGCGCCTGGACCATGTCGTCCAGATCGCACGCCTCAAACTCCTCCGCGTCACGTGCACAACTGCTGCGCACCCGCAGCCGCTCGCAATAGGCACTTTGGCACTGCACGAGCGCCTTCGGCAGCGGCTGCAAGCTCGTGTCGAAAGTGGTGGGAGCCCAGCGCGAATGTTCGTCGTAGTCGAGGCGGCGGTAGCGCTTGCAGCTCGGGCAGATGGAGCACCGGCGCGACACGATGCGCCATCTGTCGAAGAGGCCGGGGTGCAGCAGCAAGCCGAGCCCAGCAGCGAGGGCGAGGACCAAGGAGGGGGATTGGCCAAGGCGCACGGCGCGCACATAGTCGGCAGCCGTCTGCTCGCCTGGTGGAGGCAACGGCCACGTGATGCGCAGGGTACCCTTGACCGCGATCCCGTCCAAGCCGAGCCCGCGCCACGGTAGTGGTAGCCTGCCCCCGAGGTCGAGCTCTTCGGTCACAGAGTTGCGCAGCAGCGTGAATTGGAGCGGTAGGATGGGCATCTGCCCCCAGAGTGCAAAGCACCAGGTTCTGGCAGTGACCAGCGGCGCACCAAAGTCGAATGATGGGAGGACTGCCCCGTCGAGCTCGGTGGCCGAGATTCCCGCCAAATCCAGGGTCGCGAGCTCAGCGCGCGCCAAATTTAGGTGCTTCGAGACGAGTGCCTCGGCAGATACCTCAGCCAGCGTCATTAGCTGGTGGCAGCACCGGGAGATCAAGGCCAGCGAGGAGGCCTGCTCCGGCGGCGAGCCAGCCAGACGAGTCAAGATGGACACGAGGCAATCGTGCGGCAGGCAGAGGAGGGTGACCTCAGGCTCCGTCTTGCGAGACTCGACCCCGACCGACTTCGTGTCGCAAGCAATGGGCCCGAGCTGTTGCGAAGGTATCTCCATGACCTCATATGGCTCAAAGGATGGCATCGATAGCATCGATAGCACTTCCAAATCCCTCTTAAGAGCGTGCATCGAGCAAGGCCGCATTGCGATGATGAATGTGTCCAAAAAAGGGGTTGTCAGGCTCACACACTAATCACTCACTCACTCACTCACTCACGCACTCACGCACTCACGCACACTCACTCCATATGGACTTCATTGTCCGAACTTTTCCGAAACTGACACGCACGTCCACTCGCGCTCCATCCTTGTTCAGAGGTTGAACAGCCGGGTCGCGGTGCTCACGTGCTCCAGAGATGGTCGTCGCACGCACGCAGACCATCGACTCGCGCGCCTTCACCGCCGAGAAGCCGCCGCGGCCGACCGGCTACAGCGACCATCGCGGAAGCCTCAGTGCACGGGGAAGCCTGAGCTACCGGCCGTTCACCGCACTCACTGCGGAGACGCCGCCGGCGCTGCAAACTGCGGGCGAGCCGCCGCTCCAAATCCGGCCGGCACTCCCACTGCCGCTGTGGGTTCCACCCGCTACTGCGCCGGAAAAGGCGGCGCCGAACTATTCGCCAGCACCTCTGCCGACAAAGACATCGCGTGCGTACGATATCATGGAAGACAGGAAGATGACGGCGCGCGAGAAGCTGCAGATTGAGCTTGCCTCAAACGACCGCAGCGCCCACGGCCAGACCGCACGTGTTGCACTGCGGCAGAGGCTTCGCATGTGCGAGCTCGATTCAGCCAAGGAGTCCGCGCTCCAGTACGGCAGCACGGCGCATCCTCTCGCACCCAACTACTCAGGGACCCGCGCGTCGCTCGGGTGGCGCCACTTGCCTCACAACCCAGTGAAGCCGCTCGGGCCCCTCACGCCCGAAGCCGAGGCCGCCGCTGCTGCGCGCTCGGCGCGTCGACCTCATAATCCCGACGAGCCACTGGCATTCGAGAGTACGCAGTTCGAGCACAGCAGCCGGCCGGTCACACCGGCGTCAGGCTCACTGGCCAACGCCACGAGGCTGGATACCATCGAGGGCGGCGACGACGCGGCCTCCAGCAGCGCGCAGACCCCGAGCAGTCGGCGCCAACGCTCATCGACCCTCGACCTCTACCGCCCCCTTGCAATCAAGGCCCATGACGCGGCTGAGCTCTATGCTCTCTCGGCGGCGGTGGCGGCTGCCAAAGCGGCGACTTTGCTACCCGGTGAGGTGGCGCCTGACGATGCGATCGGCGCCATGTACCCGCCCATCTTGCACGGAACGAACCGCTTCATGCTGCCGCCTGAGCCGCCCAACCCCATCGACGCCATGACCACCGAGTGGCGTCAGGAGGCGATGAGCGTGCGGCTCCGGAGGCGGCGTCAAGCGCCGAGGGACCCGACAACGTTCGACCGCATGTACCGCGGCGAAAAGCCGCCGCGCTCCCCACGGCGTGTGCGAGCGCCACCAACCTCGCACTCAGACGACGAGCACGCGGTGTCGTCCCGAATGCCTGCCGACCAGTGCGACCGGCTGTGGGAAGAAAGCGAGCAGCTGCCCGCGATGAAGCGCGTGACGCTCCGGCTCAAGCTGCTACAAGCGCAGCCCTACTTGCGCGAGAAGATCTTCAAAGCCGCGGTGCTCCATAAGGAGCGCCGGCATGCCGCGTTCCAGCTCGATTTCGTCCAAAAGAATCGTGCCGCTGCCAACTTCACGTCCGATGGGCTCGAGTTGCAAAGGGCGAGGCGCGAGGAGCGACGACAAGAGCACGAGGGGCGACTCGCTCGCGCGGCCGAAGCGATGCGAGCCAAGGAGCTGCTCGACACGCAGCTCTCCTTGCAGCACATGCACGCGCAAGCCAGCACGTCGACCACATCGCTGGCGGCCACGCCGCGCCCGCCGCCCGTGCCCACGACGCCGCGTCAACGCACATCGCCGGCGCAGCAGCGCACAGCTGCGGGAGCAGCGGGCTGGGCTGGTAGCGCCGCCCCGCTCGCCTAGCTATGCCATGCGAAACATGGCGAACGCATTAAGCCATTAACCTCAATTGAAATACTATTTGGGCAAGCACTTCGTGAGCCCAGGAAGAAAACGAACTCCTTACGTTAGTATTAACTAGGCCGTTCATCTTGACGCTTCCACTGCGCCAATTATCTGCACGTCCGTCGGGCGGCTCGCATCCGCGATCCGGCAAGGCCGCTTGCGGCTTCATCCTCGCCGCTGCCGTCGCGCGCACCGCGGCGGGAGCCGACCCGCGCAATTCACGCGCGGGGCCGCGGCCGTCACACCACATGCGACTACTATCGCGGCCGCCACCTCGACCCCCACACCCCTCCCCGTCACACTACGTCACACCATGCGAATGTGTCTGTGAAGTCATCGCGCGATCCACGCGCGACTCACTGGGTACGTGTGAAGTCTGTGCAAGGCAACGACTGGCACAGGAAGAACATTCATCAGTGCCAGGCTGTCAGCCGTGTCACTCGTTCCTCGGTGCGGTTGTTACTAGACGGTGCGGTCGTGTGCTGTGCTGCGTGGAAAGGTACGACGCGTCCGACTGCTGCGCCGCGGTAGTCAATCTCCGCGCGCTCCGGTGGCCGGCGTCGCTCGGTCACACGTCATCGTCGCTTGGTCACACGTCAGGCGCTGTGGAGGGGGTCGTCGCACTCGGTTGAGCTGACACACGTTTGTTTCTCAGCGGCGGGGGAGGCAGAATTTGTGGGGCGTTTCGAGCGCTGAGGCGAGGAAATGGAAAACGAGCGGTGCAGCGTGGACAACGAGCGCTGCAGGATGCCCTGCGTCGGGTCCGGGACTTGTTTCTTGAGTAACTTGTTCTTAAGGTCCTCTCTCATTTCTAGCAGCTCAGCACGCGATCTGCGCGCTTGACGCAAACTCCAAATCAAGAAAACAATGAGCCCACCGTACAAAATGAAGCCATACATATTGAAGAAAAGACGAGTGGGTTCACTTGACGACTTGATAAAGTGCAGCTCCAAGCAAGAAAACGGTGCTAGTAGAATAGCTAAATATGTGAATCCATAAGAGAGCCGAAAAGCAGCCTGAAAGCGTGTATAGAACTTGTCGGCCTCCTCTATAGATGATGGCCGTTCATATCGAAGACAAGAATAGATGGTAAAACCAACTATAAGAGCAAGCCCAGTGGAAGTGGTCACTAAGAAAGTCATCACAAGAAGAATCACTTCATAGGTTCCAAGATGAGTTTTGGAGACGTTGTATATAGCATCGTCCACAATCCATGCCTCTTGCATCTCGGCACGATCCACTCCCGTGGGAACAGTAAATGCTACCGCAAAGAGAAGAGCATCGAACAGCATTTTTGTTGTGAGCTCACTTTCGATGGCCTCAGTTGACTGATGAGCAAAGGTGTGTTTGTACTGACGCATACGCTGAAGCAATAATGCGCGGTCCTTAATCGGCAACCCCTTCTCTTGAAACCATGAGTTCAGCATGCTCTCATCAAATAGCAAAGCTTGATCAAACGAAATGTCCAAGCTTGTCTCCATACCCATACATGTATCTTGAAATTCTTTAGCGATCTCGGCTGTGAACTGATCATGATCCTCCTTCTTCGATGGCTTCTTTGGAGACGTCTTTCCGGACGGCTTCGGAGCCATCTTTGACGCTCGATGCGCACTGCGAGAGCGATGCACACTCGCGAAAAGGGCCCGCGCGTCCCAAAAGTCCTTGCGCAGTTATGTAACCGAACAAGTTTTCAAGGGGGTCAAGGCGTTTTGATTCGAAATACGACTCGAAAAACGGCGCCGTTTCGAGCGTCCCTGCACTGATTTGACCCCCCGGGTCAGGGCGACTTTTGTCCGCCTCCGCTCACCTCGCCGGAGGTACAATGGTACATGTACCGCCAACATGAAGTGCTGACTAAGTGCTGACGCGATCGCGCCGATTTTTCGCGCAGGCAGTGGAGCCTAAAGGTGGCGCCGCACCGCCTTGCTCCTAAAATACTAAAAATGGAGCGTCGGTGTGGGAGAGCGCCCGTGGTCTCGGTGACCAGCAGGGTCACGTCCGGGTTTCGCCGGGTATTGTTTTCAATACAAGAAAAGGTAATTTTCAATACAAGCGCAGCGCACCAAGCAGGGGCAGCAGCAGCAGCAGTTGTAGCGGCAGGGCACCGCGGAGGAGGACATACACATGCAGCAGATGCACATGCACAACCTTCAGAGCCTCTTCACACGTGCGATATCTTATGAGATGATATGTGGAGATATGACTTGATACTGATACAGTCGACTGTATCATGATATCATAGTCAAGGTAAAGAATGTTTGTCATCTCATATCATCCCAGGTCATGCCACTCCGGTATGATGATATCTTGTATTGAAAATTACTTTCTTGTATTGAGAACTACCCCAATACCAGGGTCACCGTACCTACTCCAGAGTGCCTCGGCTGGGGAGCCTTCCTACTTGATTGTAAACTAAAACAGGACCACACAGTATCGTGTGTGAATGTGAATGTGTGCCTGTTTTCCAGGGTGAAGTGAATCGGATGTCGATGTGAGTCGTGAGTAATTCGCTATCACTGCGATGGGGATACATGCGGGGACCTGGAGATACATGTAAGCACAGGCTCCGTCCTCGGGAGCTCGCAAACCAAACACGCAACTTTCCTTCTTTCACTCGTCATCGGCGGCAAGGCCCTTCATCCTTGCCGCTGCCATCGCGCGCACCGCGGCGAGAGCCGACCCGCGCAATTCACGCGCGGCCGTCACACCACATGCGACAACTATCGCGGCCGCCACCTCCGCGACCCCCACACCCCTCCCCCGTCACGTCCGACGGTCTCAGAGACCCGCGCGACGGTCCCAGAGACCCGCGCAATTCACGAGCGGCCGTCACACCACATGCGACTACTATCACGGCCGCCACCTCCGACCCCCACCCCCCCCCCCGCTCCCCCATCGCACCATGCGACTGTGTCTGTGAAGTCATCGCGCGATCCACGCGCGACTCTCTGGGTACGTGTGAAGTCTGTGCAAGGCAACGACTGGCACAGGAAGAACATTCAGACCAGCGTCAGGCTGTCAGCCGTGTCACTCATTCCTCGGTGCGGTTGTTACTCGGTGCGGTCGTGTGCTGGGCTGCGTGGAAAGGTACGACGCGTCCGACTGCTGCGCCGCGGGGAGGGCCAAATCGGGGCAGGAGGCTCAGCGTCTCTCTGGTCGTACTTCTCCTTAATTGCTTTTCCTCTCATCTTTTGCAGCTGAGCACGCGATTTGCGCGCTTGAAGCAAACTCCACGTCAAGAAAAAAACGAGCCCCCCGTACAAAACGAAGCCATAATAAGTGAAGAATACACGAGCCTTTGCATTTGGCGACTTGATCAGGTGCAGCTCAAAGCAAGAAAACGGTGCTAGTAGAATAGCTGCATATGTGAATCCATAAGATAAGCGAAAAGCAACCTGAAAGCGGACGTAGAATTCGTTTGCCTCGACTATGGACGATGGCCGCTCATATCGAATACAAGAATAGATGGTAAACCCAACTATAAGAGCAAGCCCAGTGGAAGTGGTAACTAAGAAGGTCATCACGATAAGAATCACATCGTAGGATCCAAGATGTGATTTGGAGATGTTGTATAAAGCATCGTCCCCCATCCATGCCTCTTGCATCTCGGAGCGAGTCACTCCCGTGGGAACAGTAAATGCTACCGCAAAGAGAAGAGCATCGAACAGCAATTTTGTTGTGAGCTCACCTTCGATGGCCTCAGTTGTGTTGACTGTTTAGCAAAGGTTACCTCTTTGAACTCACGCAGATCCTCAAGCAATTCTGCGCGGACCTTTATCGGCAGCTTGGCCTCTTCAAACCATGAGTTCAGCATGCTCTCATCAAATAGCATAGCTTTATCAAACTTAATGCCCAAGGTTGCTGCCTTATCTTCAAAGTATTTTGTGATCTTGGCTTCGAGGCTATTACCGCTGAGCTTTTCATCTCCTCCTCCAGCGTGACCTTTGGTGGCCACCCTCGGGCTTAGCCCATGGGTTTCTTCGATGGCCTCAGTTGACTGACGAGCAAAGGTGTTTTTGTACTCTCGAATTGTCCGAAACAATAATGCGCGGTCTTTAATCGGCAGGTTGGCCTCTTGAAACCATGAGTTCAGCATGCTCTCGTCAACTAGCAAAGCGTCATCAAACGAAATGCTGTTGCGTGCCACTTTTGCAAAGTATGTCGCGACCTCTTTTTTGTGCTGCTCGTCTTTCTTCGATGGCATTGAGGTATCAACCTTGAGCATCGATACCAAGCCTTCTGTCGTATCTTCTCCTCCTCCAGCATGACCTTCGGTGGCCATGAGGCTTTAGCCCCGCCGCAGCGGAAAACAACTTTTTCACGATAATCGTCTGTTACGCTCTGAGGTTGGATCTCGGTCGCGTCAAGTTTCGCGGACTGAATTTCCGAAAATGGGGGGTGGGGTGTCGGTTGCCCGTGCTTATCTTTCCAAAAGTTTTTTTGAGATGTACAAGGCGTCAAGTATTTCCCAAATTCGGAAGGGGAGATAGGAAGAGGTCGGGCTTTTGTACAACGATGCGCAGCTTCGCCCGCTGCCCTCGAGCATGAACGGTCCATCTGAGGCGGAGGAGGTCCGAGATGAGCACGGCTTCCCGGTGCCGCCCAACCTTGTCAACAAGTACCGCAGCCTGCAGCTGCGCCAGCGGGCCGGCAGCGAGAAGCACGACTGGCCTGCACTGCTCGAGCAGGCGCGCAAGAAAAAGTATCGCACGGGCGGGCCGCTGCCGCCGCGCTTCGAGGCTGCCGTCAAGGCGGGCATCCCGACGGAGCACCGCGCAGCCGCTTGGATGCAGCTCAGCGGCGCGCGCCAGCGCATGGAGGCGCAGCCGCACCTGTACCGCCAGTTGCTTGTGGCGTCCAGCGCTCACGGGGAGGCGGCCGGGCGCTCCGTCGAAGAGGCCATCGACCTCGACATGCGGCGCACGTTCCCCGAGCACCCGCGCCTCGACGCCACCTTCCTCTCCAGGATGCGCCGCGTGCTGCTCGCGTACGCGCGCCGCTCGCCCGAGGTGAGTTACTGCCAGGGCATGAACTTTGTGGCGGCGGCCGTCCTGCTCTTCGTCGAGGATGAGGAGGAGGCTTTCTGGCTGCTGAGCTTCCTTATCGAGGAGGTTCTTCCCGATCACTACGTGCAGTCGATGATCGGGCACACGGTTGACCGGCAGATCATCGAGACGCTCGTCGAGCTGCACCTGCCCGCCCTCGCCCAGCACCTGTGCGCGCACCGCGCACCCTCCTCCACCCTCGGTCGCGCTCCTCCACCCTCGGTCCCGCTCCAGTCTGAAGGCCCGCGCCTGGTCACACTCACGCCACGCTTACGCCCGCGCGGACTGCGTGATGCCGTCGACCGCAGGCGCACGCTCTCGCTCTCCATGCCTTTTGTAACGTCGCACTGGTTCCTGTGCCTCTTCGTGACGGCACTGCCCTCGGAGACCTCTTTTCGGCTGTGGGATGTGATGATCTGCCTCGAGCCAACGTGGATCTTCCGCGCCTCGCTCGCGCTCTTCGCGATCATGGAGGCACGCTCTCTCCTCGAGGCATCCGAGATCGGCACCGCCGTGTACGTCCTTCACTCGTCGCCTTCTTGATTGCCTTCTTGATTGCCTTCTTGATTGCCATCTTGATTGCCTTCTTGATTGCCATCTTGATTGCCACTGAGGACCGCTTGAGTGCCGCCCTCATCAGGTACCAGCCGAGCTCCCTGATTGCCTCTGATTGCCTGATTGGGCTTGAGTGCCGCCCTCGTCAGGTACGTCATCAAATCGTCCGCGCGCGGCGCCTTCGACGCGGGCGAGATCATCGATCTCGCGGCGACGAGATTCGGCGAGGTGAGCGCCGAGCTCATCGCGCGCAAGCGCAAGGAGTGGCGGCGCGCCACGATGGAGGTGCATTACGCCAAGCTGCGCGTCAAGGAGCTCTACGAGGCGCAGCAGCAAGTGGGCACTTTCGCAGTGGAGCAAGCGCGCTCGCTCGTGCTCGCCCTGGGAATCGAGGGGCAGCCGCCCACGACGATGGTGCCCGAGGCCGCTGTGATCGAGCACCTGAGCCGTCACCTGCCCGAGGAGGAGATCGATGTGGTCGTGACCTTCCTGCGCTCAACGGCCGGCCGGAGCAGCCCCTCGGTCGGCATGGAGCACCGGCACACGCCCGTGGAGCCGTTGCATGCATCGCGGCGCCACATCGAGCGCCAAATCGAGGTGAGCGAGGGGCAGTTCCCCACAGAGGGGCACTTCCCCGGATGGCCGGAGTACGGCGCCGACGCGCCCGCGCTCAATGCCAACCAGGTGGCGGTTGGCGTCGCGGTGCTCAGCGACGGCAAGCCGGACGCGCGACTGCGCCTGTGCTTTGATGCCTTCGACGTGGCAGGGTGCGGCGGGCTCGGCTCAGAGGCACTCGTCGTTCTGCTACATGCTATCTACCGGACACACTACAAGCAGCCACCCACCGACGCGGAGGTGCGCGCAGCGGCGCAGGTCATCTTCTCGAACATGTCCGAGGGGGCCACCGCCGCCGCCTTGGGCGGCGCTCAAGGCGGCGCTCCCCTCGCCGTGGCCATCCCGGCCGTTCGCAGAGACAGCCCCAACCCCCCCGACAGCGCCAGCGGCGCCGAGGTGACGGTCAGCAGTGGCAGTGGCAGTGGCAGTGGAAGTGGCACCGTCGCCAGCGGCGCCGTCGCGAGCGCTCACGACGACGCGATCCCGGAGCGCCTGCTGCCCCGCGACGAGTTCCTGCGGCTCGCGATGGCGCAGCCCACTTTGATGCAGTGCTTCGCCAGGCGTGGAGCGCGCCCGCTCCTCACCCCGCGCGGGGTCTCTCAGAGAGACAAGGTGCCCGATGTGCAGTCGGCCCTCGAGATGGTCACCACGGTGGCCACCGGGCTGCTGCTGCCCGCGTGCGCCTTCCGCGACAAGCCGCGTCACCACAAGGAGAAGCTGGAGGGCAAGTCGATCCAGCCGCGCGCTGGGCGCTCTCCGTTCATGGACGACCGACTGCTGGCCGCGGCCGCTCAGGAGCAGCGCACGGCCGCACGCAGCGGGCCGGTCGCGCAGGCGCCCAACCCCTTCGGCGGCCTCCTGGACGGCTTCAATTCGATGACCAGGTCACTCACGGCCTTCCTGCCTCCTCCCGCGCCCCCTCCCGACCCCCCTCCTGACCCCCCCGACACCGGCCCAAGCGGCACCGGTACTGGTCATGATGCCGTTGGCATCCACTTCTGAGGCTGAGGTGTGCGCTCTCGACCCTCATCTCCGACCCCAGGTCCATCGTCACGGCCTCGAGCGACGCGCTCGGTGGCGCCCTCGACGGCGCGCTACAGGCGCTGCACGTGCCGCTCCAGCCCCACCCGTACGGCCAGCACCTCTCCGATGTCGAGCAGTTGAGCCTCGCGATCCACGAGGCCGGCCTCGAGCCAGCTCACTTGCGGCTCGCCCTCGGCTTCGACTGCTCCGCCGCCAACCGCAAGGCGGGCAAGGCGATCTTTGCTGGCAAGCCGTTACATGCTTCGGCGGACGGCGTACTTGGCCCCGATCCCAACCCGTACCAGCTCGCCATCTTCATGCTCGGCAAGGCACTCGAGGCGATCGGCGTGCCGCCGGATGTGAGTGTGCGCTGCTTCTGCTACAGCACGCAGCCGCCGCCGCCGGGCGAATGGCTCGCTCCGCGAGAGGTCTCCGCGGCCAAAGGCAGCGCTCAAGACAGCGCGCTTGAGCCTCGAGGCGCCACCGACGCTCGCGGCAGCGCGGGCGGCGGCGTGGGCGTGGCGGGCGCCGGAGCGGGCGCCCAAAGCGCCGGAGCGGGCGCGATCGTCCAGCAGCGATCGCAACTGCCCCCCGACGGAAACGCATCGAAGTGGGCCGAGCCTGTGGTGTGCCCGGGCATGGCAGCGGCGCTTGACTACTATAACACGCTCCCGCCCTACGTGTTCCGGGGCGTGCGTGGCCAGGGTGCTGCGCCGGGGTTGGCGGAGGCTGTGCTGTATGGCGGCGCGATCGCGACAGCGGACGCGGCCGCGGGCGGCTCGCGCACGTTGCTGATGATCCTCACGCCCGCGCAGGGCATCGACGCCGCCGCGGCGCGTGCCGCCCTTGCGAGCGTGCAGCGCGTGCGCCTCTCGGTCATCGCGCTCGGAGTGGGCGACGGCCCTTTCCATGAGCTCGCGCGCATCGCGGCGGCCTGCCCACAGAACCTGACCGCCGTCGACTTCCACCGAGCGATCAACGGCAAGTTCCCCGACCGCGAGCTCGCGCTCGCGGCGCTCCGCGCGCTGCCCGAGCAAGCGCTGCTCCACCCCGAGTGGAAGAGCGGCGGCGCCACCGCCGCGGCGCAGGTCGTTGATTAGAGTCCGAAGTCAAGTCTATACAATAAACAACAGACCGCTTGACTTGACTTGACTTGACTTGATTAGAGGACGACCGTGACATGGACTTTGACGAGCGAACGCGGCGGCCACCTCTCGCGGTCGGTCTTCGGTCAGGCCCTTGGCCTTGCGTCACCGCTCTGTACTCGCCAGCGCACGTACACATGTGGCCTCTATAGAAGACAAGTCACGCCGTCTCAAAAGTTCATAAAAAGATGAGAAAAATACATGGTTTGAATTTAGACCAGTTTTGTTTTCTCGCGACGGTTCGCAACGGTTGGAGAGGTGATGGTGTGCAGGCGGCGCCGTCGGCAGGCGCTTGTTTCTTGCGCGCTTATCCCTCGCTCTTCCGTCGGAGATTTGCAGATTCCGATGGGCCCGATGTTCTCCAACGTTTTCAGATTGAAGCCCCGCGACCCAGACGCACAAATCGGACCTTTCATAGAAAAGGCCTGGATCTGTCCGAATCACGAAATCTGCATCCTGCATCATGGCTCTTACCCTCGTCGCGGTCCCCACGCTCTCCTTCGGCGGCTTCGGCGTCGCCGCGCCTAAGAAGGGCAAGCCCGTGGGCTTCGCGTACGGTGCGCGCACACGCCCCCGCCCAGTTTGCGCGCCACTGCGGCCTTCGATCCCGATTGCGGACGCGCGCGCACACGCCGCGAAAGCTTCCCACGCACATCACGAATGCGCGCGCCCAACGCAAGCTCTTGCACTCACCTGCTTGCGTCACCCTTCGTACAGGCCTCCCGGGCAACCTCGGCCCGGCGGGCGATTTCGACCCGGCCGGCTTCCTCGAGGGCAAGTCCGAGCTCGAGGTCTACCGCTACCGCGAGGCCGAGCTCACCCATGGCCGCGTTTCGATGCTCGCCTCGCTCGGCTTCCTCGTGCAGGAGAAGTTCCACCCCCTCTTCTCGGGCGACGGCGGCCCTGCGATCGATCAGATCCCGCAGCTCCCGGTCTGGCTCTGGGTCGTCATGACTGGTGCCATCGGTGCGGCGGAGGCCTTCCGCATCCAGACGGGCTTCCGCGAGCTCGACGGCGCGAAGGCGAAGGCTGAGACCGCGCTGCGCCCTGGCTACTACCCGGGCGACCTGGGCTTCGATCCGCTTGGCCTCAAGCCCGCGGGCGCCGAGGAGTTCCGCCTCATGCAGGAGAAGGAGCTCGCCCACTGCCGCCTCGCGATGATTGCCGCGGCAGGTTTCCTCGCGCAGGAGGCCGTCTCCGGCCAGACGTGGGGCACCTACTGGGGCCGCGCCGACCTGTAAGCAGGCAGGCAGACAAGCAAAGAGTCTGCCCTCGCGACAGGTCAGCATGCGCATGAAGAGCGCGCTCGTGTCGAGCGCTCACATGCGGTCAAGAGGAGCCTGTACGTCGATGCTGTGACGACTTTGAAAAGTTACTTTGGAGTAGGCTAAAATAACGTATACTGCTCTGGATGCGCGGGCGAGGCTCAACACGGCTCCCGTCCCCTCGCCGTCCACTGTTGCCGCCCACACATTACAATGGGTAGGCACCACGTTTGTCGCGGACCGACGGCGGGGGGCGCGTTCCCTCGTGGGGCAACTTGATTACGAACTAAACAGCACCTAAACAGTCAAATAATCCACATAATCTAAGGGTACCAATCGACAGATCTCGGAACGTAGGCCCCAGATCCGCAATAATCCGCTCAGGATGATCAAGACGAAGCCCGCAAACAGCCTTTCCAACTTTGTTCACGAAACCCCTCGCGCACACCTTCGCTTCCGGTGCGACCTAGCACCTTGGCTGCCGCCCCTCTCTCCGTCTCATGGTGAGGACATACATCCGCAAGGGTGGCCATGGCGGCGACCGCAGCAAGGCTGGCCTGCCTGCCGGCTACTGGCAGGAGAAGGGTGGTCGCGCCGCAGCAGCCGCAGCAAAGGCTGCAGCAAAAGTGAAAGAATTGCTAGAGGAACAGGCAGCAAAGGCGGCGGCCACCAACCGCTGAAAGCAGCGGGCCAAGCACAGTGATTAGCAGCAGTCGACCAGCAATCAGCTGCAAACAGTGTGATGCCCGCCTTGTGAGCCTCGACTGACTTCACGCAGATGACGACTCAGCTTGTGCTCGTCGCTGGCTCTCGTGTGCTCCGCAGGGCAGTGTGAGGCTACAATCCAGTTTTTGGTCAAGGATATCTTCACTTCAGGCTCGAGTTTGCTATGGATCCCGGCCATGCAGTCGAGAGAGCGGGCGGATGAGTGAGCGAGACAGTTGCTTTTGTCATTGTGGGCTAGTGTGACACTTTACACTTTAAGTGTGTCATCGTAGTAGTTGGTACATACATGTAAACGTCGCAAAGTCAATAGCGTGTTTGAGTGGCATCAATTTCAGGGCCTAAATGTAGTGATTTACAGTCAATATCGCCAAAACTTTCGCGCCTGCGGCGGGCTAAGGGGCAACTTGATTACCCCTTCCAGAACGCGCCCCCCCCGTCGGTCCGCGACAAGTGGTGCCTACCCATTGACACATTAACCGTCAACCACACATAGTCATAGACAAAGACATACGACGACAGGAGCACATGAGCGGTGTTGGGTCCTCTCAAGTTTCATCTCTGAATCTCTGTCATGATCTCTGTTGGGTCGCAAGAGCACTGAAACGTGAAAGCAGGCGGAGGCCCTCCGGGGGAGGCGCGGACCGCGGACTGGGCCCGCGCGGACGCGAGCGGCGGTTACTTTCGAGCCGGAAGGATGGTCCGATGCCGCGCGCCCGGGGGGGGTCGATTTATTCAGCGTTTATCTTGTATTGAAACTACCTGTATTGAAAATACCCCAATACCCAGGATCCAGAGCCGAAATCGACAGTTAAAATCGAGGCTTGCGATCCTCCCTGCGAGACCGCGCGAGACCCCTATAATTTCCTAAATAATGTCCTCCTGCGGTGAACGTGAAGCGCAGCCCGCCTGAGACAGTCGCCGCACACGTTCCTGCTGCGCGACGTCCTCAGCCGAGATGGCGTTGGTGGCGACGGTTCTGGCGAGGTGGTGGTGCTGGCGGCGCCGTCGGCAGACACTTGAGGCTTGTATTTCTTGCGCGTTTGTCGTCATGCCTCAAGATAGGTTGGCATGAGCACATCAGCCCATGCGAAGCGTTGCAGCGCAACGCCGCTCTTCCGTCGGAGATTTGCAGATTCCGATGGGCCCGATCTCGGCAGTTGTTCTCCAACGTTTTCAGATTGAAGCCCCGCGACCCAGACGCACAAATCGGACCTTTCATAGAAAAGGCCTGGATCTGTCCGAATCACGAAATCTGCATCCTGCATCATGGCTCTTACCCTCGTCGCGGTCCCCACGCTCTCCTTCGGCGGCTTCGGCGTCGCCGCGCCTAAGAAGGGCAAGCCCGTGGGCTTCGCGTACGGTGCGCGCACACGCCCCCGCCCAGTTTGCGCGCCACTGCGGCCTTCGATCCCGATTGCGGACGCGCGCGCACACGCCGCGAAAGCTTCCCACGCACATCACGAATGCGCGCGCCCAACGCAAGCTCTTGCACTCACCTGCTTGCGTCACCCTTCGTACAGGCCTCCCGGGCAACCTCGGCCCGGCGGGCGATTTCGACCCGGCCGGCTTCCTCGAGGGCAAGTCCGAGCTCGAGGTCTACCGCTACCGCGAGGCCGAGCTCACCCATGGCCGCGTTTCGATGCTCGCCTCGCTCGGCTTCCTCGTGCAGGAGAAGTTCCACCCCCTCTTCTCGGGCGACGGCGGCCCTGCGATCGATCAGATCCCGCAGCTCCCGGTCTGGCTCTGGGTCGTCATGACTGGTGCCATCGGTGCGGCGGAGGCCTTCCGCATCCAGACGGGCTTCCGCGAGCTCGACGGCGCGAAGGCGAAGGCTGAGACCGCGCTGCGCCCTGGCTACTACCCGGGCGACCTGGGCTTCGATCCGCTTGGCCTCAAGCCCGCGGGCGCCGAGGAGTTCCGCCTCATGCAGGAGAAGGAGCTCGCCCACTGCCGCCTCGCGATGATTGCCGCGGCAGGTTTCCTCGCGCAGGAGGCCGTCTCCGGCCAGACGTGGGGCACCTACTGGGGCCGCGCCGACCTGTAAGCAGGCAGGCAGACAAGCAAAGAGTCTGCCCTCGCGACAGGTCAGCATGCGCATGAAGAGCGCGCTCGTGTCGAGCGCTCACATGCGGTCAAGAGGAGCCTGTACGTCCGTGCTGTGACGACTTTGAAAAGTTACTTTGGAGTAGGCTAAAATAACGCATAGCGCTCTGGATGCGTGGGCGAGGCTCTTCACACGAGCCAAGCCGCGCAAGCCTTCCCTACGCGGTAAATTAATACCGCGTGTCCACACACCGGCACGACCCGCCCGACCGAGATACTCCGAGAGCTGTCGAGTAAACACCTCTTTTTCCCCACAGCACGCTGTTTGACGCTCGGGCAATGCCGCTTCGCTAGTCACTTCACTTGTGAATGAGAGGAGAGGTGTTCACTCGGCAGCTCCGAGAGGTCAGACTCAGAGGTGTCGGCTGTCGCGCGCCGACCCGCCGGTCCCCGCTGGGGTGGGCTGCGGGTCTCTGAGTATTCGTTCAAAGGATTGGTATCCGGATAACAATCAAGATCTACAAAACCCTGATTCGGAGGCCCCTGTGGGGACTTGTGTGTGGAAAGCGGAAACGTGGACATTTAGTATTGGTAGTTAGGGCCCTAAAGCTCGGCCGACCCGGAGGAACATCGACGCGCTGGCTCATGGCCGCACCGTCCCAGGGCGCCGAGGACCCAGCCCCAGCGACGCCACCCGTACCTCGTATTGATTTACGCGCCTCCGGAACGCCGCGGCCCTCGAACAACATGTCGTCGCTGGAGACTTTGTCGAAGGAGGAGGTGAATGTATTGTTCAAAGAAAAAGCCACTGTAGACTTTGTGGCAAAGTCGAAGGCAGGTACGGAGGAAGGCTCGGACCTACCTTCGGTGGCAGGCGAGACCATTTCGTTTGATCAAGCTTTGCTATTTGATGAGAGCATGCTGAACTCATGGTTTCAAGAGGACAAGCTGCCGATTAGGGACCGCGCATTCTTGCTTCAGCATATGCGTCAGTTCAAAGAATCCTTTGCTCATCAGTCAACTGAGGCCATCGAAAGTGAGCTCACAACCAAAATGCTGTTCGATGCTCTTCTCTTTGCGGTAGCGTTTACTGTTCCCACGGGAGTGGATCGTGCCGAGATGCAAGAGGCATGGATGGCGGACGATGAAAAATACAACGTCTCCAAAAAGCATCTTGGCAACTACGAAGTGATTCTTCTTGTGATGACCTACTTAGTTACCACTTCCACTGGAGTTGCTCTTATAGTTGGGTTTACCATCTATGGTTGTCTTCACTCTGCACGCCCATCGTCTATAGCGGAGGCCGACAAGTTCTACGCAATGTTTAGGGTTGCTTTTCGGCTCTCTTATGGATTCACATATGCAGCTATTCTACTAGCACCGTTTTCTTGCTTTGAGCTGCACATAATCAAGTCGTCAAGTGAACCCACTCAATTTTTCTTCAGTGTTTATGGCTTCATTATTTACGGGGGGCTCGTCGTTTTCTTGGCGTGGAGTTTGTATGCAGCGCGCAAATGGAAGGCTCACCTGAAAAGAACGAGAGCTGAATTTAAGACGCAGCTCGTTAAGGAGTACCTCGCCCAGGCCGCGTTGTACACGCCCCGCGGCCTGAAGCGCAGGGGTTCCTCGTTCTTCACGCCCCGCGGCCTGAAGCGCTCGGTAACCTCGTTGCTCAGCTCGCCCCGCGGCCCCAAGACTGACACCCCCGCCTCTGAACGGACCGATTCGACTGCTGAGGCCGGCCACACCGGAGCACGCGGAAACTGACCGCGGCGCAGCAGTCGGACGCGTCGTACCTTGCCACGCAGCACAGCACACGACCGCACCGAGTAACAACCGCACCGAGGAACGAGTGACACGGCTGACAGCCTGACACTGATGAATGTTCTTCAAGTGCCAGTCGTTGCCTTGCACAGACTTCACACGTACCCAGTGAGTCGCGCGTGGGTCGCGCGATGACTTCGCAGACACAGTCGCATGGTTTGATGGGGGAGGAGGGGTGGGGGTCGCGGAGGTGGCGGCCGCGATAGTAGTCGCATGTGGTGTGACGGCCGCTCGTGAATTGCGCGGGTCTCTGGGACCGTCGCGCGGGTCTCTGAGACCGTCGGTGACGGGGGAGGGGTGTGGTCAGGGTGTGGGGGTCGGAGGTGGCGGCCGCGATAGTAGGCGCATGTGGTGTGACGGCCGCTCGTGAATTGCGTGGGTCTCTGGGACCGTCGCGCGGGTCTCTGAGACCGTCGGACGTGACGGGGGAGGGGTGTGGGGGTCGGAGGTGGCGGCCGCGGTAGTAGTCGCATGTGGTGTGCCGACCGTGCGTTTGAATTGCGCGAGTCGCCGCGGTGCGCGCGACGGCAGCGGCGAGGATGAAGGGCCTCTTGCCGAAGGTATCGAAGTGAATGCGATGAAGGTCCGGTAAGTTGCGTGTTCGGTTTGGTTTGATCTCCGTCTTCGCCCGGGGAGTCTTAGTCTGCGTCGCTGTGTGCAAAGGTTTCGTGACAACCCCTCTACCCTCGACGTGAGTCGCCGCGATACGAAGAAACCGGTAACCGCTTTATTCATGTGTTGCAGCCCGCACTGCGATCCGTGAGCGTGCTTACCCGTTACCGCGTTCCGGATAAGTTCCGGATCCCGCGCGCCTAAACACCACGTCATCTGGCCGCTCGGAACGGCGCCGCGAAAAGTTGAAAAACGCTCTTTCCGAAACTTGATCCGTGTTGCTTTTGGGAGCCCATCGCGAGTGCATCGCCCCGCTCGCAGTGCGCATCGTGCGGCTGCTGAGCGTCAAAGATGGCTCCGAAGCCGTCCGGGAAGACGTCTCCCAAGAAGCCAACGCCAGGAGCGAACACACCCAAGCCGGGCAAGGACGCTGCCAAGAGCGGCAAGGATGAGAGCGAAACGGTGTCGCACGATGACGGTCCTGCTACGTTCGAGGCACCCAAGAGCATCGACGAAGCGCTGCAGCAGATCGACTTTGAAGGGCTGCCAACCACCGACACCGAAGCGGTCATCTCGCTTCTCCGGAAGAAGTGTGATGACATCGTTAAGATCTTTGCACACTACTCCAAGGTGTCCGAGTGGCGGACACCCAGCGGAGTCATCGACTACGGAGTAGCGAAGACGGTTGAGCTGGCGTGCCGCATGCGCCTCAGCGGCTTTAAGAAGCTGATCAAGGAGGCAGGTCTCGAGCTCAAGGTGTACGACATCGGCCAGATGTCTCGCCTCTTCAACCTCAAGGGCGGCGCCAAGGTACGCACACGCACACTGCCGTGCCCGCCGCATATGCGCCACACTCGAACGCTGCGCGGAAAGGTGGCGGAACGCAGGGACCAGCGCGCAGAGCCCACGGCGGCATCTAGCCCGGCTGTGCCGGGATCAAGCGCTGGCGGCAGGGGCCATCTCAAGACAGTTGCGCTCCATCGTGGGCGCGTCAGCGTCGGCAGCTCCCGTGCCCAGCTAGAGAGATCTCCCTACGCGAGAGCTCCGTGGCCGAGGCCGCGAGTGGCGGCCGGGCTGACCACCGCGCGGCCATCTCCCAGCCTGGGCCGGGCGAGACGCTGTGGCGGGTGCCCGGGATGGCGCTTGAGTGCCCCAGGGCTTGGCCACGGCGACGCGCTTGGCCACGCGCGACGGGAACGAACCTATGCTCTCAGTGGCCGTGGCGCGCTGCGCGAGCTCGCCGACCCTCTCTCATGCTGGGGGCGTGTGGTCCTTGCCCTCTGGCGTGCTACATGCTGACGACGCGTGCTGCGCTCCTCCCCCCCCCCCCCCCCCCCCCCCCCCCCCCCCCCCCTCCCCACGACCCCTCCCCTTTCATCCCGCAGGGCATTGGCCTCGAGTCTGAGGACGGCACGTCGCTGGGCATCGAGCAGTTCCTGACGCTGCTCGTGCACCTCGCGTTCTTCCGCGACAACCCGCGATTCACGCCGGTGCTCGCGGGCGCGCCCAAGCTGCAGTCGGACATGCGAGAGACAGTGCCGGTGCTCCAATGCGTCACGAACATGATCACCGAGTTCCTCCCGAAGATGCGCAAGGGGGACACGGCCGAGTTCCGTCAAGTCGTCAAGGGTGACGCCGAGGCCGCGGCCGTGCTTGCCGCGTACACCGACAAGGTGGCGGCGTGGACGGCGGCGCTGCACGAGAAGGCCGAGAAGACGAACACGGACGTGATGACACAGTACATCGCCGCGCTCGAGGAGACTGGCTCACTCGGGGTGCGTTCGCTCGAGACGACCAACGCGAGCGGCACCACGGTGATGCACAAAGCCTCGCTTACCGAGGCGCAGGCGCGCCACTCTTTCCTCGACACGCAAAACGCGATGGACCTCGCCGTCGCCAGCCCCAAGTATGAGGTGAGCCACATGCTCGAGGCGCTCGCGCGCTGCGGCGACAAGAAGTACGCGACGGTCATCGATATGACCTTGAAGATGCGGGTCGAGGGCATGCTCAAGAATGTGCTCAACGAGGCGACGGAGCTTGAGATCCTCGACGCGGCGACCTTCTCGGTGAGCGACGACCTGGAGGGCTCCGCGGCGTACGACGAGAAGGTCAAGGCGGCGGTGCAGAGGAACTGGCTCGTCGTGTGGAAGAACATGACCTTCAAGGACATGTACGGCTACCCGCTCTGGGAGACGCAGCTGCACGACGTGCTGCAGAGCGCCTTCCCGGAGCTCCAGTCCATCTTCCTCCACTACACCGGCTCATCCATCGCGGGCTCCGAGTCCATCGCAAGCGCGACTAAACTCGGTCTGATGGAGGTCCTCTCGCTCGCCAAGGATTGCGACATCTGCACCAAGGAGTTCAAGGTGGACGACCTGTCTCGCCACTTTTCGACCTCCAACGCGGGCGCCGCCATCGCCACCTCGGGTTCGGCGGACCGCCACAAGATGCCCTCGCACGGGTCGGCGAGCGGCGTCATGACCATCCGCGACAAGGCGCTCTCCGCGCGTAAGAAGAAGGCCGAGCGCGAGGGCAAGGGTGGCGCCAAGGCGGCCGACAAGGCTGACATGCAGCTCAACCTCTTTGAGTTCATCAACTTCCTCGTGCGCATCGCCTTCTGGCGCGCCAACCCGATGTGGGGCTCCAAGTACAACAAGATGGACCTCACGCCGGTGCCCGATGCCACGTCGATCCTGCTCGAGGAGTGCATCCTACCCAATGCACGCCGCGACACCTCGGCGGAGTTCAAGAAGGTGCTCGCGGGCGACGCGGCCACGCAGGCCGTGCTCGTCGAGTACCGCGCGAAGCTGCAGGCGTGGGTGCGCCCGCTCCTGCGCAAGGAGCGGCGCATCGACAACCCGAACCCGCAGATGACTTACAGGATGTGGGCCGAGCTCATGGACGGCCCCGAGCCGAACGCCAACGCCTTCTCGCGTGCCAAGGCCGCGTGCCCCAAGATGGTCGGCGAGTGGTTCCTTACGCAGGAGTCGCAGATCACGGGCGACGAGCGTACCAGCAAGAAGAACCAGATGACCTTCAAGGCGTCGCTCTCGCTCGCGCAGGCGCGCTGGAACTTCCTGCGCTCACAGGCCATCGAGCAGATCGAGGGCGGGGAGGTCGACGCCGAGGGCGGCAAGGACGGCCAGGGGCAGGGTACGCTCGACTTCAGTGAGCTCAACGAGTGCATCTGCCGGTGCGCGGTCAACATGTACGAGCACCTGCTCGACACTTACCTGCCCTCGCACAACCGCAAGGCGATGACCATGGCGGATGCCGTGCGCTCGTGGATCCAAAACCTCTTCTTCGAAAAGTCGCCCGAGATGTGCATGTGGGAAGCCACCGTGATCAAGGCGGACCGGTACGACTGGCAGAAGCAGACCAAGATGCTGCCCGGCTTCTCGCCCGCGACGCACAAGCTCTGGCTGCAGGTCTGGGACAGCATGATGCTGATGGACATCCACCACTTCCCGCTCTGGGAGAAGGGTGTGCACGACACGCTGCAGCAGCTCTTCCCAGTGCTCATGCGCATCTTCTCGAACTACACCAAGGGCGTCTCGGGCATCGACTCGGCCGCCGACGCGCTCGAGATGGAGCTCGAAGAGTTCCACGACTTCATCAAGGACGCGAAGCTCGAGACGCGCATGATCAACTTCACGACGATGACCAACGTCTTCGCAAAGGCGAACGCGGCCAACACGGCCGACGCCATGAAGGACCGCCAGGCCGGTAAGCGCAACGTCCAGGTGCAGCGCGAGATGGAGCAGATGGCGCGCGACTCGCGCAACGCGGGCAACGACGGTAAGAAGGAGAACCCAAAGGAAGTCAAGGCCATTGACGCGCTCGCCAAGCACCTGCTCGCCGACCGCTTCGCCAACGACTACCCGGAGCCAGGCTCGATGAAGGTGACGAAGCCGGACAATCGGCTCACGCTCACCGAGTTCTGCGGCTGCCTCGTGCGCATCTCCTTCCTGCGCGCCAACCCGAAGCACGGCCAGTACGACAACAAGGCCAAGCTCATCGAGCTGCCGGGCTGCCTCAAGAAGATGCTCGAGGAGGTGGTCATCCCGAACGCGAAGCAGGACATGTCGTCCCTCTTCCGCGACGAGATCGCGCAGGACGCCGAGGTGCAGGCCGTGTGCGAGGAGTACCGCGATCGGCTGTTCTTCTACTACTCGTCGATCAACGCCCTCGCGGCCGCGGAGCGCGCCAATGCCAAGCTCACCAAGGGAGGCGCGCTCGAAGCCAAGGAGCAAAAGCTCGCTCTGGAGACGTGGATGGACATTTCGCGCGGCTACCTCTTCCTGGTCAAGAAGAAGGGCATGAAGCACATGGAAGCGCGCCGCTTCACGCCCAAGGGAGGCGATGGCCCCGGCCTTGGCGAGGGCGCCATCGTGGGCGACTGCACCGTGATGCGCGAGTCGGACATCACGGGCGACGAGCGGTGCAAGGAGAAGTACACCTGCCGCCTCTCGATCCTCGAGGCCAAGTACGCGTTCCTCAACTCGCAGTCGCTCGAGCAGATGGCTGCGGGCGACGCGGGTGACAATGACGCGATGGCCACCCTCGACTACGACGAGTTCATCGAGTGCCTCGCGCGCTGCGCGCGCGACAAGTACGGCGAAATCAAGCTCATGTCGCTCGCCGACGGCGTGCGCGGCATCTTCATGAACATCCTCGGCGAGAAGTCGGACGAGGGCGTCATCCGTGATGCGACGTACATCCACGCGGAGCGCTACAACTGGAAGCTCTCGAAGCCGCTGCCCGGCCAGACGCTCGCGGCGCACCGCAAGTGGCTCGACTGCTGGCAGAACATTGAGATCGGCGACCTGCACTACTTCCCGCTCTGGGAGAAGGGCGTCTTCGACTGCCTGCAGGAGTGCTTCCAAGACCTGACCAACATCTTCGCGCACTACGCCAAGTCGATCGGTGGCTCGACCACGGCCGAGGACGCCGTCGAGATGACCATGACCGAGTTCAAGGAGCTCGTCAAGGACGTTGGGCTCGAGACCAAGGACCTCAAGTTCGACGTCATGTCTAACATGTTCAAGAAGGCCAATGCCACTAACAGCGGTGATGTGCGCAAGCAGCGCATGGTTGAGAAGGGCAACGCGGACGCGCAGGGAGAGTTTGCGATGAACACGGGTACGCAGATGGCCCTCAAGAAGAACATCCAGCAGGCGTCGCCCAAGCGCAACGCCAAGCTTAACAAGATCCGCGACGATGAGCTCGACCAGGAGCTCGTGCTGTACGAGTTCGTCGAGGTGATGATCCGCATCGGCTTTTGGCGTGCCAACCCCTTCCACGGCATCAACAAGCTCGCGGCCAAGCTCGTGCCGCTGCCCGACTGCTTGCATCAGATGCTTCACGAGGTCGTGCTGCCCAACGCCAAGCGCGACGACTCGGCTCTCTTCAAGGAGCGTCTCGCGGGCGACAAGGCGATGCTGTCGGCGCTCGCCACGTATGAGAAGCGCCTCAAGGAGTGGTTCGACGTGCACACGCAGTCCATGTTCCTCCGTGGCGAGGGCCGCAAGCTCCAGTACCAGCAGTGGCAGGACCTGCTAAAGAAGGGTTGGGGCATTGACCAGCGCGCGCAGGGCTATACGCCGGGCAACGGCGTGGGCAACTGGGAAATCTACCAGGACTCCGAGATCACCGGTGACGAGCGCTGCCGCAACAAGTTCAAGATCTCCCTCTCGCTGCCGCAGGCCAAGTTCGCCTTCATCAACTCGCAGTCGCTCGACCAGCTCTCTGTGGGCCAGGCCAAGGATACGGACGCGATGACCACGCTCGAGTTTGACGAGTTCAAAGAATGCATCGCGCGCTGCGCGCTCGACAAGTACAAGCCCATCCGCCAGATGTCGCCCGCCGTGATGATCACCTCGTTCTGCAAGAACCTGCTCGGCGAGGAGAACACGGAGGAGTGCATGAACACGGCGACGCTCATCAAGGCGGAGCGCTACAACTGGAAGCGCTACTCGGTCACGCTGCCCGGCCAGGCGCTCAAGGATCACAAGAAGTGGCTGCAGGTGTGGCAACGCCTCGACATCGGCGATATGTACTACTTCCCGCTTTGGGAGAAGGGCGTGCACGACGTGCTCCAGAAGCACTTCAAGGACCTGTGCCTCATCTTCTTCGCCTACTGCCGCTCAATGCTCGGCTCGGCCAGCGCCGAGGACGCGGCCGAGATGGAGATGGCCGAGTTCAAGGACTTTGTCGATGAGTGCGGCCTCGAGACGAAGCAGATCAGCTTCGATCTGATGTCCAACAACTTCATGAAGGCGAACGCAATCAACAGCGCGCAAGTGCGCGACGCGCATCAGGAGGGGCGCCGATCCGCCGGCACCAAGATGGACGGGCGCACCACGGCGGAGGTGGCCACGCAGAAACGCAACGACGGCTCGGAGACCAAGAAGGACGCGGAGCTCGTGCTGTACGAGTTCATCGGCATGCTTGTGCGCATCGCCTTCCAGCGCGCCAACCCGACCTTTGGCAACTATGGCAACAAGAAGGCGGTTGTGCACCTTGTCAACTACCCCGGCTCGGGCATGGAAGGCAACGGCTGCCTGCAGACGATGATCGAGGATGAGATCCTGCCGCGTGCGCGCAAGGACACGTCGGCCGTCTTCCGCGAGACGGTGATGACGGAGATGTCGGTCGTCAAGGTGCTCGACGAGTACCGGCCCAAGATCAAGGCATGGTACGATTTGACGTGCGCGGATGACACGAAGCAGACCACGATCACCGACAAGCTCCAGATGGATCAGTGGAAGCGCATCTGCGACGAGAAGGACCTCGTGGGCACATGGAGCTGCTTCCGTGAGTCGGACATCTCGGGCCACCCGGGGTGCAAGACTGAGTATAAGTGGCGCCTCTCAATGTCGCAAGCATCGATGGCGTTCATCGACTCCAACCCTCGCCAGGGCGAGGGCAGCATCAACCAGCAGCAGGCGGGACAGTCGACGGGCACCGACTCGTTCGCCACCCTCGACTTGGAGGAATTTCTCGAGTGCTGCGCGCGCTGCGGCATGGACATGTACCGCGCAGTCAAGGAGGTGTCACCCGCGAATGCCGTCAAGGGCTTCATGCAGAACCTGCTCGGCGAGGCATCCCCAGATGAGGTGGTCGTCCGCGCGACGTACATCAAGTGTGACCGGTACGACGCGAAGGGCCTGACCAAGCCGCTCAAGGGCGAGTCGCAGGTTGACCTCGATAAATGGATCGACTGCTGGCAGCGCATGGAGATCATGGACGTGTACCTGTGGCCGCTCTGGGAGAAGGAGGTGCACGACATCATGCACGCCCTCTTCAAGGAGCTCCAGTCCATCTTCCTCGCGTACTGCCGCTCCATCTTCGATCAGACCGGCGCCGACGCGACCGAGATGTCGTTGGACGAGTTCCACGACTTCGTCGTCGACGTCGGTCTCGAGACGAAGAAGTACAAGTTCGAGCAGATGTGCAACGCATTCATCAAGGCGAACGCGATCAACACCGCGCAGGTGCACGCGCAGAAGAAGGACTTGAGGCGCGATAAGGACTCGAAGAGCCACGACGCGTGGGATTTCCAAAAGGCGACCAAGGAGCCGGGCAAGGTCAAGATGGGCGACAGCAACTATGAGGCCAAGAAAGACCAGGAGCTGGACCTGGCCGAGTTCATGAACATGATGGTGCGCATCGGCTTCTGGCGCGCCAACCCGGGCTTCGGGCTGCACGGCAACAAGGACGAGGTCGTATCCGTGCCCTTAGCGCTGAGCACGATGCTCAACGAGGTCATCCTGCCGCGCGCCAAGCGCGAGTCTACGGCCGAGTTCCGCACCAAGGAGATGACGGACCCCAAGGTCCTCACCGTCCTGGACCAATACAAGTCACGCCTGCGCGAGTGGTATGACAAGAAGGTGGCTGATGACTCGGACGACCTTGCGGGCAAGAGTGCGGGCATCATCTCAGACAAGCTCCAGTTCGAGGAGTGGCTGCGCGTGCTCGATCGGCAGGACATCGTGGGCGTGTGGGAAGTGGAGCAGATGTCGGAGATCACGGGAGATGAGTCGACGCGCGGCAACATCAAGATCCGGCTCTCGATCCCGACGTGCAAGGTGTGCTTTGTCGACTCGCAAAGCCAGAAGGACGCGCACACGGCACTTATGGGCGGCAAGAGTGACGAGGCCTCCGACCAAGCCACCCTCGACTTTGACGAGTGGCTCGAGTGCTGCTGCCGCACGGCGTGCAAAAAGTACTCGGCGATCAAGCAGATGGACGCGAGCCAGAAGGTCAAGTCGTTCATGCAGAACTTTTTTGGCGAGGCCACGGAGGAGGACTGCGTGCGCACGGCCACGTACATCCGCGCGGTGCGCTTTGACTTGTCCGAGTCGCGCCCGCTCAAGGACGAGTCGCCCGAGGAGCACGCGGCCTTCCTGACCGAGTTCAAGCAGCTCGACCTGCAGGGTCTGTACGGCTTCCCGCTGTGGGAGGCGGAGGTGCACGATCTGCTGCACGCCAACTTCCGCGAGCTCGCCTCCATCTTCCGCTCCTATTGCAAGTCGGTCGGCGAGGCCTCGAGTGACGACTCCTCCAAGACCATGGACCTGGAGGAGTTCAACGATTTCGTCATCGACTGCATGCTCGAGACCAACTTTGGGCAGGCGTACACCTTCGAGAACATGAAGGAGCAGTTCTCGCGCGCGGACAAGTCTGGCAAGGGGCTCGCGGGTCCGCAGGCCAACGCGGAGCTCGTGTTGTACGAGTTCCTCAACGTGATCACGCGCATCAGCTTCTGGCGCATCAACCCGGAGTGCGGCGAGCTTGAGATGGACCACCAGGATACGATCCTACCAGTGCCCCAGTGCCTTGAGAAGACGCTGCGCGAGTGCATCCTGCCCAAGGCGCACCGCGACGACGCGGGCCAGTTCCGCGGCACGGTGATGCAGATGCCCGAGGTGCAGGCGTCCCTCGCCGAGGGTCGGCCGCGCCTGCAGGCGTGGTACGCGACCATCCCGCTCGACGACAACCAGAAGGTGGGCATCACGCAGTGGGTGTCCACGCTGCAGGCGCTCAACGTCCTCGGCACCTTCACGTGCACGCAGGGCTCCGACATCGTGGGCGACGACCGCGTGGGCACCGAGTTCAAGTGCCGGCTGTCGGTGCCGCAGGCCAAGGCGGCCTTCGTCAACGCGCAGAAGGAGACGGGCGGCGCGGTCGACGACACGACGCTCGACTTTGACGAGCTGCTCGAGTGCATCGCGCGCTGCGGAGTCGACAAGTACCGCGCCGTCGAGCAGATCAAACCGGGCGAGGCGGTCTCGGCGATGATCGCCAACATTTTGGGCGACCTCAACGAGGAGCAGGTGATCACGACGGCCACGTACATCACGGCCGAGCGCTTCACGCCCGCGACGGCGCCTCCAAAGGGAGTCTCGCCCGATGCGCACCGCGAGTGGCTGATGACGTGGGAGAAGCTCCAGCTATCCCTGCTGCCCGGCTTCCCGCTCTGGGAGAAGGACGTGCATGACGTGCTTGCGGGTAACCTCGAATCTCTGCAGTCGATCTTCAAGGCGTATGCGGCGGGCACGATTGGCACGGGCGCTCAAGAGATGGACATGGAGGAGTTCCACGACTTCTGCATCGAGGCCAACCTGGTGACCGACATGTATGGCTTCGACGCCATGTCGGGTCAGTTCACCAAGGCGAACGCGGGCTCGAACGACACGGTGCTCGAGCTGCATGAGTTCCTCACGATGCTCGTGCGCATCTCCTTCTACCGCGCGAACCCGCATTACGGCATGAAGTCGATGGCGAAGAAAGACAACGTCAAGACGGACAAGTCGCTGGTGGAGGAGGTGCCCCTGCCCGGCTGCCTCTCCGACATGCTCACCAATCTGGTGCTGCCCAACGCGCGCCACGACACGTACGCGCAAGAGTTTGCCGAGACGACGCTGCCGCTGCCCGAGGTGCAGGCCGCCCTCGGTGCACAGCTCGACAAGCTCTCGAGCTTCTACGAGCTCGTCTCGGCTGGCCGGGCTTTCCTTGAGATCGACCAGTGGCTCAACGCGCTCACCGAGAAACTTCTCTTCTCCGACCTCAACATCGACGGCTACGTGGTGCGGCTCACCGAGCCACAGGCCAAGGCCGCCTTCTACGCATCCGCGGCGACGCCCTCGTCAGGCCTGCTGCCCGACGAGCTGCCCGTGTGCGTCGCGCGCACCGCGTGCGACAAGTACAAGGGGGTGACCCCGATGGGTCCGGGCGCCAAAGTGACCGGCTTCCTCGCCAACCTGCTTGGTGACGATGACGAGGAGGACGTTGTGCTCGTGGCGACGGGGGGTGTTGCGAAGGCCAAGCCTGTGGCGAAGGCAAAGAGGTACTCGGCGGACGGCATGCTGATGGCGGACGAGGAGATGCGCGCGACCGGCATCTCGTCGGGCACTGCCGCCATGCTCATGCCCGACGAGCGAGACATGGCGCACCGCGATAAGTTTGAGACGAAGGGTTACGACGCTCGGCGCGACAACATCGCCATGTCGCAAGGGGCCTCGATGGCCGACGAGCGCAAAGGCTTGCATGGCACTCGGAATCAATAGACGACGCGCGCGCGCTCGGCAGTCGGGCTGGAGGCGACCCCGGCCGTGGTGGCGGGTGATCGTGCCGCCCTCGGCCTCGCGCCGAAACGAAGTGCACGCGTGCATGCCGTTCTCTGTTGTGTGCTGGCCTGGAGGCATCGAGCTCGCCGGCGTCCGACGAAACTGACAAAACCGAAACTGACAAAACCGAGTCGTCGCATCGAGCTCGCATGCGTCCGCGAGTTGAGGCCGACACGAGAGGAGGCGTGTGCCGCGGGAGGTTGATTCTGGAGGCGTGACCTTTATATGTGCGACGTGCGGCTTGTAAGTGCGGCTTGTAAGTGCGAAAGTGGGCAGTCGAGTAGCCACATGTCCGACGCCATGATGTGTGTGGTCTTTCGCTCGTAATATGTGAGTCGCGGGCGGTGGCTCGCGTGGTGTGCGTGACGTGATGAGTGCCGGGTACGTTTTCTCTGAGTGTGTGTACTTCGATCGTGCGTACTCCGATCGTTAGAGCGCTCGTTTAGCTATACAAAGCTTTCACCTTTGCGCTTTGGTCTACGAGTTATATGTCGATGCGCACTGTCTCGCGCCGTTTGTTTGAAAACACGACATTGATCGCCGATACATTCCTCCTAGTCTGATGAGTGATGTGGTCCGTGCGTCCGGCAGGTCTCTGCGAAGGCCGAACCATCCTGAAGTGGTCGCTGCCAGCTGCGCCGCCAGCTCTGATATGTGTCCGCACACTCGCAATCCTGCGGCAGCATCTAGTGGCGAGTCCATCGCGAGCCGTTTCCAGCCTTCTGCACCTTGCCGTTGCCCGCGACGCTCACCGCAGTCACGCCGCCCGCCAACCTGCGTTGCCTGGCCAACCTGGCAGCGCCGGTCGAGGAAGCGCTGGCTGACTTGAGGCGTGGCGAGGTGGGAGACTTGGCAGAGGAGAACATCCGGGACAAGCGACCCGGGCTGCGGCTGGGGCTCTTGCCCGGACTCAAGTGCGGGCCGTCACGAGCGCCCTGCTCTTCCGAAACGGCGCGCACGCGGCGCGGCGAGAGCGCGACGCGCTCAATCGATGCGGCCTCGGCCTCGTACTTGGCGGCGGCGCGTAGCAGCTCGTCGCGGTCGCGGCTGGTCTGCCTCGTGTCTCGGAAGCCCGTGGCCTTGTGGAGTGCCTGGCGCAGCGCCGTCGTCTCCTTTTCGTGCATCGTCTGCAGGAGGGCACGCCGCTCACGCTCGTCCTCAAGCTGCTCCGCGATCTGGTCAGCCTCATCCTCCGCCGTCTGCGCTCCCCGACGCGCTTCCTCGAGGCTGCGCTCGAGCAGCTCACGCTCCTCGCGCGCCGCGTGGCTCAGCTGCTCGAGCTGGGTCGCGTGCTGCGCGGCGCACTCGGCCAAACGCTGCTCGAGGGCGAGACGCGCAGTGTCGGTCGCGTGCAGCTGCTGTGCGGCCATCGCCGCCGCGCGTGCGTGTGCCTCCGCCTGCAGCTCAACCTCGCCCTCCGCATGCTGCTTGGCCGCCTCGGCCGCGGCCGCACGCTCCTCTGCCTTCGCCACGAGAGCCGCGGCACGATCCTCAGCCTGAGTCACCAGCGCGGCGGCGTTCTCCCTCTCGGTCGCCTGCACCGCCACGGCGCGCAGCTTGCCCTCCTCGATGGCGAGCTGCGCACGAGATTCCGCCTCCGCGCGCTCATGAGTGAGCAGGAGCGCGCGCGCCTCCGCGTGCGTCAGTGCCTGCTCGTGCGTCCGCTCGACCGTCCGAAGCTCCATTGTGCGTGCCTCGAGCGCTGCGTTCGTTGCGTCGCATGCGCTCTGCGCCTGTGCGCCCTCGACTCGCAGGCGCACCAGACGAAACTCGAGCTCCTCAATCTCCTTGGCCTGGTGCGCCACGGCCGTGCGGATCCGGGCCTCCATCACCATCCGCAGCTCGCGCAGTGCCGCCGCGTGGCTCGTCACCATCTCGGCCTCCGCCGCCTCATGGGCCGCCATCAGTAGGCGACGCGTCTCCATCGTCGCGTGCGCCGACGCCGCGGCCGCCGTCGCCGCAATGGCACGGTCCATCTCGCCTCTGGCGTGCGCCGCGAGCGCGGCAGACGCCTCATCACGGGCTGCCTGCTCGGCGGCGAGCTCCTCGAGCCGCGCGCAGTACTTGGCAGCGTCTGCTTTTCGGCCTTCGATGGCCGTCACTAGGTATCGGTCCACGTCAGCCACCGTGTTCAGGCACGCCTCTGCGCGCCCTGCCGCCTCGTGCGCCGCCATCTCGGCTGCAGCGATCCGTTGCACCGCCTCGAGCTTGGCGGCGCGCTCCTCTGCAGCCTCAGCGAGCGCGCGTCGGCCCGTCTCCGCGGCCTGCGCCGCCACCGCCTCGGCCTCGGCCTGCGCGGCCCTCGCGAGCCCTTCGGCAGCGTGCGCCTCCGCGTGCGCGGCCCTGAGGTGCTCCTCCACCCGCGCCGCCTGCGCCCTCGCCGCCTCCTCCTCGGCCTCGCGCGCGGCACGTTGCTCGTAGTCGGCCTTCGCCTCTAGAGCCACTCGTCGCAGCGACATCGCCGACGCCAAAGCGGCCCGCTGCGACTCCCGCATCGCCACCTCTGCGGACTGGAGCTGCTCGGCACGATCGCGCGCCTCTTGCTGCAGCCACTCGACGTGCGCCTCGGCCTCCTCACGTCTTGAGCGCTCCGTCGCCAGCATCGTCAGCGCCGTCTCGTGCGCTAGTGTGAGCTTCTCCTTCAACTCGGTGCGCTCTTGCGAGGCGGCTTGCTCGGCTCTCGAAAGACCGTCTCGCAGCGCCTCGCGGCACTCGTGCGCCTCTGCACGTGCATGCTCGAGCGCCTTCTCCGCCGCCGCCGCCGCGAGCGCCGCCTGCGCAGTCCGCTGCTCGAAGAGCGCGCTCAGCTCGGCGCCTATCGCGGCAAGCTCCGATGCGCGCGCGTGGGCCGCAGCGGCTTCTCGCTCCGCCGCGCGCAATTCCGCACCCAGAGTGTGCTTGAGCATCTCCCATAGGTACGGTGCGGGGCACGGCGAGACCTGCTGGCTCATGACCATGAGCTGGTGGCCCATCATCTCGCTCGCCTCCTCGGCTCGAAGCGCGCGCTCGTGCCACACGCCTAGCTGGGCAGCGGCGGCCTGCGCCTCGTGAGCCATCCTCCCCAACTCATGCTCGCGCTCGCTCGCCTCCTGCTGCACCCGCGCGAGCGTGATGGCCGCGTGCGCGTGCGCTGCGGCGACCGCGCCGGCGGCCTGTCGCGTCGAGTCGCTGATGGTCTCCGCCATGCGTCGCTCGAGCTGCCGACGCGTCTCTTCACGGGCGACTGTGGCGGCCGCCGCCGCCTCGCGCGCCTCCAGGACCTCGGAGCGCGCCTTCTCCGCCACCGCGCGCTCGGCGGCGGCCGCCGCCTCGGCCGCGGCTCGCGCCGCCGCCGCCGCCGCCGCCGCCGCCTTGGCCTCGGCGTGCTCGTGCAGCAGGCTGGCGCGCTCTTCGAGTGAAGCCTTGACTTCACTCTGCAGCTGCAGCACTCCTTGCGTCGCCGAGGCGGCACGTGCCGAGAGCTCCGCTGTGCTCCGCTCATGCTCGGCCTGCAGCGCCTGCGCCGACTGCCACGCCGACTGCGCCTCGTTCGCCGCCTCCGCGAGCTCCGCGCGCAGCTTCCACTCGCGCTCGCTCGAGCGCGCCTCGATGGCGCCAGCCACTCGCTCAAGTCGGTCCAGATGGGCCACTCGAACGCTGCCTGGCGTGCCCGGCGGCGGCGACGCCGAGCGCACGATCGTATCCAAGCCGTGCCGGCGAGTACGCTCATTGTCGAGCGCGTCACGCATGTGGCGCTCCGTCTCGAGCTGATCGCGCACCTGGCGCTCCCATTCGAGCTGATCACGCATCTCCGCCAACTCGCGCTCGCGCTGGGCGACCTCTCGCCTGCGTGCAGCCTCGGCCACGCGAAGGGACTGATCCAAGCCCTGCACCTTTTGCGACAGGCCCTCGTTCTCTCGCGCCTGCATCTCCATGCGCGCATCGAGGGCCCTCTGCATCTGCTCCCGCAGCTTCACCGCCTCCTCGACGGCCTTCTCGGCCTTCTGGGCAGCCTCACCCCTGGCAGCCGCAGCCGGCGAGCCGTCCTCGTCTTGGTCAAAGAAGGGCACGGCCGTCACCCGCTGCGCGTGGCGCAGTTTCTGCTCGAGAAGCTGCACCTGCTCAAGGAACGGTGAGCCGGGCGCTGCCATTATGGCAATTGACGGCAGGCTGTGGCGTCGGCGGAGCGATTTGTCGTTTCGGAAGGAACGACTTCACAGTTCGTCAAACACAGTCTAATTTCGCGGTCCCTCCGCGCTCTATTACTCTTCTCCCGTCGTGCTCATCGCCGCCTGCAACGCGGCCAGCGCAGCCAGCCGCCGCCGCTTCCCCTCAAGCGCCTCGATCACGAGCGCGCACCGCTCTTGCACGGAGGTCATCGCGAGCGCCTTGGCGCGATCCGTCGCGGAGAGGGTCGCGCACGCTGCGAACGACTGCAGCGCCGCCTCCGCCGCTTCGTCGTCCGATACGCCCCACAATTCCCCACACGAGTCGACGAGCGAGGCATGCGGCAGCGCGTCCGGCCCGCGCGAGACGAGCACCGCACGACGCGATGCGATCAGATCGGCGAGCGCAACGCCCTCGTCTGAGGCCGTGTAACGCTCCTCATGGCCCCACTCGACGCGTTCGTCCACCGGCCTGTCATCAGCCCTGCTGCCTTTGAGCTTGCGCTCGAGCTCGCACACGGATTCGTGGAGCTCGCAGAGTGTCGAGAGCACGCTGGCCACCTCAGCACGATCAGTGCGGCGAGCGCGGCGCTCGGCCACGTGACTGACCGTGCCTAACACGTACCCATAGTCGGTCTGGTCGAGATCCAAGAGCTGCACACGACCCACACACTTCAAGCGGGCCCAGACCCCGAACTCCTCCTTGCGATACTCGTCTACCTCGAGGAGCGAAGTGGTGCCCACTGCGCCCTGATTTGTGAATAGGAGCATCCCGATGCACGAGTCGTGCTTCGAAGCGGCGTCAGCAAAGAGTTGAATGAAGCGAGCCTCGTACAGATGCACCTGCTTCGTCTCGCCCGGAAGCAGCGCCTCCTCGATCGGGAAGGGCAGCAATCCGAGCTGGCGCTGCGTAGCGCTCGAGGCCGCCAGCCAGTTGGCCGCGGTCATGCTCGTGACGACGTCACAACAGAGGACGCAAAACAGCATGGACGAGCGTACGCCGACTCGCATCTTCACGAACGTGGGCGGGCGCACGTGAGATGCACACATCTTCACGCGTTTCTCCTCTTTTGAGAAAGGGTCAGTTGAATCTCCTCTTTTGCGTGAGTTCACACCAACACTGTTGCGTGTGTGGCGCTTTGGTGTCAAAATTGGTTTCTAATCTGGTTGAACGGCGCCGACTTTTCGACAGTCGTTTCGTCTCATTTCAGAAATCAGAATGCAGAAGATGGCAGTCACTGTACCACTGGGTATGCAGGGCGGCATGGCGCTCAAGGTCCAGACGCCCTCGGGCATGATGCAGGTCACCATCCCGAATGGCCTCAGGGCCGGCCAGGAGTTCCACATGATGGTTCCCGCGCCCGCGCCCCCGATGGGGCAGCCTGCCTATGGGCAGCCGACGGGGCAGCCGATGGGCGATATGGCGTTCGCCCCACACGCGCAGGTGATGAAGCGCGAGTTGCAGCCGTCCTCCGGGCCCAAGCCGCTCGTTCAGTCGCAAGAGGAGGCCGAGGCGTTCGGTCAGAGGTTCTGGGCGCAATATCTGGAAGGCAATGCAAGGCGGTCGCTTGATGGCGAGATCTTCGTCAAGCCAGAGAAGATGTACTCGCTGATGCGCAAGGGGGCCGACGGCAGTCCCGCGCCCGTGCGGCTCCTCCGCCTCTCATGGCTGCTCAAGCAGGCCCGGCGTGGTGCAGTGCTGCCGCGCCGGCAGGAGATGCCTGAGGAGGCGTTCCTGTCGGAGGCGGAGGTGCGCGCACTCCCACGTGGGCATGTGGGCATGCTTTGTGAGAGCTGTACGAGCAGCAATTGGCCGGACGAGTCACCATATCTTTTCTCCATGTTCTCTCGAGGACGTGCCGAGAGACCGCTCCGCATCATCTCCATCTCGCACGGGTGGCTCACGCCCGAGCACCCTGACCCGTTTGGCCAGCAGCTCAAACGCTTCGTCAAGCAGATCAAGACAGAGCAGGCGTGCTGCGTGTGCTCGTCTCAATGCTGCAACTTTCATGTTGCCAATTGTCTCACTTGCGGCTTCGTTACTGGCTGCTGTTGCTTCGTCATCCCGTGCATGGGCCAGCAGTGCGGCGATACGGCGCAACAGCTTCCCTCTGGCGAGTTTGGCGTCTTCTACGACTACGGCAGCCTGCACCAAAAGGACGCCGACGGGCAGCGCACGGAATCTGAGCAGGCTGCCTTTAAGACCGCGTTAGAGACCATGGGCATGTGGTACGCCCATCGTCTGACGACGACGGTGATCCTGAGTGAGCTGCCCCCGGGCTGGCCAAAGTCGGCCAAGGACGCGCCTTTCTTCCCCAAGGACTGGCTCCGTGGCAAGGGCTGGCCGTCGTTTGAGCGCGCCGTGAGCGGCTTGCTCAAGCCTCATCCGTTATCAGGTATGAGCTTTCGGCGCCTCGTCGACCCCGCGGTGCCACGTTCCGGCCAAGTTGGACACAACGGATCGTACCGCGCGCCTCCGATGCACCCGCGCGAATTTGCGGCCGATTTGTCGCGCAAGGTCTTTAGCAACGGTGCCGACTGCGAGGTGGTGGCGCGGCTGTACGCCGATACGTTCCTCGCCGCGCTCGGCGACGCGCGGACGCTCGAGTTTGCAGGACTCGAGTGGAAAGACGCAGACGCGCAGGCATTCTCAAAAGTGCTGCCGCTCCTGCGGCGCGCCAAGGCGATCGACTTGACCCGTAACATGATCGGCGAAAGCGGGTTTGCGGCGCTTGCGGCGGCGATCCGCGCGGGAGGGGCGCCGGCGCTTCAGGTATTCATCTGTGGGATGCAGTTCGACCCCAAGCAAAACGTACTGGGCCAAAATGATCCCAAAATGCCGCTTCCTTGGATGGAAGATCCCGATATGATCGCGCTGAGACTGGCGTGCGAAGCGCGCGGGATCGTCTTCGTTGACGAGATGCAGATCTCGCCCGGAACTCCTTCTTACAAGGGGAGTATTCCAGACGTCGGAAGTCTGGTGAGTGTACAAATGTAGTGTGAGTGTGAACTCGCATGGCATTGTGACCTTCAACTCTACACATGCCGTTCTTAATACATGGAACCTGCTTGACATCGCGTGTCGGCTGTCGCGAAATATCATTTTATGCTAGACGCTCGGCGGGAGCCACACTCGGGGCCTCTGTCATGGCCCAGGACAAAGACGTTAATACACGGAGGCCTCCACGGGTTCACCACAGTTGGGGTCACTTATAAGGGTTCATCATGGGGTTTATGGCCCGATCCGCGATCCCCATCGCCATGGCGCTTCACGCATGGAGCAGCTTCACCCATCACCGGACACTGAGTCAGACACCGCGTCACGCACTGACGCGTACAGCAGGGAACAGGCCGACCGCGAACCCGAGCAGCTCGACTTCTCGACGCCGTCACTCGGCGCGCCGGGGGCGCCCCCGGGGGCGCGTACCGCGAAAACGCTGCCGTCCGCGATGCCAAACCGGTAAAGAGCTCCGGCGTCGCCGTGGTCGGCGGTCGGGCTCTTGTGGCCGGCCCCGCGCGCGCCGCCCCGGGCGAGGCTTATAACCCTTCTAGAGACTAAACCCGCCGCCGTCCGGGGCTGCCGCTGCGGTGCGCTCGAGCGAGCGACACTCCTAAAGCCGTATCACACAAGTACGACGAGCCGACCACTCCTACACAGTAGACTTATTCACGACGGTGTCCGCCGTAACTCACCTATCTGTAGCTAATTCATCCCCGCCGCGCCGCCGACACCATCAGCTTCACAGCACGCGACTGCGACGGCCGAATCACGCACCGCACCGGGGAGTACAGCCGATTATGGGAGCGCGACCACGCCGGTTCGCGTGAGAGCGACTCGGCGGTTGGGCGGGGGTGCCGCTTGCAGTCACATTTCCTTCGTCAGCAACACTGCTGTTTCTTGGTAGCGTCAGTCTTGATGTTCACATCAACGGTGCCGCCGCTGCTGGCCGCCACCGCCGCTGGCCCCGCCGTGCCAGCCGCCTCCTGCTGCTTTTGCCTCTTTTTACGGTAGATATCCGTAACGACCTGCAAGAAGGAGGCCTCCACGTTCGAGGCCGTCATCGCCGACGCCTCCATGAACGTCATGTTGTGCGCCTGTGCATACGCCAGCCCCTGTGCGGTGTCAACCGCGCGCGCATCCGCGAGGTCGGTCTTGTTGCCGACCAGCATTATCGTGATGTCGGCCGTTGCATTCTCCTTCAGCTCAGTCAGCCACTTTTCGACGTTCTCGAACGACGTCTCTTTCGTGATGTCATACACGATGAGCGCGCCTACGGCCCCGCGGTAGTATGCGCTCGTAATGGCACGGTAACGCTCCTGCCCGGCGGTATCCCAAATCTGCGCCTTGATGTTCTTTCCCTCTATGGACACAGAGCGCGTCGCGAACTCGACACCTATCGTCGACTTCGACTCCAAAGTGAACTGATTCCGAGTGAAGCGTGAAAGGAGGTTGGACTTGCCCACGCCACTGTCCCCGATCACCACCACCTTGAAAAGATAATCGTACTTTTCTGGTTGCGCCGCTTTGGGGGGCATGTGCCCGCGCCGCGGCGGCCGACCGTCTCGCGCGCCAGCGGCCTACAGGACCGACAGGCGTCGGAAAATCGCTCGAAGGCGGCCTGTTCAGAGCTCAAATTTGGCAAGTCCCGCTAGTCGCGCGGGCAAGCCAGCCGAGCCTGACGTATTTCTCGTGGTCATCGCACATGAATATCCGACGAAATCACCCACAAGTTGGTCCGAGCAACTGCCGCTCGAGGACGTCGGCAAATGGCTGATCTCCGTGAGTCTGCCCCGGCTGCACGAAAGCCGTGCTTACACTGGTCCCGGCCACCAGCATGTACCACAGTCATCCTTGATCGTGTGCCCACGGCGCCTCTCTCTCGGCAGGTGCTGCGGCACTGACTGCCATCCGAATGGCTTCAATCAAGGCGCCCACGACATTGGATGCACTTCGAAGGTCAGGCGACAAGCATGAGGTGCTTGATCTGAGCTCGGAAAGCCCTACGGTGCGACTCGTCACCAGCTGGCAACATGCGCGAGCTGGTCCCTCGGTGACCGACCGCACGCAGCGATGGCAACCATTGGACCCGACCCCTCTGCAGCAGTCGGGCAAGAGCCATGCGGACGAGAACGCGCTGTCAGCGTTTGAAAGATTGTACGACAACGGCACGCGCCTCGGCAAGGGTTCCTTTGGCACGGTTTTCCTCGCCTCGTGCAAGCAGAGCCAGAAGCGGGTGGCCGTCAAGGAGCTGGTCGCGGGCGCTCACGCGTCTTCCACAGACATTGCACAGGAGATCGAGGTGTTGCGCGCACTCGCGTCGCCGCACGTGGTGGCCACGATAGAGGCCTTCTGGTCAGCCGACTGCACGAAGGCCTACCTCGTGCAGGAGCTCATGGGCGGCGGCGAACTCTTCGCGTGGGTGCGCTCGAGGGCTGCGCCGCTCACCGCAGCCTCGATGGCGCGCCTGTCGCAGCACCTATTGCTCGGGCTGAGCCACCTGCACGCCAACGGCGTGCTGCACCGGGACATCAAGCCGTCCAACCTGCTCCTCTCCGACCGCTCCGAGCACGCTCAACTCCGTATCGGCGACTTTGGCCTGTGCGCCGTTCTCAAGCATCCGAATCGGATGTGTTCACAGCATCCGAATCGGATGTGTTCACGCGAGGCGAGCAGGGAGCTGCCGGGCGCCGTCGCGGGCACAGACAGCAGGCCTAACAGCCTGTGCGATGGCGAGAGCGGCACGGGATCGATGGGCGCGCATCCTGCGGCGCAGTCGCCAGACCCTGCGGCGTGCGTGCGCCATGCGATGGTTGGCACGCCCGAATGGATGGCGCCGGAGGTGGTGCTGTGTGCGGAGGCGGGTGCACCCGGCTACTCATTCGCGAGTGACATCTGGAGTGCGGGCTGCGTCGTGTACGCTCTGCTCACAGGTCGTGAGCATGGACCGTTTGGCGGGCGCACACGGCACGTCGTGTTGGGCGCAGCACTGCTCACAGGTCGTGAGCATGGACCGTGTGGCGGGCGCACACGGCGCGTCGTGCGCGCCCGTGTGCCCAACACGACGCGTGGGCCCGCGCTGACCACCGCTGCTATGACGGCTGCACACAACCGGAGGTTGAGCCGCGCCACCGCCGGTGGTGGGGGCTTTGCAGCCGGGGCCGCGCCCATAAGCGAGGCCCACGATGTGGAGGAGGACGACGAGGACGACGAGGACGACGAGGAGGAGCCGCCGACACTGGCGCTCGTCTTTGAGCGCATCCTCTCGGGACACTGGCGGGCGGAGCTGGTCGCCGACTATCTCGCGCGCGATCTGCTCTCGCACCTCCTATGCCTCACGCCCGAGAACAGGTACCAGCCGGCCGACGCGCTCACGCATATGTGGGTGCTGCTCGCAGACGATGTCGACGGGTGCGGCGCGTCCGCGCCCTGCTCACCAGTTACCGCGACAGCACCGCAAGCACCAGCGCCATTGATGCCGCAGGGCTCTCGGCCGCAGTCGGGTCATGTGAAGCCCACGTCGACGCCCACGTCGCAGCTGCCCCCAGCACTGGTGCTTGCGGAGCCGACGTCCGCCGACCCCCCGTCGCCACCCACGCTGTCCACTGAGCCGGCGCCGCCCATGCCCATCGCGCTGCCTATGGAGGAGCCTAGTGCGCACGAGCCCCCGTGCACTCAACTGCCGCCCTCGCCCGTACTTCCCACATCGCCAAAGTGGGAGCCCTCGACCGACCCGTCGGCGACGCCGGAGCCGTCGCTCTCGCCGCCCATATTTGGCAGGTCCTCCCATAGGGAGCCATCGCTCTCGCCGCGAGCGCCTTCGACGGTGGCGATGCCCCCTGCGCCGTTGGAAAGCTCGAGGCGCGAGCCTTCACATCATGTTCACACCATGGAAAGCTCGAGGCGAGAGGCACGTTCACACCAGGTGCACACCATGGAAAGCTCGAGGCATGCGCCGATGGCCACCTCGCTCCACATTCCACCGGCGAGCTCGCCGACCTCGCTCGCCGGCGACGTCTCGACGAATGCACTGCTGCCGGGGCTTGCCTCCGACGAGCCGTCGCCGGCTGTGAATGTGAATGTGAATGTGAATGGCCACCTCGCCCCACATTCCTCCGACGAGCCGTCGCCACGCAATCCAGCTGAGGCCTCCTCCCTCGCCACCTCCCTTGCCACCTTTGTCATGAACCCCACATCCACTAACACGAACCCCACATCCACGCACTCGAGCCGCCGCGCGTTGCCCGCGACGCGCCTCAGCGCAGCGAGGCGCCCCGCGGCTACCCCCTTCGGCGCCGGCTACAGCACTGGCGGCCACGCACCCTTCAACGCCCCTGGCGGCGGAGCCACCGCGCCGGCCGCCGAGGGCGCCGTACTGAGCGTCCTGAGTGCCGCCGGAGTCGGATGGGTGGACTGCGCGCTCGACGATCGACCCAGGTCGGCCGCAGCCGTGGCCGACGGGGCCCTTAGGCGGTATCGCGGCGTCTCGACCCTCGTGCCTGCAACATGTGTGCCCACGACGGCGCACATCGGCATGGGACGCCGCGCGACTACAACGGCGGCCGCAGAGCGAGCGCGTCAAACGAGCACGGCACCGCTCCGCAAGCGCAGGGCCATGCTGACCTCTGCCGCGTCCGAAACGGCGGTAGGCGGCGACGACAGCTTGCGCGCTCCGCCGCCCGACGACACGGACGCACTCGCTGTCCTGCTTGGCTCAATCAGGGGACCATTCAAATAGGTGAGGCCTCAGGTGGGGAAAGCTCGTAGTACTATGTAGCGCCCAATTATGTATGTTGTATCCGAGACCACCTAGAGACCACCCACAATCGCAAACGGCTTCGTGCATGCAAGACATGACCGTTGCGTATTTAAATGTGGGCAATTCCGAGTTCGTAACGGCGAACGGTTAACCTGCAACGAGCATCGACCGCTGGAACGACGTGAAGGAACTGTGTCTGTGCATCACGCCCACTGCACGCGCGCCGCGCGCGCGCGCGCAAGAGCCGTGGCTTCCTATCAACCGGATGCGCAACGGCGCGGGCGGTAGATTGGTTGCAGGAGTGTGGTCTTCAGCCGCCAAACTCCTTCGGCTTGCCGCATTCCTATCGCGAGCGAGTGCGCACACGGACACGGTTGGATTCGTCGTCGCCAACAGCGAACCCAACAACATGAGCAGCTCGGACAACTTGACTCACTTTGGCAACTCGATATACGCTATCACCGGCCAAATGGATTTGACCGTCTGCGTGGCATCGTGGCACAGTGGCTTGACCGTCGCAAATGCGGAAGGTGGGTTGGCTCTGTACATCGTGCCACCGGGCGGTGATCCTAGCATCAGCACCCACTTCACAGTGAAGGCTTACGGTGGGGGCGGAGTCGTGCGCAGCGTCACCAGTCCTTACTTTCGCCGCTACGACGTCTTTGACAATGGCTACACTTACAACTCCACTTGTAACTGCATGCGCAACCACTTTGCACCTCCAATCCAACGACTCAACTGGACCTGCCCTGCCTGCATTGCTGGAAACCCAGAATCTGGTAGCATCGGCTACAGTGAGGCACAGATTCGGGCGGTGGGCTTCCGCTTCGGAGCCAACCAGGTGGGCCAAGCAAACTACTTCTACAGCAGCAATACCATGCTCACCGGCTACTACCCGAGCAACGCCGCTAACAAGATCTACATGCATCAGTGCGCTACGATCGCCGATGTGGCCTGCCCCGCCAAATACAAAATCGACTACGACAACACTCCGAGTGGAGGCGTACAACCCAAATCTGCGTTGACACAGAACTTCGCGTCCACTGGCGGCCTTGCGACTGCCGTCTTTCAAATCCATTGTGATGGTACCGTGTTCACCTCCGTGGCCCCCTTTGCGCCGCCCCTTCCACCCCATCCACCACCATGCCCGCCGCATCCGCCCGGTGAACCGCCGAGTCCTCCGCCATCTCCGCCGCCACCATCACCACCACCATCGCCTCCTCCACCCTCGCCCTCGCCGCCACCTCCCTCGCCCTCGCCGCCTCCGCCATCGCCGCCTCCGTC
>Ga0210241_100225_pt1 | contig 48255 bp, 22 predicted proteins | sample ChrtobMetP5a_8mM_FD_155488 | JGI IMG/M metagenome (GOLD analysis project Ga0210241, IMG submission 155488) | Chrysochromulina tobin associated microbial communities from unialgal haptophyte culture, Seattle, Washington, United States - P5a_8mM | ecosystem: Host-associated > Algae > Haptophytes >...
CCCGCCGTCGCCTCCGCCGCCCTCGCCCCCGCCGCCGCCGCCCTCGCCCCCGCCGCCTCCGCCGCCTCCGCCGCCGCCTCCGCCGCCGCCGCCCTCGCCGCCGCCGCCGTCGCCCTCGCCGCCGCCGCCGCGCTCGCCGTCACCTCGGCCGCCGCCGCCCTCGCCCCCGCACCCGCTGCCCTCACCGGCATCCTCGCCCCCACCCTTGCCCTGGACTATCGAGACCCTTGACTGCTATTCGGCGTACTACAACGAGTGGACCCAGACTCGAACAGGGCAAGACTGCCAACCGTCCTCCGGCTGGTTTGGGACCAAGACCGACGCCGAGTGCATTTCGCACTACAAGTCGAACGGCTACGCGTTCGTGATCGTGGCCTCGGACTCAAACTGTAAGTGCGCCCTCTCGTCAGAGTGCAATACCGTCACCAGCGTCTCTGGTTTCAAGATCTTCAGTAAGGCGTTAACAGCCTCCTGCGACTGGACTCTTCAATCTGGGTGCCCTGCCGATGATCATGGGGTAGGATACGGGTGCTGCTGCAGTGCCTTACGGCTCGACCCCGCCAGCTACGCCGGTGTCATCTTTTATGTCTACTCCGACAATCATTGCTACAAGATCACCGTGGGTACAAAGATTGAACAGAAATTCGCCAACAGTCAGGCGACGAGCGACGACCAATGCCGCACAAATTGGGGCAGCATACAGGCAGTGAGTACAATCGATCTCGGCTCAACAGTGAGTACAAATCCCATAAAGACTCAGTCATACACAGGCGGGAACGGCGACTGCAACAACGGTGGCGGACGTGCTTCAAGTCTGCGCCTCGTCGCGCGCAGATATCCTTCTGCTCAAATCACCACGATGGTCACGGAAACCCCAATTTGCGTGTATAGATTCGTAATCTTCGCCCCGGTAGGAATGCTGGCCAACCCGCCATCGCCGCCACCTCCATCGCCATTGCCACCATCGCCGCCACCGCCCTCGCCGCCGCCGCCCTCGCCGCCGCCGCCCTCGCCACCGCCCTCGCCGCCTCCACCGCGCTACCCTCCAACTGTACCAGAGGGCGCGCCACAGGTTCCGCCGCCCCCACCTCGCTCGCCGCCGCCATCGCCCTCACCAACGCCCCCTCCCTCGCCGCCACCACCCTCACCGTCGCCGCCGCCGCCCTCGCCGCCGCCCTCGCCGCCGCCCTCGCCGCCGCCCTCGCCGCCGGCGATGAGTATGGTCGGGTTCACCCTCGAGCTCGACGGCGACGTCTCCTCGTTCACCCCGAGCGTGCAGATCCAGATGCAGAGCGCAGTAGCGGCTCGCGCGGGCGTCGACCCATCGGCGGTGGAGTTGAATATATCGCCGGGCAGCGTCATCGCCGACGTGCGCATCCAGACGACCAAAGCGATGGCAGCCTCGGTGCAGTCGACGATGGCCAGCGCGACGAGCAGCCCGAGCAGCGCGATCGCCATGCTCGCGAGCGTCACCGGCGTCTCGATTGACGTGCTCACCGTCGTGACGCCACCCACCGTCGCGGACGTTCCACCACCACCACCGCCTTCACCATCGCCACCTCCACCCATGGCACCTCCACCCATGTCGACCGGTACATCAGCGGTAGAGACGAGCGGCTCAACGGGCATCATCATCGGCGTCATCGTCGGCGTGATCCTCCTCCTTGTCCTCGCCCTGCTCATCCTGTACCGTCGTCGCCGCGAAACGCGCCGCAAGCTGATTGTGGTGACGCCGGCAGTCGCGCCTACCAAGTCGAGCAGCGCCGACGGTACGAGCTACTCGCACTCGTCCACGTCGTCCTCTGACATGGTGAGCTCGCTCACGCTCTCCGAGGGCGCGAGCGCCAGTGCCAGGGCACGCATGACGCGGGCGCAGGAGCTCCTCAAGGTCTGGGAGCTCGACGCGCGCGAGATCACGATCCTCGAAAAGCAGCTTGGCGAGGGCGGGCAGGGGGTCGTGGTGCGCGGCTTGTGGCACGGCATCGAGGTCGCCATCAAGCAGCCGCGGCCGCCCAAGGGGAGCCGCGGGAAGCAGAACGCCTTCGGCTCGACATTGGCGCTCGATTCGTACAACCAGGCGCTCCGGCGAGAGGTGCGCGCGCTCTCGCGCGTGCGCCATCCGAATGTCATCAAGCTGCACGGCGTATGCTTCGGACCGGCACCGATGCTCCTGATGAGCTACGCACCGAGCGGCACGCTGCAGGACGCGCTCGACAACCAAAAGTTCCAGACGTCCTTGGAAATGGTGCGGCTGCTCGCGGGCATCGCGCGCGGCATGGAGGCGGTGCACGCGCACAAGATCATCCACCTCGACCTGAAGCCGGAGAATGTGCTCATCGGGCCGCTCGACGTGCCGTGGATCACCGACTTTGGGCTCTCCACCTCCGCCAACATGACCTCCATTTCGCAGTCGACCGCGGGCGGGCGTGGCACGCTCCCCTTCAAGGCGCCCGAGCTCTTTGCCCATCCGCCGTGGGTGGGGCCCGAAGCTGACGTCTACGCCTTTGCCATCCTCGCATGGATCGTCGTCTGTGGCGAGCAGCCGTACGCGAACATGCATGCGGCTGCGACGTCGTTGCCGCAGGCGGTGGCTCAGGGCGTGCGGCCGACGCTGGCCGACCCGAGCGAGGAGTGGCAGGACAAGACAACCCTGCCGATGGTGCGGCTGATCGAGGGCTGCTGGCACGCCGAGTATGCGCAGCGCCCGACCTTTGGCAGCGGCAGCGCTCCCCCGGGCGGAAGCAGCGAGGGTGGAGAGGTCGGGGAAGAGGCAGGCAAGGGGGCGGGGAGTCGTGTCGTCGCGATGCTCGAGAAGATGGAGCACTCACTCTCCAGGGGCTCTGAGCTGGAGGCGTCGCAGCTGGCGCTGGCGATGCGGCTGATCTCGACCGAATCCGAGGCAGAGACGCTGGGCGCCTCGTTCGTGCAGATTGGTGCGGCACAGGGCGACGCAACGACGACGGCGGCGGAGCAGACAGAACTGGCTGAGGAGAAGGCGGCATTGGAGACGTCGCAGCGCCTGCTGCGCCAGAATGCCTTCGCGGTGCTCTCGCAGATGCCCGGCGGTACCGGTGGAGAGATCGCGGTCGCGCTGAGTGCGATGCTGCAGCGGTAGTCGGACATGTTCCGACAAGCGATGCAGGAGACCGAAGCCAAGATGCAGAGTTTTGAGCGCAGCCTCAGCCGGCTCGCCGAGGGCGAGCTCGACTGCCCCCGCCTCTTTGTGCTCCTGCCGATGGAGGCATCGAGCTCGAAGCTCATGCAGCTCATCAAGAGGGAGTTTGTCAAGGACAAGTACCGCCTCGTCTTCCTCGACCCGGTGACCGGCTGCGCGGTGCGCTGCGGCCCCGACGGCGACGGCTACAAGCTGGAAGTGCCCAAGAAGTGGTTGGTCGAGAACCGTGTGATCGTCTCGGCCGCCCTTCACATCGTGAAGAGCTGCGCCATGGCAGGCCGCCTTGCGGGGCTGCCGCTGCCGTCGGCTGCCGGACTGCCGACGCAGGCGGTGTCGAAGGCGGAGGTTGAGGCGCTCAAGACCTTTGAGGCTGTGTATTCGGGCGAGGGTGTTCTCGGAGACGATGCAAGCAGCACGTCAACCTTGGCCTCGCAGCCCACGGCCAAGGCGGTCAAGGCGGCGACGGGCCGGGCGCACAAGCAGCTGCGCAAGATGCTCAAGGAGCAGTGCGAGGATGAGTACCTCGTGCACTGTGAGATGACCAAGGAGAAGGCGCGCGACGGCTCGATCGAGTTCGTGAGCGCCGGCAGCAAGGAACGCTTCCTCCACTTTGGCCAGCAGGCCCTCATCTGGAACGACGAGACGCTCAAGCAAAAGGCCGCGGCCAAGGCGGCGGCGCTCAAGGAAGTCGAGGCGATGGCCGCTTCGACCGCCGAGAAGGCGGCTTCGTTCATGAGTCCTGGATCAGGGGGCCTGAACGCCATGTTCGGCGTGATCGACGAAGAGACCATCGAGACTATCGATGCGTGATCGACAAGAGACCATCGATAAACCTTGACATAGCCGCTACTTGCACCGCATGCTCTCCAAGTCGCAACTCGCGAGACGTCCCATCGAGCATCGATGTGTGGTTCAATCGGTACGAGTAAATCCGTGATCCCAGCGTGTTTTCTTGAGTTTGATCGGAAGTATATCGCGGCCGCCGCTTAGGCCTCGGAGCCCCTCGACGTGCCCGCTCCCAATGTCGTGTGAGCTCGGAGCATGCATTGGTTTTTTCTTGTGAAAAACAAGCTGTTGACTGCCTGTCTAGAGGTGCGCTGCTCCGGACCCCGCTCGCAGTTTAACGTTGCGGCATGTCGCTGTGGTGGTTGGGTCCACCGAGTGAAAGCCTGAAGCTCGACGACCCCATCTACCTGACGCTCGAGCAGCGCGTGCCACGCTTGATACGGAGCACCAGCCACATTTCGTTCGTCAGCGTCGCCTGTGGCGGAGGCCATGCGATGGCCGTCACACGTGATGCCCGGCTGTTTGGCTGGGGATGGAACGCATTCGGGCAAGTCGGCATTGGCAAAGATCTACGGCCTGTCCCCTCGCCGCGCGTCCTTGGACGGTTTTACGGGAGGACGGTTGCGTCCGTATCCTGCGGTGCTGCACACACGATGGCCATCGTCAGGGAGTCCTCGGACGGCTCTGGGGAGGTGGTCGTGTACGGCTGGGGTGCCCATGCGGCCGGGCAGCTCGGGCACGCGCCGGACGAGACGCGCGACGCTTTGGCGAACGAAGGACGCAAGGGATCTGGCGTGTACGCTGCGGCCGCATCCACCTTCTCTTACACAAGCCCGTGCATCGTCGAGACCCTCAACGGCGTGTGCGGCAAACTCTCGGGTGTTGACTCAGGGGGCAGTGCGAGCGGCACCCTCGTCGGCGTCACCAACGCTAAGGGCGTGACGCTCAAACAGCCCCTCTCGTGCGGAGCGGCGCACACGGCGATCGTGAGTGCAAGCGGATCTCTGCTCACGATGGGCCTCAACCAGCACGGCCAGTGCGGCCGGCTGATTGTCAAGTCGGCGGCGGATGAGGCGGCGGAGGCGAGGGGTGAAGGGCCGAAGCCATCGGCGGGCGTCACGAGCGGAGTGATGTTGCCGGGACGCGTGCTCGCGCTCGCGCATGAGGAGATCCGAGGGGTTGCGTGCGGCGCCGCCCACACGCTCGTGCTCACCGACAAGGGCGATCTCTACGCCTTCGGCCTCAATGCGACCGGGCAGCTCGGGCTTGGCTCACACAGCTCGCAGCCGTGCCCGACGCCGACGGCCGTCGCACTCGGGCCGCGCTTGGTGGTCGTCTCCATGTCAGCGGGGGACGAGTTCTCGGCATGCGTCACAAAAGCCGGTGAGGTCTTCACCTGGGGCTTTGGCGGGTTTGGCCAACTCGGCCACGGAAATGCAGGGTCCATGTGCAAGCCTCGGCAGGTGGCCTGCGAGCCGGCCTTGGAGGTGAGCTGTGGCGGCGGCCAGCTCTACGTACGCACGGGCGCCAACGGGCTGCTCCGGAGCGGGTACTCGGGCACGTGGCAGCAGCTGAGCATGCAGCAGGAGCACGCGACCGCTCTCAAGGTTGAGTCCGATGCGAAGACTCTCGCAGCGCTCGAAGGGAGGGCTCCGCTCCGTGCAGCGACCGCCACACCGAGTGGAGGAGCGGCGCAGGCGCCCAGCGGCGTTCGAAAGAGCGAGGTCCCTCCAGACGCAGCTCCTCCCGACTTCCGTACCCAGCGCATTGAGCTGATGGGCTACAATTACAAGAAGGTGGTTGTCAAGGGCCAGCAGATTGCCCCCACGTTTGCACGCCAAGTCGCGGCCGGCCGTCACTTTGGGCTCCTCCTCGGGGAGCCTCTCGAGCCCATGAATGAGGATGAGGCAGCGAACCTGATCCAGAACACATTCGTGAACTCGCGCCTCGGCCAGGAGCAGAAGCAGCGGCAGCAAGAGGTGCATGCCGCGGCCGTGATCACGGAGCGTGCTTCGGTCTTCGAGGGCAAGAAGCGCATTGAGGACGCGCGTCTCGCCCAGGAGCGACGCGACGCCGCCACACGCGTGCAGGCACACCAGCGCCGCCGCCAGGAGCAGCGCGAGGTGGAGCGCACGCGACGTGAGGCAGCCGAGGCGGCGGCGGCCACGCAGGCGGCGACGCGCATGGTCATCTCGGCGACTGGCAAGCTCGCGCCCCCGTCGAAGCACCTTCTCATAGCCCAGAAGAAGCATGTGCGTCCGAAGCCGCCCGCGAGCCAACGCGTTGGCGGCGGCTTTGAGCGCCGCCCGGGGGGCGGGGGGCCGTGAGTGACCAGAGTGTGAGCCGCGGCACACGTGAGCGACGGCAGAACCGCAAACCAGACAGCAGCGCAGTACAGCACTTATACACACGGATGAGGGTTAGGGTTTCAACATCCAGTCATCACTGTGAGTGTGTGACGCGCGCGGCGCGGCGCCCCTCGCCGGTACTCTCCGTGGTACGGTAAAGACCCGGGACTACGTACAACCGCTATTAAATAAACAATCATGCACTTTTCGTAGTACTTATTACTTACCCGCCTTCAGCTCACAGCTGGCCGCTTTGCAGCATGCCCTTGCTGCGCAGCTCGGCCATGCCCTCGCGTGCCGCCTGGCTGATGCCCAGCATGCGGCCGTCGCCTGCGCTCCGCAACATGGTCGAGTACATGTGCATCGTGAGCCACATCGGCCGAGAGGCCGCGAGCGCCTCCGAGGCGACCGGTGCCACGTGGCAGCTCGCCTGGCGTGAGAGCGTGAGCAGCAAGGCGCCGTCGTGGGCATGTAGGTCGCGCTGCACGCCGTGCGATTCCACACGGACGTTGACGGGCTGCGCGCCTGGCCGAGGCTCGCCCAACATGAGCGTGCAGTCGACTTCGCATCCGACGTCGGGCCAGCCCGCATTCGGTGGACCCACAGGACGCAGACCGCCGCTGCCGAGGTCACGCAGGCGTGCCCCCCGTGGGGTCGAAAGCCGTAGCTCTGAGATGGCCTCGAGGGCCGCGGCAATGCCCCGCAGCCCGCGCAGCGCCGCACAGAGCGCCGGTGACGTGGCCGAGGCGATGGTGTGCGAGGCGCCGTATAGGTGTGAAGGCAGCGGCGCGCCGATGGGCTCGGGTACGGGCGTGCGCGGCGTGCCTTCGGGGCATAGGAGCCAGCACGAGCGCTCGTGCGTTTGAATCGTCGAGTCGGGAAGCAACGCCCCCGCCGCGACGACCGCCCGCGCCTCCGCTGCTGCTTGCGCCACGAGCGACGGCGGGAAGGCGTCGGGGATCAGCACGGAACCTCGAAGGAGGAGCTCGGACACATGCGAATCGCGGAGCACCGCTGTCGCTGCGGGCACGGTCCAATAGGCGGCCAAATCGAACATTAGACGTGGCAGCGGCAGCAGCTGCAGCGTCGCGCGCGCCGCCCGAGGCAGCAGTGCCTCGAAGACATGAGCATACCATCGGGCGAGGTGCGCATCGCCGTCGCGCTGCGGCTGCCCGTCGCCTTGGCCGCCGCTGCCGCTGCGCTGCCCGCCGCTGCCGGCACAGCCGCCGCCGTCGCCGCCGATGCCGCCGCCGTCGCCGCCGATGCTGACGTCGTCGCAGTCGTCGTCGGCGTCGCCGCCGCCATTGATTGAGGGAAGGCGCACAGGTGTGGGCAGGTTCACGGCACCCAGCCTCTCAACGAGTGCGCGGGCGCCGGTGGCCGATCGTGCCATGGCGATAGCCTCCGACGCCATCGCGTGCGTGAGGCGCGTCGCCTCGACCAGTGCTTGCTCAGCCAACAGCCCCATCGTCCGGTCGTCTGCCACGGCAGCGAGTGCAGCGGCGCGCACTTGTCTCACCGTGGACTCGACCGCCGCGGCCGCCGACGCGTCGAGCCACGCCCAAGACGACGCTTCGCGCCGCAAGGAAGGGTTGGCGTCGTCGTGGGCGCGAGCCTCGCGCTCGAGTGGGGCTGCGGAACTCGGCACATCGGCTCGTTCCACAGTCCGTGGAAGGAACTCGCGCCGCGCGAGTTCAATGAGCTCTGGCACGCCCAGCCGGACGCACACGCCGGCCTCGAGCTGCCGCTGCTTCTCGCGCTCGTCCACGATCATCATGGAGCGGCGGTAGAAGGCATGCGCCTCTTCGCGCCGCGCGCCGAGCGCAAGGGCATTCGCACGCTGCTCGAGCCCGCTGCCGCCGCCGCGGAACCTGTGGTTGGGCGACGCGTAGCCGAGTTGGGCCCAGCGCTTCCGCCAAAAGGTCTCAAACGAGCAGACCGCGAAGTGGAGCAGCACGGCGCCGCCCGCCTCCTCGTAGCGCATCAGCTGATGGTACACATAGTGTGAGTGGCGCAGCTGCCGGTTGTTCGTCATGGCCGCCGTGGCCGCCACGTGCTTCGAAGGCAAGTTCCACTCGTGCACTGAGCCTGCTTCCCGGATCGCCTCGTGCACGCGCACAATCGACTTGCCGTTGGCGTAGAAGCGGAAGAGTTCGCCACCCGCCTCGGGCGCCTCGCTCCAGTAGCGCATCGCCGCTGCTACGGCAGGATGGTGCTCATCCAACTGCCCCGGATGCTGCTTGAACAGACTCACCTGATGAGGGAGGCAATCAGCATGCAATCAGCGACCTCCACCAATCGATGACATCTCCGATGCTGCTTGAACAGGCTCACCTGATGAGGGAGGCAATCAGCATGCAATCAGCGAGATGACATCTCCGATGCTGCTTGAACAGGCGCACCGCCCGGTATGGGTCGACACACTCAAGCGCTGATGAGGGAGGCAATCAGCATGCAATCGATGTACCGCCCGGTATGGGTCGACACACTCAAGCGCCTCAGGCACCGCCTCGAGGTTGCGGTAGGTGAAGAGGATGGCGCCGAGTCGCTCGAGCTCGGCCAGGTGCCGCTGCAGCGCGCCACCGCCAGTGCCCCCCGCGCCGCTCATCCCGCTCTCCGTCCCAGGAAGGTGGAGAAGCTCGTCCGAGTCGACGTGCAGCAACCACTCGTCGCCTTGCTCGCGACAGCGCGCGATCGCATGCTCGCAATTGAGCATCTGCCGAGCTTGCACCTCGGTCGCCGCGTACAAGCGCAGCCGCGACCACGACGGCAGCCCCTCCCACTCACACTCGAAGGCAGCATCGCGCACCCGAACCGTGACACGATCGGTAGGGTAGCGGCGTGCGACACCGACGCTCGCGTCGTTGGGGTCGTCAAGGTACAAGTAGAGCCGCGAAAATCCCACGTGCAGGTAGTAGCAAATGAACGAGTCCAGCGAAGAGCCATTGAACGCCATCGTGCAGACTACAGCCGCGCGGCGAGGGCCTGGCGCGGCCTCTGGTGGATTTGCAGTGATGAGCAGTGGAACTGATGCGTGCTCAGCCGCTACAGCAGCCTTGCTAGTCGGGCCTCGTCGATGTCGCCACTCGCATCGGCAGCAGCTCGGGCGGCGAGAGGCCGAGCAGCAAAAGGACATGGACGCCACCCGCGTGACCACAGGCGCCACCCGAAGACAGACGGACGCCACCAGGGGGCAGCTGATCGGCGAGCGGTGTGAACAGCGCGGCAAAAATTTTGCCACGAAAACAGCCGCGAAATACCAAATGCCCTCTTCTCCGGGCTTTCGGCACCTGGCGCATGCCCATCGTTCCGAGCGGGTGATCGGTGGCCTATCCCCGGCGGCCGAGCAGCGCGCAAACGCAAATAAATCCGCCCATGAACAAAGCCGAAAGCGGTACAAAGCAACGCCCGATCGGGGTAACATATGATTGAGCCCCGGATTCGACGTACGACGATCGTGCTTCGTTCTCGTGTCTCGTCATGGGCATCGTTGGATCGGATCCGGTGTGAGGGTGTGATCTTCTAATTTGAATACTGCATCACATGCTCATGGCATGGCTCATGGCGCACAGTCTGCACACGCTCGAGGTTCCGTCTTCACAACAAGAGTCTTCGGCTCGTTTGACCGACACGCACACGCGCGCACGCACGCACGTTCGCCGCGGCCCCGTGCTTCCTCGCCCTGGGCGGCTTCCTGCGTGCAGTTCGAGCGTGTTGCTCGGGCTGCGCTGCGGCTCACTTCAAGCCCGCAGTGGACACGACGCGGCCGCCCACGCCGAGCGCTTCTTGGAGGGCAGCGATCGAGACCTGCAGCTCGGAGCACTTGACCGACGAGCCGTCCTCCTCGAGCATGCATTGGCCAAAGAGCAGCTGCTGCTGCTCGAGCAGCGCTGCCGGATTCGCACAGCCCTCTGCGCGCACCTGCCGGGTCCAGACCTCGGCAACGCGGCGCTGCTCATCGCCAAATTTGGCCGCCGCGTTCTTCACGCGCACGAGGGCGCGGTCGAGCTTGGGGTTACTCTTGCTGGCGGCGAAGAAGAGCAGTTTGTCGAGGTCAGACAGGGCGGCGTCGAGCTCCTTGCAGCGCTCCATGCTGCCCTCCTCATCATCATCGACTACACAACCCTCAAAGAGCATAATCTGCTTGTTAAACAGCTCCTCGGGCTCGGTGGCAGCGATAGGCGTGCGGATAGCCTCCCCGACCCATTCCGCCGCAGCGGCACCCTGCTCGCTGCCGAACATCTCAGCAGCGCGCACCACGCGCGCCGCCGCCTCCTGAATGTGTTTGGCATCACCGGCAGCGCAGAGGACGACAGCAGAAGCCGGGCGGCGAACGACGCTCACGGCGATGCCGAGCTTGGGTGCACTCGAAACGAAGGCAAGGGACAGTGCCACGAGCGGAAGTGCCATTTCGGACGGGTGGGACGCCGGCCGGAGCGAAGCAGAGGGGGACTGTCGGAGCCTTGAGGTTGTTGATTACCTCTCTTTCACGAAGCAAGGGAATCTTTTTTTCCGTCCTGTTGGGTTCTACGAGCGCATTTCTATAGAATTTGTTTTTTATTCTGACGGGAGCGGCCGAGGTCCCGAACTTTGTGCGCCCTGAAGCGCTCGCATTCCTCAGAATAAATCCAGGGTTCTTGAGGAAGGTCAAGTCAAGTCTTTACTTCACTTGACTTGACTTGAGGAAGGATTGAATTCTTGATGGAGTTCAGAAGAGCTATACCGGAGTCTCATTCACCGCGAAGAGGAGAAAATGATCGCTGCGTACAACCGTTACATTTGTTGACGAACCTTCGTCACAAAACGCGTGAAATGCTATGCGTCACGACCCTGGTTCTGGTCGCGGCGGCGTCGGTGGCTCCGCGCTCGGTGCCGACGCCGCGCGCACCATCACTGACACCACGTGCCAGGCTTCCGTTGACGGCGTTGCGCACCGCGAGCACCTACGCGGCGACGCTCTGCTTGCCCGCAATCGCCTCCGCAGCATCCGCCGCCGCCGGTGGAGTTGAGCACCTGCACACCGGCCAAAAAGTGGCTCTATTCTTCCGGAAATCTGGCCTGCCGGATTGGGCCGTTCTCATGCTCATTTCTGCGACGCCCGCGGTCGAACTGCGAGGTGGCGTGCCGGTGGGCAACTGGATGGGCCTCCCACCCGCAACGACCTTTGCCATCTGCGTGATTGGCAATATGCTACCGATCGCGCCGATGATCCTCGCGCTGCGCTCCAACTTCTTCAAGCGGCTCGCCGCTCCGCTGCTCAAGCGTGCGGAGAAGATAAGCGCCGGACTGCCCACAGGCCAGTCGCGCTGGCTGACGCTCGCGCTCTTTATCGGTGTGCCAGCGCCGGGCACGGGAGCCTGGACTGGCGCAATCATCGCCTACCTGCTCGATATGCCCTTCTCCTCAGCGATGAGCTCCATCTTCTCCGGCGTGGTGCTCGCGGGGCTCATCATGACTATCCTCACCCTTGCCGGCAAGACCGGCGCGCTTATCGCACTCGGGGCGATGCTACTCGCTGGGACGGGTGCGGTCGTGAAAGCCTTGAACCAGGAGGCCAACTCGCCCGATGAGGAGCCGCCTTCGCCAGGAAGCCAACGGTGAGCGCGCCGCCCGACCGCCTAGCCGCGGTCACGAGTCGCGCACACCTTGTGCCCGGGACCCTGGGAGCTCCAAGTTAGCGATCCGCACGGAGTCGACTCAGTCATACAGTCAAAGTGCTACCGCATAACCGCGTTATGCCGACACGTCATGGCACACGTTCGTCCTCTGCGTCAGGTCCGACGTCCACCAGGTCGCAGAGGTGAGAACAAGAAAGAAAGTAATTTATTTCCCGCGTCCGGCACTCGGCAGGGGCCCGGGATATCTCAGTTTGCATGCGGGTACACGAATCGGGTGATCCAACTATGCGGCATGCCCACACCGGATCCATAAGCACCACGAACATACGATACACGTGTTAACATCTCAGTTGACAGTTCTCACCATCTCTACGGGGTCGTCACCGTCACGCGCCGCGCCATGTACGCGCCGCGCGCGCCATGATGCCACGTACCGCACACACATGGAGCCCAGGGACACTCGCACACAACTCTGTGTGCAGAATCTCCGGTCGAGGACTCGTAGCGTTATAGCGATACACATCTGTGATCTCAAAGAGTTGTAGTCCGCCTGCTCATCCAGTAATCTCACGGCTTGGAAGGCGAGATCTCAGGCTCCGCACCCCCCACGGAGGCAGAGTCCTGATGCCGCGCACACAGCCGCTACACCCCCATGGCACAGAAGAGAGACTTGACACGTGGCGCCGTTTCGTCGAGCGACGCGGCGTCGGGCGACGCGGCGTCGGGCGCGCTCGCGAGGGCGCGAGGTCTAGGCGATCCAAGTCAAGTCAAGTCAAGTAGAACGCTGAACGGAGAGGGGGGAAGTGAAGAGCGATGGGTCGCACACTCATTGGCCTGTGAAGAGGTACAGACTATTGCGTGCACCGATGGCAACGAGGTTGCGCTGCGGATGGTGCGAGTGGTGCAGAATCTTCTTGCTGAAGGTTCGGCTGCTGTCCCTTCGTGTTAGGCCGAGCCTGCCATTGAGCGTCGGTTGGCGGCGCGCGGGCGAACTGCTGCTCACAGACTCGATCGTCGTGCAGCTGTTATCGCTGCCGAGCGTGTCCCATACGAGAAGCTTGCTGTCGTACGTGCCTGAGCACACATGACGATCGTCGTGCCCCCACGAGCACTCGAACTTGTCGAAGATGCAATCGCTCTCGTACAGCTCGCACAGCTTGGAGCGCAGGTGCTCGTGCACCTTGATCGTGCGGACCGGCGACGATGCCATGTGCACGTCCCAGATCTTGAGCGTCATGTAGTCGCGCGCCATGACGTACCGACCGTCGCGCGAGAATTTGACGTCACTCATCGACGAGATGACTTCCGAAAAGAAGGTGCGCTCGCTCTCTTTCTGCTGGACTTGCCCGAAGAGGCAGCCCGAGTGCTTACTGACCCGCGCCGACTCGCGAAGGTCGCACATGCGCACCAGGCCCTTACTGCTGCTGTAGATGAGCTGCGATGAGCATATGGGGTGAAACTCGGCCGAGGTGATCACCTCGGAGAGCTCCTCCATGTCGTCGGGCTTGATGTCGACGATGTTGAACGTGGACTCGTTCGTGTGCAAGTTCCAAAGGTTTATCCGCAAGTCGTCCGCGGAGAGGTAAGTCTCGCCGTCTGGGCTGAAGGAGAGAGAGTTGATGTGGTACGCGTGGCCGTTCGAAAAGGTGCGCTTTAGGCTGGCGGTCGCGATGCACTGTACTGGATGCAGCGACGGCATCCGCAGCGAGGCGATGAAGGGCGTCATCACAGGCTGAGTGAGGCTCGAGGCGGCACCCTCGACGTTCCTCATCGAGACCATCCGCACCCTCTTCTCGAAGATCTTCCAAAATTTGATCGTCTTGTCTGCGCGCGGAGGCGGCGGCGCGTGTGAGCCGGCCGCAGCTCCCGCACAGCGCTGCAAAAATGGCCCGAAGGCAGCAGCGGCAGCGGCAGCGGCAGCAGCGGCAGCAGCAGCAGCGGCAGCGGCAGCGGCAGCGGAAGCGGAAGCAGCAGCAGCGGCAGCAGCGGCGGCAGCGGCGGCGGCGGCGGCAATGGCAGCGGCAGCGGCGGCAACGGGAGCGGCAGCAGCGACTTCGCGGTCGAGTGCGCTGGACGCAACGGCGGCGATGCGCACCGTTCGTCGAGAGCAAAAAGAGCGGGCCAGCCCTGCCGTGCCGCCATCGGATCCTGTTGATCTTCTCCTCGATCTCGAGCGACTTCAGATAGTCGAACTCGGGCTCGTGCGATTGAAACTCGCAATAGAAGCGGTACTCGATGTCCTGGCGCGGCGCGATGTCCATTCTTTCACTCTCGGCTCGATCCCTCTGCTGCGCTCGGTGCTGCACCTCCGAAGACTCAAATATGACGACGCGCCCACCGCGGTCGCCGGTCGCAAGGTAATCGCCCGTGCCATCGAACTGCACAGCGCTGATCAAGTCCTCTGCAGCCAGCGCGAGCAGACAGAGCTCAGCGGCCTGAGAAGGTGGGTGCCCGCGAAGGGCGGCGCGTGCTGCCGCCAGCGCAGACGAGGCAGCATGTGCGTGCTGGCTGCAGCTACGCGGCGAGCGCACCATCCGCAGGCTCCTCTGGGGAGTCACGGTCCCCAAAAACCTGACGGAAAGTCCAGCTTGCGGAGGCCATCGACGCAGCGTCCCAACCGCCACCTGCCAGTCAAAAAATGAGCACGAGCAGTGGTCAGGCGATCAGGCAGCCGTCGGGAGCCTTGCGAGCGATGAACTGGCGCACCCGACAGCTCCAACAGCCCACAGCCGCCGGGCAAGTCGGCGCAAGGGGCCCGGGAGAGAACAAATGCGCCGACGATTAACCTTGGCTGTGAACGCAGGTGAGAATGGTTCCAATTCCTCCTCAGAGTGTCTCCTCCCTTCCTTTTGGTTTTGTGAATCCGACACCCAAGGCCCCCGCCATTTATGTGCTTGCGTTCACACATGCACTGAAATTATGGCGTATGTGAAAATGTTCCGCCCCGGCTGCTGCTGCTGCCTGCTAATGCTCGCGCCGCCTCCGACGGCGCACGTGCCAGCGGACGGCACGCCAGACAAGCCTCACGAAAATGATCCCTCGCATGCCGCGCTCGGTGAGCTCGGCCGCATTGGACGCAGGGATGCGGTGCGCTCCCTGCGTCAGTTCTACAACGACGAGTCTGTGCGCCGCGCAGCCTACGCGGCCTTCTCTACGGCAGCAGCCGAGGCTGGCGGCACGTCCGAGTTTGGCTGGCTCGGGCGCGAGGCTTTGATCGCCAAGTATGGGAACGAGATGGCTGCCAAAATGCTGGCCGATGCGAGGCAAGTGCGGCGGGAGAAGTACGGCGAAGAGGGCGTTCGCGTAATCGCGCGCCGGGCGCAGGTGGCATCCGCGGCCAACGAGCCCTACGGCGCCGCCGGGCTTTCTCGCAAGGCCGGCACGGCGGCAGCGCTGAAGCGAGGGGCACGGGTCGGCTACGCTGGCGTTCGATGGCAAAAGAAGAAGCGAGTGGCAAGCCGCGACGGCCCACTAGACGCGGAGGCCGAGGGTTTCTGGCGCTGCGCCTTTTCGCATCGCGGCACACGCTACTCAGTGGGAAGTTATGCCACCGAGGAGGCAGCGGCGCGCGCCCACGATGCCTTCGTACTCCGCCACGGATTGGATCGCGAGCTCCACTTTCCGAACGAGCGGATGAACCCGAATGCGTTGCCAAGTAGTAATACTGAACGCGCATCATGAGATGGGCCTCAAGGGCGCAGCGCCATAGCAGCAGTAGATAGGTGTTCTCATTCGTGCACTGTTCACAACGCGAACACACTTACGTTCACGTTTAAACGCTACCGACTTGCGAAACACCGGATTCCGGATCCGGATGGCGGTATACATCGGATCTTACATGTGTTAGGACGATGCTCTACACAACCTACATGTTTAGAATCGGCGCGGCCGAATCGCGACGGTTTTACTTACTTACTTACGACGGCGCGCGATATTAATTACGAATGGACAGAATACGAAGGCGCCGGCCATGACGAGCGGAAGTTCAGACTCGACAACGTGCCACCCCCTCGACCCTGTGGGCCGCTCGAGACGCACGACGGGGGGTTCCTTGAGTCCGGTCCGTGGTTCAGTGCCTCTGTCGGTCCAGAGCATTTTCCGACGACCCGCAGGCGAACAGCGAGTCTGATTGCGGAGCTCATTCCGCCGCGCTCTCCGCCATCGGCACTGATACCGGCGTCAGCTCCACCCCGACGTACGCTCGATTCTTCATGGCCTTTCTTGGTCGGACGGCAGACACGATGGCGATGACCGCGAGGTGAGCCAGCAGTAAGGAGGCCATGAGCGTGCACGCCCAAGGGAACCCCATTCGCCCTGACGCGGAGGAGCCGATTAGAGGTCCGATCATCTGCCCCAAAGCAAAGGAGGACATGATGAGCGGCGCGATGGTGACGGAGGCCTCCTCCGCATGCCTCCTGCACGAGAGCATCATATCATCCATCAACGGCGTCTGCGACATCGCCTCTCCCACTCCAAAGAGTATCAGGGCCAGGACCATCTGCGGCATGCCCATTTGCTCCTGCTGCAGCAGCGGCGAGGGGCCGACCAGCAAGAAGCCGATGAGCTGAAAGATCAGGCCGATGACGATGACGACGCGCGGGCCTATCCGCTCGCGCTTTGCCAGGAGACCGATCACCGGGCATGACAACGTGTAGGCGACAATCGTCACCGAGAAGAGTGCTCCTATGGCATCAGGGGTTCTGGCAAGCCCGAGGTTCGATGCATGCTCCCCAAGCGTTGGCTCAAGGAAGGCATAGTCCGAGTTGGCGAGCGTCGCTGCGACCGCCATGACGATCACCTGTGGGTTCACCAGAAGGCTGCGCATAGCGACGGGTTCGACTCGCTCTTGGTCCCTGCTGACGCGGTGGGCGTCGTTCGGCATGGAACGGTAGAAGATCAACGCTGCGGGAGCGATGAGGGCACCCACGCAAACAAATGGCATCGGGAAGCCGCCTGCCATGAAGAGGATGCCACCAAGCGGCGGTCCGATCATGTACCCCAAGCCGGTCGAAATCTCGCAGATGCCGAGATAGAAGGTGACATTCTCCGCATCGAGCTCCGCGATGATCGCATACATGGCCGTCTCCTCCAACGCCGCACCAACGCCCTGAGCTATTCGTATCGAGAGGCACCACACCGCAAAAGGCCAGCCCTCAGGCACAAAAGTGGCCGCAGCAAAGAGTATTGTTGAAATAGAGACGATGCCAAGCCCGCACAGATACACCCAGACCTTGCCGCGCTGCTGCATCAGTATGCCCGCAACAGGCGAGACCACAAACATGACGCCAGCAAAGATTGAAAATACGACGCCGACCATGTCATCGCCCATGCCCTTCGCTGCTGCCTGCTCTGGGAAGAAGGATGCAAGCACCGAGTAGACTGCGTGGCAGCACAAGTTCGCTATGTTTGAGCACACAAGCACGAGCAGTCTCTTGTTATTTATCGAGACCATGCGCACCGCCGAGCGCATCTTGCTCGATGTGCGCTGGACCTCGTTCTCGCTGTCCTTGCTGAGGCGTTGGGCCCTGCTGGTACCGCACGTATCGGTGCTTGAGCTTGCAGCTCGCTCTGATCCATGCAGTAAGGATGCACCAGATCGCGGTGAGGTCAACAGTGGAGGACTTCCGTTTCCGTTGCCATCCGACAAGCTTCCTCGGCGCTCTCTTGGCGTTGAACGCCCAAGTGGGGTCACGGCGTCGTCGTCATGACTCTTCGTCGACATGAATGGACTCCTCCGTTCGAGACGCGCGGTTTTTGTGAACGTGGTGCGCCCCAAGCGAGCAGCTCAATACGACGCTTCACCCTCAAAGCTCCCGAGAAAGCCGCCTCATGTCTCTCCCCTTGCCAAAGTAAGACTTGCCTCAAGTCAATTCAAGTCAGTCCGCAACTTTCTCAAATCTTCTCAAGCTTCTCGGCCGCGCCCTTCAGCGGAAATCATGCGCGCCTCTATCTTTGTCTACTTCGCATTGCTTGCCCTGCCGAGCGCAACGTTCAAGGTGGCCGTCGTCGAATACACTGCCGTGTCTCCGTGCGGTGCCGGCAGTTGCGGCAAGCAGCAGCGAGAGAGCTCGTGCGCCGACTATGCTGAGTACATCGAACAGGCTGGACGGGCTGGCGCTTCACTCGTCGTGTTTCCCGAGTATGGGATCACGGGCTTCTCGTCGTACCCCAAGTCGAGCTGGGTTTCGGGCGGCTACGTGGAGGCGGTACCTGCCGTGCCAAGCGGTCGCCGCGTGGTGCCGTGCGACTCTCCGTCCACATTTGCAAATGCGCCGAGTGTCGTGTCACTCTCCTGTGTGGCCAAAAAGCACGGCATCGCGGTCGTGGCCAACTTGATGGACTACGACGGGCACAACATGTACAATACCGATGTGGCTCTCGACACGGACGGTGCATTCCTCGCCAAGTATCCCAAGCAGAACCTGTGGGGCGAGCGCAACGTGGACATTCCACAGAGCTGCCCGATGGCGTCGTTCACAACGAGCTTCAATGTGACGTTTGGCCTGATCACGTGCGCCGACCTCATCTACGAGTTCCCGGCGAGCCGACTGGTGCGCGAGCGCCATGTCGAGCACTTTGTCATGCCAGCGGCCTGGTCCGACGAGATGGCGCAGATGCAGGTGCTCGGCTTCGCCCAAGGGTGGAGTCTCGTCCACAATGTGACACTCCTCCTTGCCAACCACCGCACTGCCGCCGAGAGCGGCTCGGGCGTTTGGCGTGGCGGCCATCCCCTCGCCTACACCTTTGATCGGGCCCCGGGCGCCGATCGGCTCCTCGTCGCCGACGTCGGCGCCGGCGCCGCCAGCGCCGCCGGCGCCGCCGGCGCCGCCAGCGCCGCCAGCGCTGCCGCCCGTCGGCAGGAGCCGCCCGTCACGGCGCTGGCCGATGTCCCTCTGACGTGCGCGACAGCTGTGGTCGGTGCAGGATGGGCGGGCATCTATGCCGCATGGCGCCTCGTGGTCGACGCCGGCGCGTTGGCGCCTGGCGATCTATGTCTCTTCGAAGCCCGTGGCAAGCCCGGTGGGCGCACTTACAGCGTTCAGGTAGAGGGGCTCGTGGTCGACGTGGGCGCGTACCGGTTCAGCAAGCAGCAGCACCTCCCGAGCGATCTCATCTTGGAGCGGCTCGAGCTGCCGACGGCGTGCTACGAACCAGACTGCAAGCCTGACGCGGAGTTCAACCAGACACTCTTCAAGATCGTCGACACGAAGGGACGCAACGCAGGCTACGTGACCCCGATTCGGACGATGCTCGCGCAGCTCGAGGCTGCGGGCGCGCGCGTCTTCTTTGGCCATCGGCTCACGGGCGTGTACGCCAACGGCGCTGCGCCCACTACGCGCGGTGGCGGCTCGAGTGGTGCACTGACGAGCGCAGTGTCGGGCTCCTCATCGAGTCTCCACTTCGCGGGCGGCCAGGTCGTGACCGCGTCGGCGGTTCTCCTCAACCTGCCGCGCCTCGTGCTCCAGCGCCTCGACCCAGCTTCGATCGTCTTCCCCACAGACACGACGCAGCTCAGCTGGCAGCTGCTCAAGAACTGCACGCCGTGCTTCGACCCGAGCGCGGGAAGCGCCGTGCCCAACTGGCTCGCAGTCAAGGTATACACGCAGTACGACGACCCATGGTGGATCACTAAGCTTCGGCTGGAGCAAGGCTCCTTCGTGGATACGGAGCACTCGCCGCCCCTCGTCGGACGGTACCATGACGGGCCAGTCAGCCGGGCTGACGACGGCAGCGTGGACGGTCCGGGGCTCCTCGAGGCCGTCTACGCGTACACGACCAGCCAGCCCTCGATCCGCTACTACGAACCCTTTGCCGACGACCCCGCGGAAGATCCGTTGACTATCACGACCGACCCCGCTCTGCTGCTCCCTCTGCACCGGCGCCTGATGGAATTCCACGCGGCCGCGTTTGCCAAGATCGGCCTCAATGCGACGAGGGACGTGCCGCCACCCACCAAGGTCGTTCTGGGGATTTGGACCTCGGACGAGCTCGCGGCGCTTCCACAGCCGATGAGCTCCAATTTCCGCGCACAAGTGCCCAGCTGCCCAGCAGAGTCTTGCCTTGATGGCGTGAGCGCTCCGCAGTACAATGCCGCCACGGCTACGCCCAACCCTGCCGCCAACATCCACATCGCGAACAACGACTTTGCGATCACGTTGGAGCAGGGCGTGCCGTGCTGCTGGGCCGAGCAGTCGCTCAAGTCAGTCGAGCGCACGCTCCACACCGCCTGGGGCTTGGGGCGGCCCACGTGGCTCGATCCCGAGTACTACGCGCAGCTCCTTGTAGCGGAGGAAACTTCAGACGCGCCAGACGCGCCCGAGGCGATCGGCGTCTTCGACCGTGCCGCCCACATGGCAAGCCACGCGACCGCTGCCGCCCGCTCCGGGCCGAGCGCAAGCGCTCGACGGCTGTTGGCAGCGTCGATGAGCGGCGCGAGCTGGGCGTTCGCTCCGCTTGATGTGCCTGCCGCGCGCGTGTGCAGCGGCGGCGTCTGCTGCTCAGCGACCGTTACGAGCGGCAGCGGCCACGGGTATGTATTGGCGGCACTCAACGGTACCGACACCGATGCTGGCGAGATGTGGGCCTCGCAGGTGTGCGCGGTGCTGCCTTGTGCAAGCGCCTCGAGCGCTTGCCTTGCCTACACGGTGCCGTTGCGCTCAGCTTCATTGCGTGGGCTCTCAATGTCTATGCATGACGTGGCCGCCGACACGACGCTCTTCCCCCTTGTCCTCGCCGCCGACGTGGGCGCCGAACAGCGCATGCTGCAGCCGGGTGCTGGGGCCGACGCATTCGCATTCGACGCCCAGTCCCAAACTCTCAACGTCGCCGTCGCCGACGGTCTCCTCTCCTCTGCGACGCTGTACGGCCGCCGCTTCGCTGCTGACCGGTTGCCGTACAACTGCTAGGAACCCTAATGCAACTTCTCCCGCGAGCGAGGTCGAGGTGGGGTCGCTTGGAGTTGCGTTGTCTGATGTGTCTTCTCAAACGCCCTGATTCAAGCCCGTACCTGTGAACGACTCGAGCGGCAATCGGAAGCCAGTGTACCTCAGCGCGCATCTTGAGACCACAATTGGCCCGGTGAGCGGTGTTCCAGTGTTGGCTGTTGCCTTGGTGTTGCCTAGGAAGAACGGAAGGCGGGGAAGCCGCCTTGAGCGTAGATGGCGGGGAAGCCGCCTTGAGCGTAGATGGCGCGCAGGCCACCGACGACGCCGATCGAGCGGCGCCATCACCATGAAGCTACGCCCGCGACAGCGCCGACTTACCGAAAGGGGTATTTGGAGATTTGTTCTGGCTCCGAACTCTTTTTCCCCACAAGTAAAGTTGGACTCACCGTTGCCCCTTTCTCTTTTGTGGAGGCACTCATCGCCACGCCGACCGCACCATGGGAGGCGGAGGAGATGAAGGAGGCACGGGTGACAAGCGCGTCGAATATCTGCGTGACCGCGTGGTGCCGTTGCTGAAGATCAAGCCCGAGCTCTTCGACGCATACTGCAAAACTGAGGAGGGCGAACTGATCAAACGATTCGTGAGCGACGGCAATTGCACAAAAATCTTCTTCTCTGCGGGCGCCAAGGACATGGCCGCGACGGAGAAGATGCCCGACGATAAGCAGACAAAGAAAAAGGCCGTCTTCGCCATGAAGCTCGGCGAGGACATCAAGTTCGACGAGAAGAAGCTCGACGAGATGTTTGACAAGTGCGTCGTCGCCGACCTGTCGCCAGCAGTGCTGAACAACCTGTACAACACGCTGCGGAGCGTGTACCTGCCCATACTCACCAACCCGGGTTTCATCAACGGAAAGCCCGGCATCGTCATGAAGCAATTCGTCGACAAGTACAATTGGATGCTCGCTGCGGTGCACACGGCGATCGGCCAGACGCAGGGCAAGACTGCCCTCTGGCTACCGCCAGTGGAGGGCCCGTCGGGCGGCGGCGGTAATAAGGACCGATCCGACAAGGACCGTGTGCATGTTCTCGAGAGCGCAGTGGTCATGTGGACCGAGCGCATCAACACGGTGCGCGCCGCCGCCTCTGCCCAGCGTGGCTGCCGCGCTGCTGCTTCTGCCTGCCACCCTGGCCTCGGCTGATCCCAATCACCTCCGCAGGCGCTGAATCGCGATCCCGAGTCGGTTTTCGGTAACGTCGGCACCAAAGACGAGCTCTTCCCGGGGCCCATCTTGTGCATCGACTTCTGGCAGAGTAAGGCGATCGACCTGGGCGACATCCTCGAGCAGCTCAGCAGCCCGCACATAGTCAAGGTGATCAAGGTGCTTGAGATCATCCGCTCGCCGTACCATGGCTCCTTCAAGGCGTTGGCGACTCAGCTCTCGATTCGGCACATGGAGGCCAAGGATAACGTCAAGTTCCTCGAGTCACTCCGCGCCAAGTTTATCGAGCTGCTGCAGTCGGACTTCTCGGAGGTCTCGATGCGCTTCAAGCCGATCATGCACATGCTGCTCATGATCTGGAAGCACTCCAAGTTCTTCAACACGCCGCCCGCACTCGCGCTGATGGTGCGCACGCTCTGCAACGACGTGATCGAGAAGGCGCGCGACTTTCTGGGCGGCACCGGCGAGATCTTTGGTGCCGAGCCCAAGGATGCATGCGAGAAGATCAACGCGGTGCTCGACGTGTGTCGCTCCCTCAAGGCTGACTACTACATGTACTACGCGGTCGCGAAGACACAGTGCGAGCACAATCCGTGGATGGCCGACCGCGGCAACATGTTCAAGCGACTCGACCTCTTCATCACGCGCTGCGAGGACCTGCTGCACTTGTGCCGGACGGCACAGCAGTTCGAGAAGCTGATTACCGTCGTCATCGGCGGCATCGCGGGCGCAATTCTGACGCAGGACTCGGAGGACATCGCGAAGCAGTTCGCTCTGGCGCTCAACAAGATGAGGGAGCTCCAGTACGACGTGCTCGATGTGCAGATGACGCAGTTTGAAGCGGACATCACGCGGTTCACTGTCGCCGTCAAGGCACTCGAGACGCGCGTTGGCAAGGTGCTCGGTCAGGGCTTCGAGGACTGCGACACCGTCGGCAAGGGCTTCAAGCTCGTGGATTCCTTCGGTGACCTGCTCGAGCGCGACTTCATCCAGGCTGACCTCGAGGCCAAACAGATCGACCTCATCCGCATCTACGCCGACGAGCTCAAGCAGGTGCAGGAGATCTTCTCGCGCGACCGCAACGGCTCGAACTCGAGGGGCAAGTTCTTCGAGCGCGACGGCCCGCCACTGTACACCAACCAGCCGCCGGTCTCGGGCGCGCTCGCATGGGTGTCGGGCCTGATCAAGCGGCTCGAGGAGCCGATGAAAGCGCTCACGCCGGTGCTACGCATCATGGAGGACACGGATGAAGTGCGGGACGTGAAGCGCATGTACGAATCGATCATGAAGGTGCTGCAAGAGTACGAGGAGGCCATGTTTTCGGCGTGGAAGGAGTCGATCGACGCCACGCTCGGCGAGAAGCTCACGCTGCCGCTGCTCACGCGCGACGGCAAGTCGCAGGAGATCGCGGTCAACTTTGACCCGCAGCTCATCAAGCTACTCTCCGAGTGCAAGTACTTTGTGATGCAAAGGAAGAAGATCCCCGACGTCGCTCAGAAGATGTACGAGGGTGCCGAGATGTTCCGCGTTCACACGGCCAACCTGACGCTCGTGCAGAACATGTACAACGAGATGCTGCGCATCATGCTCGACGTCGAAAAGCCGTTGCTCAAGGGATCGATGAAGGCGATCGACAAGGTGCTCGACCGCGGCCTCAAGGGGCTCGTGTGGAAGTCACCCAATCCCGACCAGGACGCCTTCATCGCCGAGGCCATGGGGCTGGTTGAGGAGGCCTTTAAGATGCTGCACGAGATGAAGAAGAACATGAACAGCGTGCACGCCATCCTCGCCCGCTGGGTCGCGACACCCTTCATCACGCGTGCGTCGATGAACAAGACGTACAACCTCGCCGCGTACATGGAGGAGCACATGCGCTACCTCGAGGTGCGCCAAAAGGATATCACTGACGGCGCTAAGGACATCCACGCGCTGCTCAAGGAGTCGAACGAGTGCCTCAAGGTGTCCAAGGGCGCACCCGCGTGGCGCGCGTACGTCGAGTTCATGAACAACCATTTGATCGACGGCACCGCCAACACGGTCGTCGCCTCGCTCAGCTACCTGCTCGCGCAGCTCGATCCGAAGCAGATTGCCAAGATGGAGAAGGCGCCCTTTTTCGACATCAAGCTCGACCTGAACGTGAGCGACAAGGGCGACGATGCCGTCTTCTTCTCGCCGCCGCTCGACGGGTCTGCGGATTCGCCTTCTGTGACGGGCTACGTGACGGCGATCATCTCGGACTTTTACAACATCATCAAGCTCTTCAAGCGGCTCGACCGCACTGAGGGTGACTTTCTCAAGGAGATGGAGGAGAACGAGTTGGTGCGCTTCCACGTGCACCGCATCGTCGATGAGCTCGAGAGCAACCAGAAGGCGGCGCGCGACCTGCGCGCGCCGATGCTCAAGCACCGCTCGCTCTGGGCCAAGAACATAAACCACACGCTCGAGGCCTTCCTCGAGGAAGCCACCGTCGCCGCCGACGAGAACAACCCTCTGATCCGCATGCCCAACTTGGCCGTCTTCCAGGCGCGCATCAACGAGCTCAAGGAGGAGGAGGCGGAGATCAAGGAGCTCCACGGCGTGATCAACCATGGCGCGGTCAGGATCGACGCGAAGCCTACCAAGACGACGCTCGCCACGCTCGCCTCCAAGTGGGTCGACGCGCACACCAGCTACCTCAAGAACCACGTGCTCACGGAGCTCGACGGCCTGGGCAAGTTCATCGGACTCATTAAGGAGACGCTCACTCACGAGGTCGCGGAGGGCGACCAGAAAGGCCTCTTCGATGCGATGGCGCACGTGCGCGACGTGCGCAACCGAGAGGAGCGCACCAACAACCTCTTCGTGCCGCTCAAGGACACGATCCAGCTGCTCAAGAAGTTTGGCGTGCTCATGCCCGACGAGACGCTCGAGACGCTCGAGATGATCCCGTTCAGCTGGGAAGACACGAAGAAGATCACGCTCAACGCGCGCGAGGGGCTCGGCCCGCTGCAGGCGATCCAGCAAGAGAAGGTGCGCGAGGAGGCCGAGGTCTTCAAGGCCGAGGTGGCCAACTTTGCCAAGAAGTTCCACGATGAGGCGCCGTTCGAGTTCAAGATTGGCTGCGATGACGCCTATGCGGGCATCAACAAGTTCGCCAAGGAGCTCTTCGTCTACGAGAAGCACTCCGCTGAGATCGGTCGTAGCCAAGAGCTCTTCGAACTCGCGGTCACTAACTGGCGAGACATCAAGACGATCCGCACCGAGCTCACGCTGCTCAAGCTCTCCTGGGACTTCGTGCAGTACGTCCAGGACATCTTTGGCTCGTTCCGCGCAACGCTGTGGACGGCCGTCGACGTTGAGGCCATGACGGACGTGACCAAGAAGCTGCAGAAGGAGGTCAAGATGCTCAACAAGGCCATCCACAAGTGGGACGTGCACATCGGGCTGACGGCGCTCGTAGCCTCGATGTCCATCTCGCTGGAGGTCGTAGGCGAACTGCGCGACGAGGCGATGCGCGAGCGCCACTGGAAGCAGCTCATGGTGGTCTGCAAGCAGACCTTCGTCGTGGACGACAAGATGCAGCTCGATACGCTCTACAAGCTCGAGCTCGACAAGCACCGGGAGCCCGTGAGCGAGATCGTCGAGCGCGCGCGTGCCGAGATCAAAATCGACCTTCAGCTGCAGAAGATCATCAACACCTGGGCGGGCCTCTTCCTTTTCTACAGGCCCTACAAGACCTCGGGCGTACAAATCCTCGAGCAGCCAGGCGACGTCTTCGAGGCGCTCGACGACAACGAGGTGGTGCTGCAGAATATGATGGGCAACCGATTCGTCGGCTTCTTCGAGGCGACCGTCTCCTCGTGGAAGTCGAAGCTCGGCAACACGCGCGCCGTGCTCGATGTGTGGATCGAGGTGCAGCGCTCATGGACGCAGCTCGAGTCCATCTTCCTTGCGTCCGAGGACATTCGCGAGCAACTGCCCGAGGACGCCAAGCGCTTCGACGGCATCGACTCGTCCTTCCGCGAGCAGATGGTCGACGCATGCCAGAACAGCAACCCGATCGAAGTGTGCAGTGCCCAAGGCCGTTTGGAGGTCTTCGAGAAGAACTTTAGGGACCTCGAGCTCTGCCAGAAGTCGCTCAGCGACTACCTCGAGGTCAAGAAGAAGAAGTTCCCGCGCTTCTACTTCATCTCGTCGGCAGATCTGGTCGACATCCTATCCAAGGGCCGCTACGCCCCCGCGGTGCAGCCTCACTTCTCCAAGTTCACCGACGCGACCGGCTTCATCGACTGGGCGCCCGACGCCGATGGCAAGCTCACCGGGCTCGCGCGCGGCTGCCAGTCCATCGACGGCGAGAAGTTCGCCTACTCGGAGCACCTTCTGTGCGAGGGCGCCGTTGAGGATTGGCTGCTCGTGCTCATGAAACACCAGGCGTCCATGTTCAAGTTTAAGGTGAGAGAGTCGCTCGACGCGTACATCGACACCCCGCGCGAGAAGTGGATCGACATGTACGGCTCGCAGCACTGCATCCAGACGGGCCAGGTCTATTGGACCTCGGAGGTGCACGTCTCGTATGACCGCCTCGAGCAGGGCAACGAGAACGCGATGAAGGAGTACCTGGAGCAGTGCAAAAAGGGCCTCCTGGCCTACGCGGCGATGGTGCTCGGGGAGATGAGCGGCGAGCTGCGCACGAAGGTGAAGACGTTGATCACCATCGACACGCACGCGCGCGAGATCGTCGAGAAGCTCGTGCTGATCAAGTCGGAGACGCCGACGGACTTCACATGGGCGTCACAGCTCAAGTTCCGCTGGCCCGAACCCGACGATCCCACGCCCAAGGACCTGTACATCAACATCTGCGACGCGCAGTTCACCTCGTGCCACGAGTACGTCGGTAACCCCGGCCGGCTGGTCATCACGGCACTCACCGATCGCTGCTACATCACGCTCTCCCAAGCTCTCCGCCTCATGATGGGTGGCGCGCCTCAGGGCCCCGCCGGTACCGGCAAGACCGAGACGACCAAGGATTTGGGCCGCGGCCTCTCGATTTGGGTCATCGTGTCCAACTGCTCGGATCAGATGAACAACAAGGTGACGGGCAACTTTTTCTCGGGCCTCGCGCAGACGGGCGCATGGGGCTGCTTCGACGAGTTCAACCGCATCACCGTCGAGGTGCTCTCTGTCGTCGCCACGCAATACGGCTCCATCTTGCAGGGCATCCGTGCCGGCAAGGCTCGATTCGTGTTCGAGGAGGAGGAGATTAATCTCGTCACCACGATCGGCGCGTGGATCACGATGAACCCCGGCTACGCCGGCCGCGCCGAGCTGCCCGAGAACCTCAAGGCGCTCTTCCGCCCATGTGCGATGGTCACGCCCAACTTTGAGAACATCGCCGAGATCAACCTCGCCGGCGAGGGCTTCAACGATTCGAAGAACCTCGCCAACAAGTTCGTGACCATGTACTACGTGTGCGGCCAGCTGCTCTCGAAGCAGATGCACTACGATTGGGGTCTGCGTGCCATGTCGGGCGTGCTGCGCATTGCGGGTGGCATGAAGCGAGCGGACCCCGAAAAGTCAGAGCAGCAGATTCTGATGCGTGCGATGCGCGACACGAACCTGCCCAAGTTCGTGCAGGCCGACTTCGGCATCTTCCTCGGCGTGATCACCGACCTGTATCCCAAAGTGGACTGCCCCGCCATCATCAACCCGGACTTGAAAAAGGCCATCATGGACGTTATCGCCGACAAGGAGACGTCTTATTGGGGCACTCTCGGCCGGCCGCGGCTCCAGGCCGAGGAGAACTTCGTCATCAAGACGATCAACCTCTTCGAGGCCCTCTCGGTGCGCCACTGCGTCTTCGTGCTCGGCACCGCCGGTGCCGCAAAGTCCGAGCTGTGGAAGACGCTCGCCGCGGCGCAGTCCTTCACGTCCATGGGCGGCGGTAACACGCTGTACAATCCACTCAACCCGAAGGCCGTCACCTCCAACGAGCTCTACGGCTACGTGCACCCGGTGACCAAGGAGCCGTACGACGGCGTGATCGCCAAGATTATGCGCGACTTCGCTGCGGTGCCGCCCGATCACAAGAACGCGAATGTGCCCAAGTGGATGGTGCTCGACGGCGACATCGACGCCGAGTGGATCGAGTCGATGAATACTGTGATGGACGACAACCGCATCCTGACGCTCACCACCAACGAGCGCATCCCGCTGACCAAGTCGATGAAGCTGCTGCTTGAGATCTCGCACCTTCGCAACGCGTCGCCGGCGACCGCCTCGCGCGCTGGCTGCGTCTTCCTCAACGAGAGCGATATCGGCTGGCGCCCGTACGTGGCGATGTGGGTTGAGACGATGGGCGACTCCAAGACGCAGACCATCCTTGAGCAGCTCTTCGACACGCTCGTCGCCCCGACGCTCTCGATGATCAAGAAGGAGAAGTGGAATCACGTGACGCCCCTCAAGGACCTCGGGATCGTCGAGGTCATCTGCCGCATCCTCGAGGCGGTGCTCACGCCTGAGGCGTGCCCTCCCGGCTCGGAGAGGGAGGTGTACGAGGCCTTCTTCCAATTTGCGGCCGTGTGGGGTATCGGCGGCGCCTTCGGCTCCGACAAGGGCGCCGACTTCCGCAAGCAATTCGACAGCTACTGGCGCACCGAATTCGCGAAGCTCACGATGCGCTTCCCCGACGAGGGCAGCATCTTCGACTATTACATCGACCCGACCACGAAAAAGGGGGAGCCCAAGCGGTGCACCCACTGGCGTGAGATCGTGCCCGGGTACACGCACGACCGCGCCGAGTCGTACGCTCGCATCTTCGTGCCCACGCTCGACTCGACGCGACTGCTCTGGTTCTCGACGACGATGCTCAAGCTCAAGAAGCCGATCATGTACGTCGGCAACTCGGGCTCCGCCAAGACGGTGATCGCCAACGTGCTGCTCCGCGGCCTCGACGAGGATGTGTGGATGTACAACATCATCTCGTTCAACTCGTTCACCATCGCCGCGTCGCTGCAGGGAATGCTCGAGGCGCCGCTTGAGAAGAAGACGGGCACCATCTTTGGCCCGCCAGGCATCAAGAAGCTCATCTATTTCATCGACGACTTCAACATGCCCTCGCCCGACAAGTACGGCAACCAGTCGTCCATCTCTCTTCTGAACCAGCTCAAAGACTACGGCGGCTTCTATGACCTCAAGGGCCTCCGCATGAAGCGCATCGACAACACGCTGGTGGTCGCGGCCATGAACCCATCCTCGGGCTCCTTCTACGTCCAGGATCGCATGCAGCGCCACTTCTGCACGCTCGCGACGCCGTTCCCCTCTCCCGAGGTGCTCACCAACATCTACTCGAACATCATGGGCGGCCACTTTGAGACCTTCAACGAGGGGATTCAAGCCGTGCTGCCCAAGCTGATCAGCTTTCAGGTGGCGCTCCACAACCAGGTCGCCGAGAACTTCGTGCCCTCGGCCGTCAAGTTCCACTACCAGTGGAACCTGCGCGCGATGGCGTCCGTCTTCCAGGGCCTCATCATCACGCAGCCCGGCACATACAAGGACCCGCTCCGAATGGCGCGCCTGCTGCTGCACGAGGCGTACCGCGTCTACTCGGACCGGATGGTCTTCGAATCGGACTGCGAGAAGTTCCAGGAGCTCATCATCAAGAACGTCAAGCAATTCTTGGGCGATCTTGACCAGGAGGCCCTGCTCACGTACCCCATCGTCTACTCAACCTTCGTCGAGGAGGCCGAGGGCGATCAGAGACAGTACCTGCCCGTCGAGGGCGGCTACGAGCAGCTCTCCAAGCTGCTCACCAAGCAGCTCGCCATGTACAACGAGCAGTTTGCGATGATGAACCTCGTGCTCTTCAACCAGGCGATGGAGCACATCTCGCGCATCTCGCGCATCATCGACAACCCGCGCGGCAACGGCCTGCTCGTGGGCGTGGGCGGCAGCGGCAAGCAGTCGCTCACGCGCCTCGCCGCCTTCATCGGCGGCTGCGAGATCTTCTCGATCAAGCTCACGAGCTCGTACAATGCAGCCGACTTCAAGGAAGACCTGCGCAACATCTACTTGAAGACGGGCGTCAAGGCGATTCCGACCGTCTTCCTCTTCACGGACCAACAGATCTTCCACGAGAATGCGCTCATCTTCCTCAACGACATCCTCTCGCTCGGCTACCCGCCCGGCCTCTTCGCCGAGGAGGACCGCGACACCATCTGCAACGGCGTGCGCAACGACGCGAAGCAGGCGGGCTACATGGATTCGAAAGAGCAGCTCTGGGAGTTTTTCATCAACCGCGTGCGCGCGATGCTGCACATTTGCCTGTGCATGTCGCCCGTCGGCGACAAGATGCGCAACCGGTGCCGCAAGTTCCCGGCGCTCACGTCCTGCACGACGTGCGACTGGTTCTTCAACTGGCCCCAGCAGGCGCTCATCTCCGTCGCCGAGCGCTTCCTGAGCGACATCCCGATGGAGAGCCCGGAGGTCAAGAAGGCCACCGGCGACCACATGGCCTTCGTGCACGAGTCGGTCGGCGTGGCGGCGGAGGAGTACCGCGCGTCCGAGCGTCGCGAGGTGTACACGACGCCCAAGTCTTACCTCGAGCTGATCGCGCTGTACAAGGACGAGCTGCTCAAGAACCGCAGCACGCTGCAGGTGCTCAAGGACCAGCTGGCCGAGGGTCTGATCAAGCTCGCCGACGCCGAGCAGCAGGTGGCCGACATGCAGATCACGCTCAAGGAGGAGTCGGCCTTTGTGGCGGTTAAGTCCAAGGAGACGGACGAGCTCATTATTGTGGTGGGCAAGGAGTCGATCGTTGCGACGGAGGAGGGCGCCAAGGCCGCCATCGAGGAGGCCGAGGTCGCCGAGATTGCTAAGGGCGTCGCCGAGTTCCAGGTGCAGGCCAACAAGGACCTCGCCGCGGCCGAGCCCGCCATCCAGAAGGCCATGGCAGCGCTCGGCGGTCTCAACAAGGCCGCTCTCGGCGAGCTCAAGGGTCTCGGCTCTCCGCCCGCTGCCGTGCTCGACGTGACCGCGGCGGTATCCTACATGCTCGCCCCCAAGGGAGCCAACCTCAAGAAGCTCGACATCACGTGGAACGGCGCCAAGAAGATGATGGGCGACCCGGCAGCGTTCCTCGTCCTGCTGCAGAACTACGACAAGGACGGCTTCGACCTCGCAGCCAAGGCGATGGTACGCGCGTACACTGGCACCATCCCCGACCCCAAGGGGGAGAACCCGATGGGGCTGACCATGGGCCACCCCAGCGGCAACGGCGACGCCTGCCCCACGTTCAACTTCGCGTACATGGCGGGCAAGTCGTCCGCGGCGGCTGGCTTGTGCGACTGGATCGTCAACATCTGCATCTACCACGACATCTACCTCGACGTCGCGCCCAAGCGTGCGAAGCTCAACCAGGCCGAGGCAGACCTCGCCGCGGCCAACAAGAAGCTCGCGGGCGTGCGGGCGCACGTCAAGGCGCTCGACGACCGGATGGCCTTCTTGACCAACCAACTCGAGACAGCGACGAGCGAGAAGAACGCGCTCGTCACCAAGGCCGAGGCGACGCAGAAGCGCGCGAACCTGGCCAACCGCCTCATCAACGGTCTCAGCTCGGAGGGCAAACGCTGGAAGGAGGACGTGGGCAAGCTCGATGAACAGATGCGCTTGCTCGTCGGCGACGTGCTGCTCTCCTCCTCCTTCGTCGCGTACATTGCGCCCTTCTCGCGTCAGTTCCGCGACGCCCTTGTGGACGAGAAGTGGAGGCCCGACATGCTCGCGCGCGGCGTGCCGCTCACCGCGGGCTTCGATCCGATGAACTTGCTCACCGATTCGTCGAAGACGGCCGGCTGGCAGGCGGAGGGGCTGCCCGCGGACCCACTCTCGACGCAGAACGCGTCGATCATCTGCAAGTGCGCTCGCTTCCCGCTCATCATCGACCCGCAGATGCAGGCCGTTGCGTGGATCAACGGGCGCGAGAAACCCAACGGCCTCGTCACCACCGTGCCAGGCGCCAAGGGCTGGCTCAACAAGGTGGCCAAAGCGCTCGAGGAGGGCTTGCCGCTGCTGCTCGAGAACTTGAACAGCGTTGTCGAGGCCATCCTCGACAACCTCGTCGCGCGCGCGTACGTGCGCAAGGGCACGAAGGTGCAGGTGTACCTCGGCGACATGTGCGTCGACCTCTGCCTCAAAAAGGGTCCGGACGGTTTGGCGCTCGAGTCGGGCGAGCCGAACATCAAGGTGTACATGCAGTCTCGTCTGCCCAACCCGCACTACATCCCCGAGGTGCAGGCACAGACGACGCTCGTCAACTTCACCGTGACCGAGAAGGGCCTCGAGGACCAGCTGCTAAGCACGGTCGTGGGGCACGAGCGTCCTGACCTGCTCAAGGAAGCCAAGGAGCTCGTCGAGATGCAGAACGGCTTCACGATCAAGCTCAAGGAGCTCGGCGACAACCTGCTCTACCTTCTCGCGACCGCCCAGGGCGACATCCTAGCCAACGAGGCGCTCATCGTCACGCTCGAGGAGACCAAGGTCACCGTCGGGGAGATCAACGCGAAGCAGGTCATCGCCAACAAGAAGGAGGTTGAGATCGCCAAGACATTTGAGCTCTACCGCCCAGACGCTGCGCGCGGCTCGCTCATCTACTTTTTGATGAACAAGCTGAACGTGATGGGGCCCATGTACCAGTACTCGCTCGCCGCCTTCAACTTCATCTTCTACAAGGCGCTCGACAAGGCACAGCAGCCCGAGGACCCCGCCGACGTCTCGGCGCGCGTGGGCTTCCTTCTCGAGTCGGTGACGTACACGCTCTTCAAGTTCGTCTCGTCCGGCCTCTTCGAGCGCCACCGTCTCACCTTCTCGACGCAGCTCGCGATCAACATCTGCCGTGCCAAGGGCGAGTTCCGGATGATGGAGCTTGACCTGATGGTGCAGGCGCCCAAGGACAACTCCAAGGAGAACCCGGTGGCCGCGTGGCTGACCGACCAGTGCTGGGGCGCGTGCTGCGCACTCGCGCAGGCGCACGAGGAGTTTACCAACCTGCCAACGGACCTCGAGGGCTCCTGGAAGCGTTGGAAGGAGTGGGCAGATCACCCGACGCCCGAGCTCGAGCCGCTGCCCACCGATTGGAAGCGTCTGGGCGGCTTCCAGCAGCTGCTCCTCATGCGTGCCGTCCGGCCCGACCGCATCACGCTCGCGCTGCGCACTTGGGTCATCTCGATCCTCGGTGCGCCCTACGGTGAGGCGATCAACTTCAACCTGCCCGTCTCCTTCGAGGACTCGGGCCCGGCGGTGCCCATCTTCTTCCTGCTCTCGCCCGGCGTGGACGCGACCCAGGAGGTGCGTGTGCTCGGCAATGCACAGCCGATCAAGATGAACGAGGACGCCGGTCGTCTCATCACCGTCTCGCTCGGCCAGGGCCAGGAGCCCGTCGCCGAGAAGGCGCTCGATCGCATGCACACCGAGGGCGGCTGGGCGATGCTTGAGAACATCGAGCTCGTCGCCGGCTGGCTGCCCAAGCTCGAGAAGAAGCTCGAGGCTCTCGAGACGGACGGCGATCCGCTCTTCCGCGTCTTCCTCTCGGCGATGCCCCAGCCCGTCGTGCCCGTGCCCATCCTGCAAAAGTCGATCAAGCTCACCAACGAGCCGCCGACCGGCCTCAAGGCCAACCTGAAGCGCGCGTACCTCAACTTTGGCGAGAGCCTCTGGGAGGCTTCATCGAAGCAGTCCGAGTTCAAGGCGATCGTCTTCTCGCTCTGCTTCTTCCACTCGGTCGTGTGCGAGCGGCGCAAATTCGGCCCGCTCGGCTGGAATCGTGCGTACCCCTTCGCCCCAGGCGACCTCAAGGACTCGATCGCCGTCGCCAACAACTACCTCGAGGCGGGCGGCGCGATCCCGTGGGCTGACTTGCGCTACCTATTCGGCGAGGTCTTCTACGGCGGCCACATCACCGACAACTACGACCGCGCGCTCTGCGAGGCGTACCTGGCCGTGTACTTGCGCTTCGAGCTGCTCGAGGGCATCGCCATGTTCCCCGGCTTTGCGTCACCGCCCACGCTCACGTACAAGGGTTACCTCGAGTACCTCGACGAGGGCCTCGATCGCGAGACGCCCATTGCGTACGGCCTGCACCCGAACGCCGAGATCAACTTCATGACGATGCAGGCCAACCAGCTCTTCACAGACATCTCCAACCTGTCGCCCAAGGGCGGCGGCGGCGGCGAGGGCGGCCTTTCCATGACCGAGAAGGTCAAGCTGGTCCTCGACGACATCCTCGAGAAGCTGCCAGACCTGTTCCCGATGCTCGAGATTATGGAGCGTGTGGAGGACGTGACGCCGTACACGGGCGTCTTCCTGCAGGAGCTCGAGCGCATGAACGACCTAATCTTCGAGGTACGCCGCTCGCTCATCGAGCTCGACAGCGGCCTTAAGGGCGACCTGTCGATCACCGAGCCGATGGAGCTCATCATGTACGCGCTCGCGGACGGCAAGGTGCCCATGAAGTGGGAGAAGCTCGCATGGGCCTCGCGCGATCCGCTCTCCGCATGGATCGCCAACCTGCTTCTGCGCCAGGGCCAGCTCCTGACGTGGACCGGCGACCTGGCGCAGCCCAAGGTCACGTGGGTCGCTTATCTCTTCAACGCACAGGCCTTTGAGAACGCGGTCAAGCAGGTGACGAGCCGCAAGAACGACTGGCCTCTCAACAAGCTCGTGACGATCGTCGACGTGACGAAGAAGATGTCGCCAGAGGAGGTCGACGTGCAGACCCGCGATGGTGCGTACGTGTTTGGCTTGTTCATGGAGGGTGCGCGCTGGGACTCGGGGGCGGGCTGCCTCGAGGACGCATTCATGAAGGACCTGTACCCGAAGATGCCTGTCATCCTGATGAAGGCCATCCTCGCCGAGAAGGAGGATCGGCGCGGAGTCTACCTGTGCCCTGTGTACAAGCAGACGGAGCGCGCGACCCCTGGCACGGCCACCCCTGGCTCGGGCTTCGTCTTCATGATGCAGCTCAAGACCAAGCAGCCCGCGGCCAAGTGGACCATGGCCGGCGTCGCCATGCTCCTCGCCATCGACTAGAGAGGGCGAGCCACATCGACGATCGCGGACACCGGTGCGCTTGTCACGGCGCTCATCGTGGCGAGCCACCTGTACCGTGTGGCGAGGTGTGAGAGTCGAGTGCGGATTGTATCGCTCGGTGAAAACGGCGTGTCGTGTTCGCGCTCATAATATTCGTGCACGAAAAACATTAGCAAGCCGTACCGTGCATGTACATTTAGTACACTTGTGACTTGAAGACAGAATACGATCGTGGTGCCGGGTTCTCGGTCTGAGTCAACATACATACTGGGGGGGCGGAACTACTGTACAGTACTGTACATGTACTGTGGGAGCGCGAGGCGTCGACAACGCGCATCGGCTTCACCGCCAGGTTGCCGCAGCGACGCAGGACTTTGATGTCCGCGGCCGACCGATGGGTGCTCGCATGGCTCATCAGGAGCGCGATCGTCGCCTGGGGGCAGTCTGGCGTCACAGGCATGAGCTCGAGCACCTCGCGGGCTCGTTTGTCACGCATGTTCATAGCAGGGACCTTGGCAGGCGAGAGCGTGCTCGTGAGCTTGGACACGGATTCGTTGCGAGCGAGCGCGAGCCATCGTCGGCCGAGCACCTCGAGGTGCACCGCGGGCGAAGGGCTGTGTTTGAGCAGCACATCGACCACTTGCTGCACGATGGCTTTGGTGTCCACATCGATGGGACTCGGCGACGGCTCGCACGCCATCGGAACGGGCGGCTGATTCGGAAGGGTACCGAGCGCATTGGTAAACGACTCGAAGTCGGTGTGCTGGGTGGCGAGCATGGCGACGAGGAGGAGGCAGACGAGGCAGCAGCACATGCAAAATGCTTGCGAGTGCGCCCACGAAAGACCTGCGAGACCGGAAGGTCGCAGCTCAGAGTAAACGTTTGGTTTGTTTCCTTTTTTATCGACTAACAACACGGCCGCACTGGAATTTGGTCACATACTAGCTAGCAGCTGTAAACGGCGTGTCGTGTTCGCGCTCATAATATTCGTGCACGAAAAACATTAGCAAGCCGTACCGTGCATGTACATTTAGTACACTTGTGACTTGAAGACAGAATACGATCGTGGTGCCGGGTTCTCGGTCTGAGTCAACATACATACTGGAGACTCTCTCCACAATCTATCCGTAATCCGACCTCCGGTTGATGTAGCTACCACGTCGTCGTCGGCGTCCTGGTGGTCGTCGGACTTAGGGGTCGAGGCGCCCTGAATATCTCGGCCTGAGGAGCTTCGGTCGAGTTTGCGCGATCGCGCTGGCGAGCTCGACCCACTCCTGCTTACCGTCTCCCTCGTTGAGGAAGAGCACGGGCATCGAAGAGCTGCGTGACACGCTCGCGGTTGCAGCCTGCAGCGCCAGCTTGGTTCGATGCCGTTCCAGCACGGGGGGCTTCTTGGGCCAGCGCGAGGCGACATGCACCGGCGGCGACTCGACGACGGGCCGTTGGGTGCGGCTACGCGAGCGAGGGGGGATGAGTGGACGCGGTTCCGAGGCACTGTCTTTCAGGGCTGCAGAGTCCGGAATCACCACCGGCGGTCGGCGGTCATTCTCGACAGGCGTCCTCAGCCGGTTGATGGTGCTGCCAGAGACCGGCGTGCTCGGCACTTCGCGCATGCGCTGGGCCATCAACCCGGCTGCTGCCGTGGACAGCAAGCCTGAAGCATCGCGATCGACACGCATGTCCACCGACCACGCTGTCCCGTCCGATTCCCAGCTCCAGGCACCGCTGAGTGCGCCAAAATTGTACGCACGCCGCGTTGTTGCCGATAGAGCTGCGGATTTTCGGTGGGGCTCAAAGACAATCGGTCTAGTCAGCCCCATACCGCTCTGGGGACGTGTCCATCGGGGGGCGCGCAAACGTGCGGACGGGTCCCTCGGTGTCGACGGGCGACCGCAGTCTGCATCGCGATTCGAATCGCAGAGGCTTGCCGCCGATGAGCCAGGGCTCACGAGCGAGCGAGCGGGTGCCCCCGACTTGCCAGCAAAGTCGGACTCCCATGTATACATGTAGGCCGACAAGGCGCCGAGGCTGATCGGGCCTTGCTGCTGGCTCCGACCCGGGCTCCGACCCGGACTCCGACTCGGACTCCGCGTGGCGGCTTGGTGTTGCCGTCTCGTCCCTCGAGAGGTCCCAAGCGCTGATGCAGTTGGCAAGGGTCGACCCTGCCGGTGGGCTACCTTGCTGCGGAGGGCTCGGAATCGTAGCTGGATGAACAGCGCCGCAGAGCATGCGATTGCCAAAAGACGTCGGGCTGCCAAACGTCGAGCGTTCGCCTGGATTTGGACCAGAGCGTGGCGAACGGCTCCGTACTTCGCCTTCGCCAGCAACCCCCGCGCTTTCGATTGAATCGAGACCGTTGCCTTACGCATCTTATGGACTGATCTCTTCTCCTGTCGCTCCAGCGCCCGCGACGGCTTGACCTTGATACGAATTTCCTCGCCACGGTAGTAGAACCGTCCGTGCGGGGAAGGTCCCTCGGTGTGGCAAAGGGGCGACTGATGTCCTGGGCTGCTGCCGGCAGAGATCGCGTCCTTGCCAGAAGACTCATCCGCTACGCTCACCGACACCCTCGGCGAAGGCAGGTCCCAGACTGCAAAGACGCTGATAGGGCTCGTTCGGCTGTCTGGGCGGCTTCTCTGCTCTGCTTCATCAGGGCCCTGCCTCGCTCTACTCGTTTTGATCGGGGTACTGCCTCTCGACCCCCATCCGGGCAACAATGGTGGCAGTTCCGCGGTGCGCCAAGTCTTCGCTTCACCGGATGACGGCGGGCGCGAGAGAAAGATGGGATTGAAGATCACTTCGACCTCGTCGGCACCAGGAAGCAGACCCACGGACCCGTACTCAACCGGCGGCTTGGGTGGCTGCGGCTTCGGTGGCGGCGGCTTGGGTGGCGGCGGCTTGGGTGGCGGCGGCGTGGGTGGCGGCGGCGCGGCTGGCGGCGGCGCGGCTGGCGGCGGCGCGGGTGGCGGCGCGGGTGGCGGCGCGGGTGGCGGCGGTGCGAGCGGCGCGGGAGGCGGCGGCGCGGCTGGTGGGGGCGCGGCTGGTGGAGGCGCGGCTACCAGCGGCGCGGCTGGCGGCGTAGCGACTGGCGGCGGCGCGGCTGGCGGTGGCTTGGGTGGCGGCGGCTTGGGTGGCTGCGGCTTGGGTGGCAGCGGCGCGGCTGGCGGCGGCGTGGCTGGCGGCGGCGCAGCTTGCGGCGGCGGCGGCTCCTCCGATCGCGGCTCCGATTCCGCGGGCGCGGGCTGGTGCTCCTTTTGCTTCACTGGCTTTGGATCGGGCTTCTTCTTCAATGGACGGACGACCCAAAAAATCCCGTCCGACAAGTCCGGCGAGGCTCCCTTGCACACGCATAGCTCTAGGAGGCGTCGAAGAAACCTTGCGTACTCCGTGGCACTGGTCGTGTCGGTGTAGAGGTCGGCGAGCTGGAAGACGCTGTCGAGGAACACCTCTCGTGGCATCGTGACCCCATCTGCGCTCTCGCTCGCCCAGTCCTCTTCAGCGCACTGCCTCGCCTCTGCCTCTTCATACTGCTCCTCTTCAATGCTAGTTAAGGCGCGAAAAATGAGCTCATACATGCGCACGTACATCGCCTTCCCCATCATTGGTATCTCGTCCTCCTCAAGGCCTGGGCGCAACGTTCGCAAGAATGCCATCCACCACAGGTGCAAGACGTCGCGAACGCTCGCCTCGCGACGCAAAGCAAGTCGGGTTTCCCAAGCCTTCATCGTATTCAACGATAAGTCGGCCTGTAGCCGCCTGTTCACTTGCTCGAGTTCTTCTACTGAGCTGACCGTGGTGACGATGTTCTCGTCGACCTTGGCGCTGGAGGCGTTTTTGGCCTTTATGATATCGAGCCGCTGTGCCATGGTCACGGACTGCTTCTGCGCCTGCTTTACCTGCGACCATCGCATACTTGGCTCCGCTGAGCCAGTATCAATTGTGAGTACCATCGCCGGCTCGTGAGCGCTCGCGGCTCTGTCTCACTCATCGTGTCGTGAAAGGTGAAACCATGAAAGTGAAACCGCCGTGCGTTTCGCGCGCCAGGGACTAGGCTGCCTACATTTCTGTACTTTATGAACCGCTATCACCAACCTACGCGACCAAGTTTACGGTCCTTACCATTCCTCGAATAAAGAGGGGAAACCGCAACGGTCGCCGGCCCGTGCAAGTAAGTAAGTAAGTAAACATCGCCTCTACAGGCAGCGTACACGTGGCGAGGGGGCACCCCCAGGCATACTAAGCGTGTACGTTTTTTTCGCCGGCCCGTGCGATTAAGAATTATGAATCGTGGACCATCGCATGGTCTCACAGGAAGCACAATTGAGGAAACAATTCACTCGAAGCGCGGATAGCGTACACCACCGCTGCGCGACCAGGCCCTTTCGCATGTCGCCGAGAGTGGCAGCGGATCGGACATCATTTCGTCGGCAAGCGGCAGAGCAGCCATGCGCGACTGAATGGCATCCAGAGCCGGTGCGGCGGAATGCCGTTGCATGGCTTTCGGAAAGCGCACCGAACCGCTCATGTTGAGCCAGAGGCGAAGCAGCCGCCGCGCGCAAGCGGACGTGTTCGCCGATGGCGTCGACAGCGATGCCGTCGAATGCGCCCGTGACGGCGCCTCTTGCACGTTCTGTCGCAGGCGGGCCGTTGACGGTGTCACGGGTGCACAGAGCCCTTCGGCGCAGCCCAGGAACAGGGCCTTGAGTGCAGTGCGATCCATCGGCGCGGCATTTGCGTCCGTCTCGACACAGGCGCGCGAGCCGCGCCTGCACAGAAAGTACCGATCCTCGCACGAGCTCGCCATCTGCGAGTTGGGATCTGGGATGGAGACAAGCGGCGCGAAGCTCTCAGAGCTCTCGATAGGCCAACGCGCGCTTTGGCTCGTGTGCCACGGCCGCGCGGGCAGCATGTCGCTCGAGCCGCAGACACGCCCGGCGCATGCGGGCTGCAGCCCGTTGCAGTCGAACTCGTTCCAAGCGCGCCCAAGATGGAAGTCGACTCCGATATTCCCAACGTGGGCGAGCGTCGCGTTCATCGCCCAGAGCAACTGCGCGCCAAACCATGCGTGACCCATTGCGATGGCGCCCCGTTTTTGAGCCGCGAGGCGCTGTAGCACACGCGTACCGTGCTCGGCGAAGCGGCCGCTCACGCCCTCGGCGAACTCATCCGCGTCGGCCGACGTGCCCAACACGAGCCACCAGTCCATGACATAGAGCTCACGCGCCTCTAGGCTCATGTCCGGCTGGCACGCACGCGCGGCGCGGGAGCACTCGCGAGCAGCCTGTGTGGCGAGCCACGTGCTCGCGCTGCCGCCGCATACGGCTGAGCGGAAGGCCGAACCCGGTCTATCGCCACCGTCGATGGGGATGCAGATGCGCGGCAGCCATACGGTCCGCCGACGCCTCTCGCGGTGGGCGTGCCAGCGCGGCAGCGCACGGAGCTCGAGGAGCGGCGTGCGCCACAGGATGTCCCAGCGGGAGAGGAAGACGACGTCGTACTCCCGTCCGCGTGCTATCTCCTCGAGCTTCTTGAGCCGCATCGCGCGCGCGATGCCGAGCAGATGTGACACCGTGCGGTGACAGTACCCATGCGAAAAGTTTGGATCGGGGCACCGGAAGTTTGCCTTGGAGATACCCTCCTCGTGCAAGCTGCGGCGCGGGGCGAAGAGCCCGTCGAGGGTCGCCCCAATCTCGGGCGACCACGAATGGCCGAAAACGTCAACCGCAAAATGGGCGCGATTTGGGCCGATGACGTGCTGCTCAAGGGACGCCGCGCAGAGCGCAGCGGATGAAGGCGAGGGCACCGCGCCGTCAAAGGAGCGGAGCGGCCGGCCAGGCGCACCGGGCATCAGCGACGCCATGCCGCCCATGCGCCCGTGCAGGACCACTGCGAGCGACTTGTGCGGCACGATACTTGAAGCCGCCATTTTTTGCCTTGTGTGTGAAACAATCCATAACCCTTTTACGGAAAGTTTGGGTGTGGGGGGGCGCCGCTTCCGGCGATGCTCCTCTACCCTACCCAGCGCAGATCCCAGACGGACGAATCCTGCAGTCCATCAGCGGGAGCAAGACACTGCCCCGACACGTTTTGGTCAACTTTCTCCGCGGTGCCTTTTTGGCTTCGCTCTGCTCCCACGCACAAGTGCGCAGCGGCGGCCCGGCCAGCATGACGATTGGGTATGACCCGACGGATTTCAACGAGCTGACCGTGCTCGCCAAGTGGCGGGGCACCGTCTTGCCGCGCGTGTTGTGCCGCCCCATTTTCTGGGTGCTGATGTCCGCGCACCTCTGCTTTTATTACATCAACAATTACCGCACGGACATCACGCTGCCCCCTCTGCCTTGGAAGCTGACGACCGTGCCCACTACGCTTCTGGTCTTCTTCCTCGTCTTTTATTCGGCCAACTGCTACACGCGCTACTATGCCCTGTATAACCACTGCATGGGCATGAGCGGCACGGTGATGGCATTCACAGGCCTGCTGCGCGTACACCTGCCGAAGGCGTCGCCCGATAAGCTGTGGAACCTGTCGCGCCTCATGATAGCGAGTGTGTACCTGCTGTACTTCCAGCTCTCGGGCGGCGCGTCCGACGGCGGGAAGCGCGTCACCATGTCCGAGTGGGAGGTGCTGCTGCAGACGGGCCTCATCTCACAGGAGGAGCAGAAGCGCGCCGACAACTTCCGCGGCTTCCGGCCGTTTTTGCTCCAGATCTGGGCGCTGCGCGCGCTGCAGGACCACCTTGCCGAGGATAAGGAGAAGGGCCCCGGCGCCAATCTCAAGTCCTTCGAGACACTTGCGATTCAGCTGCGCTCGCACTGCGCTGAGATTGTGGACCAGATGACGCAACCGGTACCATTCCCGTACTACCACACGCTGACGCTGATGCTCTCGCTCAACCTGCTGATGGTGTCGTACTCGTTGATCGAGTTTGAGACGATCTTGACCATCCCGTGCTTCTTCATCATCGTGCTCGTCACCATCGGCCTCAAGGAGACCTCCATCGCGCTCGCCGACCCCTTCGGCAGCGCTGACGTTGACTTCGAGACGGAAAATTACATGGCGGCGGTGCTCGCGAATTGCAAGGCGATCATCTCGCCTGCCGCCGACTACACGCCCATGCTCCTGCCCATCATGGCCAAGAAGAAGTGAGCCATGGGCGTCCTGCCAGTGGGGCCGGCGAGCAGCGCCGACGGGGATACGATAGCCAAAGGGAAGGGGAGGAGCGCAAGCGCATCAGTCGGGAGGTGCCAGTCATCGCGACGGCGCCAGCACAATGCCAATGACTGCGACATGGGGATCTGTGTAGTCTGATGTGCATCTGATGTTAAGATGGCGCCGCGAGCCTGTGGTGTTGAACTGCAATGTTGTGTATCAGAGTGCCGGCGGTGTGGTCGGACCGCACTTGGCAGTTGTGTTACTGTGGTCCACGACCCGTCGCGTGCTGACCCGATCGGCATGCACCTATTTTGATTTTTGCACGTTTCACTCATCACTGAGATCTGAGAGTCAAGTACATCTGTTACATGTCTCATCACTCCTGTCGCTTGCATCACGACGGCTCAAGACGCACACCTTGGTCAGGGCACAGGGGAGGGAGGCCTCTCTCGTCTAGAGCGAAATTGAGTAGCCCGAGCGAACGAGTACTCAGTTTGAGGACTAGTGTTTAAGGGGGAGTTCGGGGGGGGGTAGGGCGGGTGGGGCATGTGTGGACTCCTCTCCCTATTCCTGGCAACGGCCGCCCGCACGACGTGTCGACAACGCCAGGGGCTCGCGGTAAAGCTGGCGCGCGGTGGGAGTCGCAACTGCACACACTTGCGCTTGGTTCGCCGCAGGCAGCCTGCGCCGGCCGCCAACCCAGCAGCATCCCGCGCATGCGACGTGCAACACGATCCCGCGTCCGGCCGCCGCACAAAAAGCCACTCTGTGACCGCGGCGCCGCGCCTGTGTGCCGCAACTGCCCCATCGGCGCGCGAGTCGCAGCTCGCGTGCGGCGCTGCCCCGTGCCCCATGCGTACGTGCTGAGGTTCCGTGTGCCAACTCTTGCTGCATCGCAGGACTCAGACAGCAGAAATGGCCGCAGCAGTGAAGACTGATGTGACCCGCGACGTGACGCGCATCGAGCGCATTGGCGCGCACTCGCACATCCGTGGCCTGGGCCTCGATGACTCGCTCGAGGCGCGCGCCGTCTCGCAGGGCATGGTGGGCCAGGCGACGGCACGCAAGGCCGCGGGCGTCATCCTGTCGATGATCCGTGAGGGGCAGATCGCCGGCCGCGCCATCCTGATCGCTGGGCAGCCTGGCACGGGAAAGACCGCGATCGCGATGGGCATGGCGCAGGCGCTCGGCACGGACACACCCTTCACGACGATTGCCGCCTCTGAGATCTTCTCACTCGAGATGAACAAGACCGAGGCTCTCACCCAGGCCTTCCGACGCTCGATTGGCGTGCGCATCAAGGAGGAGACGGAGATCATCGAGGGCGAGGTGGTGGAGATCGAGATCGACCGGCCGGCAGCGGGCTCGTCCAAGGGTGCGGCGAAGACGGGCAAGCTCACGCTTAAGACCACGGAGATGGAGACCGTGTACGACCTGGGCCAGAAGATGATCGACTCGCTTACGAAGGAGAAAGCGCAGGCGGGCGACGTGATCACGATCGACAAGGCCACTGGACGCATCGCGGTGCTCGGCCGCTCATTCACGCGCTCGCGCGACTACGACGCTATGGGCCCGAACACCAAGTTCGTGCAGACGCCCGAGGGCGAGCTGCAGAAGCGCAAGGAGGTGGTGCACGTCGTCTCTCTGCACGAGATCGATGTGATCAACTCGCGGCAGCAAGGCTTCCTCGCGCTCTTCGCAGGAGATACGGGCGAGATTAAGGCCGAGGTGCGCGACCAGATCGACCAGAAGGTGGCCGAGTGGCGCGAGGAGGGCAAGGCCGAGATCGTGCCCGGCGTGCTCTTCATCGACGAGGTGCACATGCTCGACATCGAGTGCTTCTCGTACCTGAATCGCGCTCTCGAGAGTGATCTTGCCCCAGTGCTCGTCGTTGCTACCAACCGGGGGATCACGCGCATCCGTGGCACGAACTACAAGTCGCCGCACGGCATCCCGATCGACCTGCTCGACCGCCTTCTCATCATCTCGACCGTCCCGTACACGGAGAAGGAGATCAAGCACATCCTCAAGATCCGGTGCGAGGAGGAGGATGTCGAGATGGGGGACGATGCCCTGACGCTCCTCACCAAGATTGGGATTGAGACGTCGCTACGGTACGCGATCCAGCTGATCATCGCTGCGGCGCTCGTGTGCGCCAAGCGCAAGGGCGTCGAGGTCGAGGTCGAGGACGTCAAAAAGGTCTACACGCTCTTCGTCGACGTGAAGCGCTCGACGCAGTTCCTCATCGAGTACCAGTCGGAGTTTATGTTCCACGAGATCCAGGACAAGGACGCTGACATGACCGACGCCCAGCTGTGAGGGCGTGAGGTGCAAGCAAAGTTAGGAGCCGCGATGGGGGGTCGCGCGTATCTTGCGGCGGACTCGTGTGAGCATGCGAGGAGCTGCTTGCATGTGCGCTGTTCGATGACGACCGGACTACGAGAGAGTCAGATATGATGGCGGGTCTACGAGGCTTTATCATGGTGAGAATGTGTGCTGCCCTGGTGCGTATGCCCGACGCTAGCCAACATTCCGACAAGTATCTCAAATACCTTTTTCCAGGTTTCCAGAGTACGATCTAAAAACTAAGAGTTGCCGGACGTAATCCGCAACGAAATTGGTTTCGCTATCGTATGAGACTAGAGACTTCCATCGCGCCGTTATCCAGCAGAGGCAGGCCCAGTTGCATGTACGTGGGCATCAGCCACCCGCAGCTCTGTTAGCGACTCCACCATCGTTTGAGTTTGGGCTGCCTTGTACTTCGGCGTTAGCGGCAATGGTGCCGATGGCGCAGGCGGCTCAGGCGGCTCAGGCGGCACTCGCTGTTCCTCCTCACCCTCACCAGTGTCCATGTCACTGCTGCCCTCGAAGGTAAACCGCTCGATGAAGAGCTCATCAACCACGCGCGCCTTGGTGCCTGCAAAGCGCCGGTACTCCTCGAAGATGGCGACGAGCGACCACTGCTGCACCTTGCGCAGGCAGCCGACGAGGCAGCCCGTGCGGTGCTTGCCTTGGTTGCAATGAATGAGGACCGGGTGATTGCGCGGGTCCATTATGGCACGCAGGGCACGCCGAATGACATACGCCGGGATCTCGTGAAAGGGTGCCTTGTTCCCGTCGCACCCGAACTGCAGCAGCTGCACGCCGTGCTCCAGCATGAACGCGCAGTTGAGCTCAGGGTACTCCTCGTGGCAAAGGTAGACGATCGTGCGCAGGCCAAGTGCCTGGAGGTAGCTGAAGTTGCGCTTGCTCGGATAGGATGAGCGGTAAATACCGCGCCAGACCATGGCGAAATTCTCGGGAGGCGCGAATGGGGCGGGCATAAAAAGACGTCTGAGAGCCCGTGTGTGAATTAAATCACCTAAGCTGTGAATTGGCTGCGTGCCGTTCATCCATGATATTGCGCACGACCACGAGCGAGCGGACGTCGAGACCGCGAGACCGAGAGACGCCGTGCGGACAGCACACGACCCGTTGACGCACACTGCGGGTAAAGAGTACGGTTGCCCCGTGCGCCGCGGCCGTGCTGCTGCCCCGACCCCGTGACGGGGCCGTCGCGAGCCGTCGTCCTCGGTTTGTGTGGGCGCAAAGCGGGACCTCTTCGGGAATCGGCTGGAGCGCGCCCTCGAGGACACGTGGCGCCGCCGCCTCAGCGTAGGTGGCGCATCGATTTCTCGATGAAGAGCGAGAAGCCAAAGCCGGCGAAGAAGCACGCGTCCACCCACCAGACGTGGTCGTCGCCTTGCGCATGTGCCTCGAGTAAGAGCTCTTCGGTGACGAGGTAGAGCAGCGCGGCGACGCCGAAGGCGAGGAGGCCCGTGTGCAGCGGCGGTGAGTCCGTGAGCGCCGCGCCGAGAGCATCGCCAACCGCGCCGCCCAGCAGTAGCAGCAGCGGTGGCAATAAGATCGCCAGCGTGCTTCGGCTCCACGGCTGCTTGCGCAGCGAGACGGCAAAGGTCAGGCCGAGAAAGGCCATCTCGACGGTGAGCGCCAGCGCAATGATGAGCCCCGACGACTTTCCTGAGCTCGACGCGATTCCGATCAGCAGCCCATCCACCATCGCGTCCGTGCACACGGCCACCGCGAGTGCGAACGGAAAGGATGGCAGCCGTAAGGACGGCAGCTCGGCCTTCGTGGCATTGTTCTCGACGATCTCACGCATCATGCCCATCTTCGAAGGTTGGCGACGCAGGCCAAGCAGGGCCGGTACGGGCGACTTAGTGGCCGTGGCAGCGGAGGGCGCGGACGATAGCGACTCCGATTCAGAACGGTATCGGGTCGTCAGGACCGAATCAGCCACGGCATCGTGAGAGTGACCGTGGTCATCGCTGCTGTCGTCGTCGTCGTGCTCGTCAGCGTGGCAAAATGCGCCCAGCAGCAGGAAGAAGGCGACGCCCAGCACGAAGCCGACCGTCATGCAGAATGTCGTCAGGGCATCATCGGGCGCATCGAGGATGGGCGGCAGGAGCTCGATTGCGACGGCAGAGAGCACGATTCCGGCGGCGAGGTGCTGCAATGCGGCAACGATGGGGACCGGGATGACCACGTTAATCGCGACAAGCGAGAACGCCATCATGCAGAGGGCCGGCATCGTGCAGAGGGTGAGGGCCGACGGCATGCTCGAGTCACGTCCGGGCCGAGGAAGGCCGTCCGATTTCATTACATTACATCAGGTTCCGTCCAATGCTACTCTAATAGGAAATTCCTAAACTGCGAAAAAATCGAGCGCTCACGCCTTGAATGCAAAAAAGCGTCCTGATAGCCCGTGTGAATTACATGTAAATCACCAAGGCTGTGAATCGGCTGCGTGGCGTTAGAGATATACCCTCATACGTGTATTTCGATGGACGGGATATCTTCCATCATGTTGCGCACCGTGACCACGAGCGAGCGGACGTCGAGACCGCGAGACCGAGAGACGCCGTGCGGACAGCACACGACCCGTTGACGCACACAGTGGGTAAAGAGTACGGTTGCCCCGTGCGCCGTAGCCGTGCTGCTGCCCCGACCCCGTGACGGGGCCGTCGCGAGCCGTCGTCCTCGGTTTGTGTGGGCGCAAAGCGGGACCTCTTCGGGAATCGGCTGGAGCGCGCCCTCGAGGACACGTGGCGCCGCCGCCTCAGCGTAGGTGGCGCATCGATTTCTCGATGAAGAGCGAGAAGCCAAAGCCGGCGAAGAAGCACGCGTCCACCCACCAGACGTGGTCGTCGCCTTGCGCATGTGCCTCGAGTAAGAGCTCTTCGGTGACGAGGTAGAGCAGCGCGGCGACGCCGAAGGCGAGGAGGCCCGTGTGCAGCGGCGGTGAGTCCGTGAGCGCCGCGCCGAGAGCATCGCCAACCGCGCCGCCCAGCAGTAGCAGCAGCGGTGGCAATAAGATCGCCAGCGTGCTTCGGCTCCACGGCTGCTTGCGCAGCGAGACGGCAAAGGTCAGGCCGAGAAAGGCCATCTCGACGGTGAGCGCCAGCGCAATGATGAGCCCCGACGACTTTCCTGAGCTCGACGCGATTCCGATCAGCAGCCCATCCACCATCGCGTCCGTGCACACGGCCACCGCGAGTGCGAACGGAAAGGATGGCAGCCGTAAGGACGGCAGCTCGGCCTTCGTGGCATTGTTCTCGACGATCTCACGCATCATGCCCATCTTCGAAGGTTGGCGACGCAGGCCAAGCAGGGCCGGTACGGGCGACTTAGTGGCCGTGGCAGCGGAGGGCGCGGACGATAGCGACTCCGATTCAGAACGGTATCGGGTCGTCAGGACCGAATCAGCCACGGCATCGTGAGAGTGACCGTGGTCATCGCTGCTGTCGTCGTCGTCGTGCTCGTCAGCGTGGCAAAATGCGCCCAGCAGCAGGAAGAAGGCGACGCCCAGCACGAAGCCGACCGTCATGCAGAATGTCGTCAGGGCATCATCGGGCGCATCGAGGATGGGCGGCAGGAGCTCGATTGCGACGGCAGAGAGCACGATTCCGGCGGCGAGGTGCTGCAATGCGGCAACGATGGGGACCGGGA
>Ga0210241_100229_pt1 | contig 47785 bp, 24 predicted proteins | sample ChrtobMetP5a_8mM_FD_155488 | JGI IMG/M metagenome (GOLD analysis project Ga0210241, IMG submission 155488) | Chrysochromulina tobin associated microbial communities from unialgal haptophyte culture, Seattle, Washington, United States - P5a_8mM | ecosystem: Host-associated > Algae > Haptophytes >...
CCCCCCGCAGCGGCCAAGAGGGCTGCACTGTCCAGAAAGCCCCCCTCGACTCTCGACGCTTTGACTCGGGAAGGGAAGATCAGACGCCAAGGGCTGCTGACGCGGCCTGCGGTGTCGCATGGCTCGCCGATCGGCAACATCTCGACCTCGAACGCCTCATCCCCAGCCGGCGCCCCTGCAGCCCGAGCGGCCGGAGCGGAGGCGGCCGGAGCGGAGGCGGCCGGAGCGAAGGCGGCCGGTGCCATCGGTCCCGGGTGGTCTATGTGATCTGGGCTCGAGTAGTGGGAGACGTGATCACTGTATTGTGCGTCGAAGGGGAGAGGAGGGCGCTGGAAGTGAAGCGCATGGAGGGCAAACGTACGCTCGTACGTGAGCCGCTCCTTCTCCCGCGCGAGCTGCGCGTTGCGCCGGCGCGCGTTCCTGTGCGCACGCCCAACAGACAAACACGATCGGTCAGTGCAGCCAAGGAAGCGTGGTCATTCTGCTTCAAGGACGCTGCGGGGCTCACCAGAGCATGAGTGCGAAGAGGACCGCGGCCGTGAAGGCGAGCGCGGCGCCAACCAGTAGGATGCTGATGCCAGAGCTGACTTCGCGGACAGCAAGCGCGGGAGGTGGCAATCGACGAGCAGGCACCGGTGGACGTAGCGTCGGCACGAGAGAAACCACAAAGCAGGCCGTGAGCCCCCCACGATTTGAAAGTGTCTTCGAGCCGAACGTTCCTTCGCCTGTGAAATGGCCCGTCACAAGAACACCCCCCGCGCCGTCGCTCGCAATGCTGAGGCCAATGTCATCTGCCGCGCCGCCCAGCTGCAAGGCCCAGTCGATGACGCCCGACGCCGTCACGTGCATCGCGTACGAGGAAGCATCGTCACTGTCGCGACTCACAAACGACGTCGAGCCGAACAATGCCTCGCCCCTAAAATGACCCGTCACGAAAGCACCTCCCGTGCCATCGTATGCGATGCCACGGCCTGAGCCCTCGTATCCGAAAGCCTGATCCCCCGCATCCGAGCTGCCCGCCCGGACGGCCCAGTCAATGATGCCCGACGCCGTCACGTGCATTACGAACGTGTTGGAGCCGCCGAGGTTCACTATCGACGTCGAGCCGAACGATGCGCCGCCCATGAAGTCGCCCGTCACGAAAGCACCGCCGACGCCATCATGCGCGATGTTGGAACCATGGGTTGACCCCCACCCGCCCGCCTGGACGACCCAATCGACGGCCCCCAACGCCGTCACGTGCATGACGAACATATCGGAGTCGTACTGGCTGTGGCTCTTGAGTCTTGATCCAGCAACTGGTTTAGAGTGTGTTCCGTTCCATTCATACGTCGAGCCGAAGAATGCTTCGCCCTTGAACACGCCCGTCACGAGAGCACCCCCCGCGCCATCGTGCGCGAGGCCTTGGCCTCCGACATAAGTGGAACTGTATGCTGGACCCGGGGCCACGGCGCCCGCCTGGACGACCCAGTCGATGACCCCCGACGCCGTCACGTGCATCACGAAAGCGTCGTTCGAGCGGCCGCGGCATGTGAGCGGTATCGAGCCGAACCATGCTTCGTCACCGTTGCCATCGAAGGTACCCGTCACGAGAGCACCCCCCGAGCCGTCGTGTGCGATGCCGCGGCCTACATTATCAGTGCCCATGCCGCCCGCTTGGACGACCCAGTCGATGACGCCCGACGCCGTCACGTGCATCACAAATACGGCGTACACGCCGCGGCTTGTCACGGCGTACGAGCCGAAGTGCGCTTCGCCAGCGAAGGTACCCGTCACGAAAGCACCACCGTTCGCGCCATCGTGTGCGATGCCGTAGCCTTGGTCGTAGTCGTAGGACGCGCCTCCCGCCTGGACGGCCCAGTCGATGAGCCCCGACGCCGTCACGTGGAGCACGAAAACGTCGAAAGAGCCGCGGCTTGTGAGTGACGTATCGCCAAACGATGCCGTGCCACTGAAAACTCCCGTCACGAAAGCGCCCCCCGCGCCGTCGTGCGCGATGCCGTTGCCTGAAGAGAAAGCGGTGCCTTCCACCTCGACGGCCCAATTGGAGGACACCACATCAGAGGGCACCTCTTCTTGTGGCCGTGTCGGTGGGGGCGACGGTGCGACCAGGTAGAAGCACCCCGGGGTCCCCGGTGGATCGCCCATCTGCACTGGCACCCAGCAGCAGCCCCTCGCTTCACATGCCTCCTGGCCACCCCATATCCCCGGCTCAGCATTGCAAACCACTCGACCCAAAGCGAGCGACTCGACTCGACTCGAGACGAATCCACCGTTGCATGTCGTAGCCAGTGGAGGCTCCTTTGGGGGCGGCACTAGAGACGCAGCAAAGCAAGAAGCAGCAGCGCCACGGTTTGCAAGTGAGTTCGAGCCGAACGATGCCTCGCCCCTGAAAGCGCCCGTCACGAGAGCACCTGCTTCGAGCGTGTCATCGTACGCGATGCCATATGCTACGTCGAAGGGAGGTGCGACGGCCGCACCACCCAGCTGGACGGCCCAATCGATGGCCCCCGAGGATGTCACGTGCATCACGAAAGCGTCGGAACCGCCGAGGCTTACGAGCGACATCGAGCCGAACGATGCTTCGCCCATGAAATCACCCGTCACGAAAGCACCGCCCGCGCCGTCGTGCGCGATGCCGTTGCCTTGGTCGTAGGACGCGCCGCCCGCCTGGACGGCCCAGTCGACGGCCCCCGACGCCGTCACGTGCATCACGAAAACGTCGTCGTATATGCCGCGGCTTTTAAGCGATTTCGAACCGAAGAATGCCTCACCCTTGAATGCGCCCGTCACGAGAGCACCCCCCGCGCCATCGTGCGCGATGCCTACGCCAAGGACATAAACTTCGCAGAAAATGCACTCCCAATCAAGGGCCGAGGTACCCGCCGTGACGGCCCAGTCGATGGCCCCCGACGCCGTCACGTGCATCACAAAGGTGTCGAGATCGCCATGGGTTGTGAGCGTGGTCGAGCCGAACCATGCATGGCATGCTGATGAAGTCGAGGAGAAGCATGGTTGTGAAGCGCTGCCATCGAATGTACCCGTCACAAGAGCACCCCCTGAGCCGTCGTGTGCGATGCCGCGGCCTACATTATCAGTGCCCTTGCCGCCCGCCTGGACGACCCAGTCGATGACGCCCGACGCCGTCACGTGCATCACAAATACGGCGTACACGCCGCGGCTTGTCACGGCGTACGAGCCGAAGTGCGCTTCGCCAGCGAAGGTGCCCGTCACGAAAGCACCACCGTTCGTGCCATCGTGCGCGATGCCGAAGCCTTGGTCGTAGGACGCGCCTCCCGCCTGGACGGCCCAGTCGATGAGCCCCGACGCCGTCACGTGGAGCACGAAAGCGTCGTGAGAGCCGCGGCTTGTGAGTGACGTATCGCCAAACGATGCCGTGCCACTGAAAACTCCCGTCACGAAAGCGCCCCCCGCGCCATCGTGCGCGATGCCCGAGCCGCGCGCTTCGTCATTGATACCCGTGCCACCTGCCTGGACGGCCCAGTCGATGTCCCCTGACGCCGTCACGTGCATCACGAAAGCGTCTTCCCCGCCGCGGCTTAGGAGCGATTTCGAGCCGAATAAACCTGCAGTCGTGAAGTGACCGGTCACGAGTGCCCCTCCTGCGCCATCGGTCGCAATTGCGCGGCCTGCGGCCTCACTCGATCCACCGCCCGCCTGGACGGCCCACTCGTGGGATGTGGGGGCCAGCTTGGGGGGCATTGGGCGCGGCGGCAGCATGGGCTCGATCATGAACGGGGGCGGTGGAGCCACGCTCATCAGTGGGTCGGGCACGCTCATCAACGCCAAGAACGTGGGCAAGAGCATGACGTGCGCCCAGGCCCTACCGCCTGCCCTGGGCGTAGAGAGGGTCGCCGCAGCTTCCGGACACGGCGAGGGGCGTGTGGGGAATTTCGTGTGTGGGATCCTCAGAAGCATCCATGGATAAAAACTTTCAGAGGGGGTGGGTTCGTGGCGCAACTCAATAGGACACGCAACAACATCGCTCAACTCACAGTTTCCGTTGGGTGGCAATGCCCGCGTCTACGCGTCTTCCGTCTACATGTACGGATATTCCGGATTGCGCGTAGCAGGTGTTCACAATCCGTTTTCGTAGCGGCCTCAAGTCAAGTCTAAATTAATGCATTAACTTGACATGCCTAGACTTGATACCGATACTTTACCACAGTCTTTTTAGTTTTTCCCGGAACTTGCCGCGACCTCTGACTGACAACTCTCGCATTCTTCACGCCCATATCTAGTAGTGTCAAACCGCACACGCATAGATGCGTGCGCGCGGACAATTGAATGACGACGATGAAGACGACTTTTACAGCGCCTCGCGTGGCGCAGCGGAGCAGCAGAGCCTCCTCGTCCGCGAGCAAGACGACACTATTCGAGATTTGGCCAAAGTAGTGACCCGCGTGCAAGACATGGCACTGCGTGTGAACGAAGAGCTGGCCTCACAAAATCAGCTGATCAGTCAGATCGACGAGGATGTTGAGAAAACGGACAACAAGTTGCGCTCCATGAACACGCGATTGCGACACTTGACACAGGATAAGGATCGAGGCAAGTATTGTGTCATCGTCATCCTGCTCATCGTGCTTGCGATTCTCACGTTTTTAGTCCTGTCCTGACCGAACCCGCTGCGTGTTCACATTGAGCTCATACTTACGAAACCAGCAAACCACTCGGTGGCAAGACACTGAAGTCTCTATAGGAAATACTCCTCTTTTAGTGGACCGAGTAATATGGGGATATGCTGAGTCACAACGCATACCGGCCGTCCGCCAATGACGTTCCCACGTTCGAGGTCGCTTGATCAGTTTTGAGTTTACAGTTACAAATATCTCTCTCGTCGGACGGAGGTTTACTATATCCGGACACCGGACCGCCCTCCCGCGTTCGAAACGGACGACGACGAAACTCAAAATGCAATATTCATGCGCGAACTCACGCCTCGCCGAGGTCGCACTTCTTGAGTAGCTCAGCCTCGGTGAGGCTCCGCTTGGGCGCCTCCGCGCGCAGCAGCAACAAGAAGAAGCCGCACTCGGCCAGCGCCTGGCGCGCGGTCTGCAGGTCTGCATCGTCCTCGACCTTGATGCGCAGCAGCGCGCGAAGCTCAGCGCCTCCCGCGCCGAGACGCTCGACCTCGTAAGGCTGGAGTGTCTGCAGGCACGGCGGCAGAGCCGGGCGCTCCCCTTCGCTCGAGCGCAGCGTCGCTCGCGTCGCCTCCTCGGCCATCACCGACGGGTCAGCGCCTGCCTCCTCGGCCTCCAGCAGAGCGAGGCGCCGCTCCTCAGCCTCGCGCTGCTTCTGCAGCGCCTGTTGGTGTACGCCCATAAGCGCCTGGAAGAGAGTGCCCTTGAGGACGCCGAGCGCCTCGGCCGTGCTTGCGACGAGGGCGATCGTGTGCAGGGCTTCGTGCACACGCCGCTGCGCACTTGCCGCTGCGTCGTGTTCCTTCCAGTTGGCGCGGAGGAGCATCATGCTCGCGTCCGCTTGCTGCTGCAAGCTGCCACTCACGCCCTTTGGGAGCGCCGTGTTGAGCAGCGCCTCGAGTGGCGGCAGCGGCGGCGGCGGCGGCGGCGGCGGCGGCGGCGGCGGCGGCGGCGGCGGCGGCGGGGGCTGCGGGGGCTGCGCCGTTACGGGCGCCTCCTCGCCGGCCTCGGCGCCGCCTGTAGGCTCTGCCACAGCGGTGGTGTCGTCTGGAGCGGCTGATGCGCCATCCGCTGATGCTTCTGTGGGTGTCGCTTTCTCTGCAGTCGTCGCCACGGCCGGCGCCGCACTGCCCGCTGCCGCCGTCGCCACGTCGGTCTTGGCCGCAGCGTGTGACGGAGCCCTGTCAGACTCGATGGAGGTGGCAGCCTCAGCCATCGCAGCCGGTGACGTGGCCAACGACCCAGCCGGCGGCGCAGCTGCTGGAATCGCGGGAGGCGCTGGCGCGGGTGGCGTGGGTGGCGCGGGTGGCGCGGGTGGCGCGGGTGGCGGTTCAGCGCCCAACGCAGCGCCCCGCACGATCGGGGCAAGCGGCACCACTTGAACCAGCTGTTGGTTCGGACCCACCGCGATCGGCAACCCAAGGGGCCCCATCCGGGCGCCGTGTTGAGCAAATCCGGGCTGCGGCAGGCGCGAGGGTAGGACCCCGACGCCCAGGACCCCGGCGCCGGGGCGTGCCGAGAAGGCAAAGGCTGACGGGAGCGCCACCTGCGCCGCATTAGGCGCTCGCTGCCGCTTGGCCTGCTCGGGGGCGTGCAGCTTAGCGGGTGAGCTGATGCCGCGGTACATGTCGAAGGTGAGGCGCTGCGAGCTCTCGAGGCCGCGCGAGCGCTCGCCGCGCGAGCGCGAGCCGAGGCGCCCCTTTTGCGTGTCGAAGGCGGGTGGCGATGAATGCACCATCAGCTGCGCTGGTGCATTTGACTCCTCGCTGTACTGGCGGGCAAACCCCTGCGGGGGCGACAGGCGCACCGAGGGGTGCGGCGAGAGCGGCGAGTGCAACGCCTGCGAACCCGCCTGCGAGCCCTGCAGCTGCGGAAGCAGCCCTTGCGGCGCGGTTGCGTAAGGCGAGAGCGCCGCCCTCTGGCGCGACGTCGGGGGTGACGAGCGCGAGGGACCGCCCTTGCGCAAGGGAGGCGCAACTCCGATCGGAGGCAGCGAGCTGTTGGACGCGACTGGAAAGAGCGGCGGCGAGACCTGTCGCATGGGCGAGCGCGGCGTCGTCACCGTTAGCAGCGTGGCGTCCTCGTCGATCGACATTGGTGTCAGGCGGTTGGGTGGTGGTCGCCGCCGGCCCATGCTGATCCGAGTGCGCCCACCACGGGTCAACTCGCCAAAGTTGATGAGGCGCTTTCGCGGGGGCTTGAAGGCGTTCGTGTTGGCGGCGGCGAGCGGCGGGGCCTCGGGGCTATGGCTGGCCGCGGGCATGGGCTCCACCGCGTCAGCCATGTGGGCGGTTGTGTACAGCAAGACCTCCAGTCGGTTCGGTCTTCCCCACAGCCCCTTGTTCCCACAGGGACAGGCTCCGGGTCACGACGTGGCCCGCATCTCGAGCGAAGACTCGTGTCGTGTTTTTCTTTTGTGTTACAGTCACTGTAATTAAAAGTTCCCATTTGTTCAGTTTTTCGCGCTTGCAACCAAAGACACCATACCGCGACCTCCGAATCGCCGTGGGCGGCGCACGAGTCGGCGCGTGCGCGAGCGCAGCGCAAGTCGCGCGCGCGAGCCAGAGGAGCGTGTGCGCGAGCTGGCGTATCATGGCATCGATCGAAATGGAACGGTCCTCTGTCGCAACGGCGGCCTCGCTCCCGAAGCGGCCATCCTCCCTCTCCTTTGCTTTCCGCCTCGTGCGCTCCCTCGCGACCAAGGCGGCTGGGGCGACCTCACTCAAGAGTAGCGCCGTGGGCCACCCGCACTCGCGCTTCGAATCCGATGGTGTGATATTGGCTTCCACGGCTGACGAGAGATTGGACGTATGGGTTCGCCATGACAATGCCACGACTGAAGCCGCGACTGCGGCAGTTGCAGCCTCACCAGCGGCAACGCAGGAGGAAGACGAGACTTCCCCGTCGCCCGTTCCTGTGCGCCCCGCCTCTCCTCCCTCATTAGTCCAACGGGCGGGAGTCATGACCTCGAGCGTCTTCTCGCTGTCCTCGAGTGTGGACAATGACCAATCTCGCACGGCCCAATCTGATGAGGCTGAGGCATCAGATGACATATGGATAGTGGATGACCCGCCCATCGCGTGGCAGATGACAATTTAGAGATCGCCCTGATAGCGTCCGAGCGCCAGCAGCGCGCATCGCTCGAGAGACGTCGATCGGCCGATCGGGGGGCTCCGGTTCGGTTCGTCGACGTAGACGAGATTTGTATTGTAACTTTAAACTTACAAGCTGGTCCCTACATTGGCGGGACCCACTGAATTGCACGTGGGGGAATTTGAAGAGCTATAATTAGAGAGCGCATGGAAACCGCACGATCGTACGTGTACCGCCATGAAGTCGAACTCCCGACGAACCCGCACGTCGACCCGCACGGACCGGTTGGGGTTGCCGTTTTATTACGTGCACGGTGGTGCAGAACTTAGTGCTGGTGGTGCTTTATTGGTGCTGGTGGGGACTTAAGCGTGTGAATCTAGAAAGAATTCCTCCCCAAACCCCTTTGGTTCAAATGAGAGAGGAAATTGATCCCGCCGCGCGGTCGCCAGGGTCCGCCCCGGGCGCCCCCAAGGTCCTACTGTCGCTCTTTACGGGCGTCCTTTACCGGGGGCCGCAAACCCGCAATGTTCCACGTTTGGCCATTAAAACTCTGTGTTTCCTCTGTGTTTGCGCCGGAGCCGCGCCCACCCGATATCTCGCGCCGGCGGCGGCGGGCGCCCCAAAGGAGGCGAATGCGCGCCCGCTTTACATTAGTAGAATTTTTGAAATTGACACTGAACGTTTCAGACCTGTTTCTTCAAAGCCCGAGAAGTTCATCCTGTCGTCGGTCCACATATCGAGTGAGGTCCACATATCGAGTAGAGGACACGGCCGAGTGTGCCGGCGCCCAGAGCAAGCTAGTGGATCCGCACGCGCCCAGCTTGCCTATCCGTTCATTCCGTCTGCTCGCTTCTCCCTTCCGCGCAGGTGTGTTTCCTCGTATACGCTTCCAGGCATGTCGACGAAGCCATTCAAGTCGATGATGGATGAGATCATGGCGCGTCCAAAGGACTTCAAGAGCTACTCGAAGGCGCAGCGCACCATCGACGGACAGTACGGTCCGGAGCAGTTGGGCGTCGTGCGGTACCCGTACTCGACTTCCGAGCGCCTCTACAAGAACGACTTCCGCGCGATCGTCAGCAACCGACTGACGCACCCCTATTGCTTGACCTGCAAGAAAGGCGCTGGCTCGATTCCATTCAATATCCTCAGTGGCTCGAACTTTGACGACGACAAGGTGAACGCAGCCGCGAACTGGATCTCCGAGCAAGAGCGCTCGTACGTGCTCAAGAGCCTCACCGCCGGAAAGTCGATCGAGCCCACCGGCATTCGCACTGAGTGCAGCTTCATCGGGTAGACGTACTGAGCGCGCCTGGCGTAGCTGCTATCCTTGACGAGTGAGACTGGAGATGTCGAGCCTCGTTCCATCGCGTGGTCATGCGCGAGACTGTTGAGATGCTGTTTGCTGAGGGATGCTTGATGAAGATTGAGAGCTGGATCGAGACGGTACACACCCGCACCATACATGACGGCGTAGGGCGTACGGCTGCGTTACCCTCCAAGCCTTGCTACGACGCCCGCCCGGAACACCCCCAGCGGCACGCGCGTACAACCGCGGCCTGTCTAAAGTGTGTATTCGGGTGTCGCGCGCTGTAGGACGGTGCGCACGCGGCACGGTCATTGGGCACGGTGACATGGTACACGGCGCCGCCGGCGCCGCGCGCGCCCCGCGGCGGCCGCGGGGGATGGTGGCAATGATAAGCACTCTCGAAGTCTGATCTGATCCAACGCTATATGACTTACGACAGCACACAGGGCACGCGCGCCGACGTACGTTGAGCAGCGCCGGCGACGGTCGCGCCGGGACGCGGCGAACGTAAGGTAAGGTGGAGCCGGACGGCCATCTCCGGCGGCGCGGTCTCCGAGCATGGAGGCTCTCCGGACGTCGCACACAGAGCGCAGTTCGATACTGCTGCACACAGATCGCGTAGTGGTGAGGAGGACGAACTAGACAGCCTGTGCACTCGCCTGAATGATGCCCAGCTCGCGCTTGAGCTGCTCGTGCATCTTTGCGAACCTGACGAGCAGAGCACCCACGCGCGCCGTGAGCAATTGTGGGTAAAGTGGCAGGTGGCGCGGACGACGGACGAGGCGGCAGCACGCGAACCGTGTGAGCTCATCGCGATGCTGCTGAGCACGGCGGCGCTGGAGGTCCTTGTCCTTCTCGACCGCCTCCAGCTTCTCGCTCAGTGCGTACGCTTGCTGCTCCACACGCACATGCTCCTCATGCGCCTTGGTCCACTCGCACCGCTGGGCGTCGTACGTGCAGCCGATCGACTCGGCCTCCTTGCCGACCGACACCTTCTGCTGGCGGACAGCTTTCAACTCCTGCTGCCTTGCGTATTTCAGCGCGTGCATCTTCTCATATGCAAGCTTGCTCTCGACGTAGCGCAGCTTGAGCTTCCGCTCCTCCTCCTCGAGTGCGGCGATCTCTGCATCGTTGGCCTCGACCTGCTGCCGGGCTTTGTCGCACTCTGTGCGCCCGCCCTCGCATTGCAGGTTGGTCGCGTGCAGCGAGTGCCGCGATTTGACCAGCTTCGAGGCCAGCGACTGCAGCGGGGCCGTGAAGGCCGGCATCTAGTACGGTGAAACCCGCGGGAAAGCAGACTTTTCCAAAGATGCCAGGACTCGACGAAAACGATTGGACGATCGCATCTCCAGATCATCGATCGCTTCGAGTTGAGTGAGGTGACCTTTTCATTTCGCTCGCGAGGTGTTAACACGTTTGCACATGCTGCGCGCGTTCTCCCGAGTGACGATCGTGCCGCTGTACCGTCGCACGCCACTCGCGTGCCATGCGCGATCAGTGTGGAAGCCTGCCGGTCTCGCACCCCCACCGCCGAGCAATGATCGCGAACTGGCCGTTAAATTCGTCGAGGAGCGTGGCTATGAGCGCGCCATTGCAAACGCCGTCGTTGTTACCCTTTCAGGAGAAGGCTGGGCGTCGGAAGCTGCATCAGCCGGTGGCCTTTTCGCGCTCGCCAAGCGACTTGCCGGCCGTTGGGAGATGGGTGCTGACGAAGGCCTGCACGACCTCGCCAAGTCGATTGAGTTTGAGCTCGCAGCCAAGGCGGGCAAGAAGAACGTGACCTTCTTGGTGATGCCGCCGCGAGGCGAGCCGTTCACGTGCGAAGCGCTCGAGGGTATGTCACTGAAAGAGGTGGCCGAACACGGCGAGACAGATGGCGCTCGGCAACTCGCCGAGCTCCTCGAGTGCGCGTGCGCCGGTGTCATGGCTTGCTCGACTTGCCATGTGTACGTTGACACCGATTGGCTAGCCGCCGTGGGACCGCCCAGCGAAGCAGAAGAGGACATGCTCGACCTGGCCTTCGAGCGGCGGGATGAATCGCGCCTCGGCTGCCAAATAAGACTCAACCCCGCTCTCGATGGCTTGCGCGTTTCCATCCCTGGCGGCGCACACAATCTGTTTGATTACATTCCGTTTGAGGACAACAACAAAACGTAGGTGAATCTGATCGGAGAGTATATTCGTACTGTACTAGGAGCATTGCTGACAGGACAGGGTGCGCATTTGTTTTATGAGCATATAGTAGATCACTTATTAAATGTTAGGAAAGCTGAAGATTTTAGGACGCCCCCCCTATGGCTATGCGTTTAAGGCCCTATCAGGAAAGCGAGCCGCAACCCCGGCCGGTTTTGAGCTTCAAACACGGTTACGATTTAATCTTCTACCAGATGGCATCACCCACATGCACTGAAGTGTGAGTGCCAGATGTGTGAGTGCCAGGATGGCTCGTGTGAAGAGATGTCAAGGCCATTCCCCGTGGCGACCCCGAGTCGACGCACGTCGGACGCATGGCCAAGCGGCAGCTGGTAGACTACGTTCACCTCGACCGGAATACCAGGGTACATGTGCTTGCGCGCGCAAAGACAGCCATCGTGATGTCTGACCACCGTTCGCCGACGCTCGGCTCGAGCGCGCGCGCGACGACTCTGACATATCCTGCCCTCGCGTTTGCGCTTAATGCCATGTACGCGTGCGAACACGGTTACGATTTACTCTTCTACCAGATGGCATCACCCGCATGCACTCACACTTCACAGGGCGTGCGAGGAGCCAGCTATTGCAAACTTCCAGCCATCGCGCATGCGCTGACACGGTACGAGGTTGTAGCCTTCATCGATTCCGACTCCTTCTTCCTCGAGCGGAACCTCTCGCTTCCAGCGCTCGTGGCACGGTACGCACCGCGATCGGCAGACCAGCCAGCTACAGCTGCCGCATGGTTCGCTAATGACCTGCCGCAGCTCGGCGAGCGCGCCAATGGTGGCTTTCACGTATGGTACCGTGGGAGTGGGACGACACGCACCTTGCGCACGTGGTGGCACCTGCCAGCCGCGCGCTTTGCGGTCGAGCACGACTTTGAGCAGCATGCGCTGCAGTGGACACTCAGCCATCTTGCAGACGCCGTTCCGCTCCTCGGCACCTTGCAGATGCATGCCATGGCGGACGCGGCGCTCACGTTCAAGTACGCGATCGCACACGCCGACCACACCAAGGCGGCTCGGCGATTATGGGTCATGTCCATTGAGCTCCTCGACGCTTCCCTTGAAGATGGCCCTTCGAACCGCTCGGCCGACCGCGATGATGCCGCTAAGAGGCGTCGTCGCAAGCGCGCGTCGCTCGTGCGCGAGGCCCGCTCGGTGCCGTCGACGGCCGAGCCGCCCGACCCTTTGCTCCAGCGCGTGCTTCGGGCCGCTGCCACTGAGCTGCGCGAAGGCCACGGGCTGCCTGGCCACAAGCTGACGCTCAATGCGCCCGAGGGACGTTGCCCTGCCGGCGGGCGAATGGGCGGGAAGGGCTCGTGGCGCACACTAGCGTACAACGCGAGCGAGATGGCGAGCGAGGAGCTGCCCGCTGCAGACTTGCTTGGAGCCGCTGGCCTGCCTCTGGTGCTGCTCCCGTGCTCTGGCGAGGACGGCGGTGGCAGCGACCGCGGCGATGGCGTCGGCGCTGGTGGCGTCGGCGCTGGTGGCGGCAGCGGCGCTGCCGCCGGCGGCGGCGTTGTCTCGAGCGCGCTGCAGGAGTGGCAGCGCCTCGAAGGCGGTGGCTGGCGGCTGGCCGGTCGGCCGGCCTTCTGCTTGGGCGCCGGCCCGCGCAAAGCTGCCAAGACTCCCTACCCGCACCTCGCCAGCCTGCATCGCTGTCCTCGCCCGCATCACGGCTCAGACACCTCGTACGCGGCTCGAACGGCTCTAACGGCGGTCGGAGTGGACGGCGAGGTCATCCGCACGCTGGCGCCCTTGGCAGTGGTGCGCCAGGCGCTGAGGGCCGCTGCCAAGCGTGGCCGTGCTTCAGGCCCACAGTCTGATTCACAGTCCGATTCACAGTCCGTCCAGCCGCGGGAGCCCCTGCCTTCGTCGCGCGCAGTGCGGCGTCGGCTGTCGGCGTCGCCCTTTCGAGAGCGACAGTCCGCGTCGCGACGATTACGCGAGCGTAAGCCAGGTTCCCGGGCGCGCAAGGCTCCCTTTTGGCAGGATGGCAGTCTCAAGGTAAGCAGCATGACCACCCACCTTTGCCTGAGCACGTGGCGCGCGCAGCTCGGTGTCGGAGCCGCCGTCGTCTTCACGCCATGCGTGCTGGACGCGTCCGCTCGAGAGCACGCTGCCGCCCAGGCGAGCAGCAGCGGCGGCGACCACTCCCAAAGCGGTCCGATGCGACTCACCGTGCTACCATCGAGGGTGAAAGGAGACGTTGCCAAGCTTCAGTTAGGCGACGCTGGACGCGCTGGCGCTCTCTGCGTGTCAGCACGCATCGAGGGAGTTAGCTGGGATTGACATATGTTGAGTTCTCTCAGTGCCTGGTAGTGGAGGTTTAGTGTTAGAATGTCAGCCGTAGTGCGTAAAGCTACACGGCTCTCCGGTACGTTCGCGGTTCTTACCGGGGGCAGCAATGACGACCTGCAACGCAAGGTCGCTTGCGCCGCGCCGCGCGCGCGAAATCCGAATAGTTACTTTCCGGCTCTGTATCGGTATACCGGCTTTGGTGGCGGTGCGTTCTTCCGAAGACGGAAATACGGTCTACCTATTTAGCTATTATTACTTTTTTAGATCTCTATTGATCCACCGCTTGTAATACGATTAATATTGTGGTGAGCGAGCGGTGTCCATAGCGCATAGGGGGTTCTTCGGTGATTATTCTATATTATCGACGAAAAACCAAAAAAGAAATAGCTCAGAGGCTACCATATAAATTGTTGCTCCGGGATTAGCCGGACCGCTTTTGTCATAGTCCGAGTTCTGTACGCGCTTAATTGGCGCCGAGGACGTTGACGCAGTTAAGGTCCGCCATGGCCTCGCCGAGACGCTTGGCCATTGACTGCTCAGCGGCGCGAAGGGACATGCGCGGGTCGTAGTACTTCTTGTTCGGCTTGGTCGCGCCCTCGGGGTTGCCGATCTGGCCCTGCAGGTAGTCGCGGTTCTTGGCCTCGTACTGGCGAATGCCATCCCAGAACGACCACTGCGTGTCCGTGTCGATGTTCATCTTGATCGTGCCGGCCTCGATGGCGTAGCGGATGTCCTCCCGGGACGAGCCCGAGCCGCCGTGGAAGACGAAGAAGGCCGGCTTCTTGTTGGCGCCCCCCAGCTTCTCCGAGATGTATTTCTGCGAGTTGTGGAGGATTACGGGCTGCAGGTCGATCTTGCCAGCGTACACGCCGTGCACGTTGCCGAAGGCGGCGGCAATGGTGAACTGACCGTTGGGCACGGCCGAGAGCGCCTTGTACACCTGCCACACCTCGTCGGGCTGAGTGTAGAGGCGCGACGCGTCGACGCCCTCGTTGTTGACGCCGTCCTCCTCGCCGCCGGTCACGCCGAGCTCCATCTCGAGCAGCAGGTTCACCTTGCTCATGCGCTCGAGGTACTTTTTGCACGTCTCAATGTTCTCCTCGAGGGGCTCCTCGGACAGGTCGAGCATGTGCGACGAGAAGAGCGGCTCGCCGTGGGTTTTGAAGTACGCCTCGTTGGCCTCGATCAGGCCGTCAAACCACGGCAGCCACTCACGCATGCAGTGGTCGGTGTGCAGGATGACTGGCACGCCGTACAGCTTGGCGACCTCGCGCACATGCAGGGCGCCCGCAATGCAGCCGGCGATGCTCGCAGCATCGTTCGTGTTGTCCGCAGTTTTGCCAGCGTAGAACTGGCCGCCGCCGCGCGAGAACTGAATGATCATGGGGCCACCGCACTTCTTGGCCGCCTCGAGGCAGCCGCTGATGGAGCACGACGAGACGACATTCACAGCTGGGATCGCATAGCCATTCGTTTTGGCGTGCTCAAGCAGGTCGGTAAGAGCCTTTCCAGTCACGACACCGGGCTTGACCGAAGTCGGGAGGGGAGTGATGGTCTTCACCTGCATGCTGATGGGGCCAGCACGGCCCTGCGTGCACAGCAGGCAACATACGCAGCGCTCACCGTCGGAGCTTACCATAAGGACGGCGCATGTGCTGGCAAACGCGTCACAGCAGCCAGCGCTATGCCAGGCAACGGCGGTCGTGAATGTGCAAACAATTTCAGGCGATGCAGAGGGGCAGGCGCGCACCACATTGAGCGCCAGCCCAGAGATGACGAAAGAGAGCATCGATTCCGCGGCGGAAAATCTCGATTCCCGAGAGCAGAATCTTTCTGGGCCGCATGAAAAGTTAAGGAGTGTGGAAACAAAGGTGGGCGGTGGACGGTGAGCGGTGAGGCGCGATGTATATATGAGGAGCTTCACAATGAAAACTCGAAAAAAACTCGATCTCGTACTGAGATCCTTCTGAATCCCCGATCTCGCACTCCGCCGAACTCGATACCATGCTTACCCTCGTTTCAGGCTCCCTTTCCTTCACTGCGGGCATGCACCCGATCTCGTTCAACCGCGTGGCCGTCAACATGATGGCCACCCCCAACGCGGCGGCGATCTACGATGGCAAGTACACTGCTGAGCTCCGCAAGACGGCGAACGCCATGGTTGCCAAGGGCAAGGGCCTGCTCGCCTGCGACGAGTCCACGGGCACCGTTGGCAAGCGTCTGGAGGCGAACGGCATGGAGAACACCGAGGCGAATCGCTGCGCCTGGCGCAACCTTCTCTTCACCACGGCTGGCCTTGGCGAGTTCATCTCGGGCGCCATCCTGTACGAGGAGACGCTCTTCCAGAACGACCCGAATGGCAAGCCGTTCGTCGATGTGCTGAACGCAAACGGCATCATCCCGGGCATCAAGGTCGACGTCGGCCTCAAGCCCCTCGTTGGCGGCGGCCCGGGCGAGACCTGGTGCACCGGCCTCGACACCCTCGCTGAGCGTGCGCCGAAGTACTACGCGCAGGGCGCGCGCTTCGCCAAGTGGCGCACGGGCCTCAAGATCGACGTGCCGAACGGCTGCCCGACCGACCTCGCGATCGAGGTGGCCGCGCAGGACCTCGCTCGCTACGCGCGCATCTGCCAGGAGTCTGGCCTCGTCCCGATCGTCGAGCCTGAGATCCTCATCGACGGCGACCACGACCTTGCCACGACCGCTCGCATCCAGGAGCGTGTGCTCACGACCGTGTACGCGAAGCTCCAGGACAACGGCGTGCTCCTCGAGGGCTCCCTGCTGAAGCCCTCCATGACCGTCCCGGGTGTCGATGCCAAGGACAAGTCGGACCCGACCACCATCGCCAAGATGACCGTGCAGACCCTCGACCGCTGCCTGCCCCCGGCGATGGTCGGCGTCACCTTCCTCTCGGGCGGCATCTCCGAGGAGGACTCGTCGATCTACCTGAACGAGATCAACAAGCTCCCGCGCAAGGGCGCGTGGGCGCTCACCTTCTCCTTCTCGCGCGCTCTCCAGTCGTCGTGCATCAAGGTGTGGGGCGGCAAGAAGGAGAACTACAAGGCGGCGCAGGACCAGTTGTACGCGCGCGCCAAGGCCAACTCGGAGGCCTCGCTCGGCAAGTACAAGCCCGGCTCGCAGCCTTCCATTGAGCAGTCGCTCTTCGTCAAGAACTACGTCTACTAGACGCGCTTTCGCGCTTCGCGGCGCGGGTGTGAGAGGGTGGGCCTAGGTTCACGTCACACGACAGCGTGGTGAGCCTAGGTGAGCTAATGTGCCAGGGGCCTCTTAACCAAACTGCGATGAGGGAGTCAGTGCATGTGTGATTGTGAGGATATCCAGTGACGCACACATTATAAAAACGGTTATTAAGCTGCTTAAATAATAGCTGTCGCGTTCAGGTCTCTCGGTGTTCTCTCTTTTCGGATGACTATAGCCTGACAACTGCCCATCGTGCAAGCTTCAATACAGCGAACAGCGCTCCAAGCGCCACCGCATGTGCGCCGCATCGTCACGGGGCCGCCAGACTCTGTGCGTATGCTGCGCTGGACCCACCAGACACAAGCAGAAATTTCTCGACGCAAGTCTGCAGGCACCGCTCCTCTGATGTGCGAAGATATCTGCGATTAGTCGCGAGTCGTTGAGGCTGTGAGCGGGGGTGGCGAACGCTGGTCCGAGGCAAGTGTGCGCACTTGGTGAAGCCAAATTCCGTGACGCACTCACGAAAGCAACGGTCGGCAACCTCGTTGACGTGCAACAAGGCACGTCTGCGTTGGGCAGACTCGACGGCTCGGAGGTGGTTGACAACTGCGGCTGATGGGGGCAAAGGTGCTGGCGGCGCGGGCGGCGGAAGCGGAGAGCCGTCGTGGAGTGGCATCGCAATGGGTCACGGGGCCCGGGACAACTCAACGAGAGTTCCCGAATCGCCGCGCGCGTTCACGCCCACGGTGTGACGTTCGAACGCACACACCTGACTTCTCGACAAATAGGTGTGTGAGGTCAGCACACAGAGTCGCGTCTGTCTTGTTAACGTTCACACAGAAACGCCCGTTCGCAACTCCGCGGGACCGCTGCCGCTGTGCTGATCGTGGGGTTGCCAGAGCGTGGCCGAAGAGAGTACGCTCAGCAGGTGTTTGGCGCAGAGAAGCACGCGAAATGCAAGTCTTGAAGGAGCACAAAATACAACCCTCCGACAAGGTGACGGTGGAAAAGGTCGAGGCGTTGCTCAACTCAGTGCTTCGGGAACTGCAAAAGGAGAAGACGCGCGCACGTAGCGTCGAGGAGACACTTCGCAAGATGGAAAGCGCAGCACAACGGCAAGAAGCTCAGCCCACGGCAGCTGCAGCGCTCGCACAGATTGCAGCATTGCAGGCGGAGTTCCATCGGCTTGCACAGCAGCAGCACGTCGCTGCTGAGGCAACTGCGAATCGTCTGTCCGCCCTTGAGAGTGGGGTTGGTGGCAGGAGTACTTGCGGCGGCAGGACCAGCGGCGGCGGCGGGAGCGAAAAGTATCGGGAGCCCCCGCCTCTGCACGCCCCGCCGCCGAAGCACCGCGAGCCACCAACCGTGGGCTCGTCTGCAATGACAGCGTCATCGCAGACCGCCTTAGAGCAGCTGGAGGCGCGCATGGCGAGCCTCGAGTCCCGCACTGCCAACGCGACGGTCACAGCGACGAGCGCCGCGAGCGCCGCCGAGGGCAGTGCGGCCGCTGTTGCGGCGATGCGGGCGCGGGTGGAGCTGGTTGCATCTGAGGGGACGAGGGAGTCGAGGGAGCTGCACGCGGCGCTTGAGACGTTACTGTCGCGAGTGGAGGCCCAAGTGCAGACCCAGCTCGCCTTACGCACCCAGGCCATCGAGGAGGCCTGCCTCCAAGCCGCTACGAAGGCGGCGACTCAAACGGCGATAGGGGCGGCCACATCCATCGCGGCGAAGGCTCCAGTGGCGACGGGCTCTGCCACAGCGAACAGTGCGGCGGCGCGTTGTGATGCGGTGGAGGCCCGCCAAAAGAGCGTGGAGGCGCGTGCCGAGGCGAGGCTGCTCGAGCTGGCAGAGCACCTCAAGGCGCTCGAGAAGGCGCTCGAGCACTCCCAACGTGAGGGGACAAACAAGCTGGGCCTGAGTGCCTCTCTGAGTGCATGCTGATTGCCTCCCTCATCAGGTGAGGGGACGAGCATGCTGGGCCTGAGTGCCTCTCTGAGTGCATGCTGATTGCCTCCCTCATCAGGTGAGGGGACGAGCATGCTGGGCCTGAGTGCCTCTCTGAGTGCATGCTGATTGCCTCCCTCATCAGGTGAGGGGACGAGCATGCTGGGCCTGAGTGCCTCTCTGAGTGCATGCTGATTGCCTCCCTCATCAGGTGAGGGGACGAGCATGCTGGGCCTGAGTGCCTCTCTGAGTGCATGCTGATTGCCTCCCTCATCAGGTGAGGGGACGAGCATGCTGGGCCTGAGTGCCTCTCTGAGTGCATGCTGATTGCCTCCCTCATCAGGTGAGGGGACGAGCATGCTGGGCCTGAGTGCCTCTCTGAGTGCATGCTGATTGCCTCCCTCATCAGGTGAGGGGACGAGCATGCTGGGCCGGCAGCTCGAGGCGAGCCTTGTCGGTCGAGTGACTGACGCGATCCAGAAAGCGTTGCCGCCCTGGGTGTCGAGTGAATCGGCGGCCGAGCGCGCAGCCGAAGCGGCGGCGGCAAAGGCGGCAGTAGCGGCAGCTCGTCACGAAGCCGCCGCCGCCAAGGAAGCCGCCGCCGCCAGTGCTCAGGAAGCCGCGGCCACCCAGGTGAAGCTTGAACGTCTCGAGGCCCGAGTGGAGTGGCTCGAGGCCGCGCAAGCCCACGCCCACCGGCGGTCCAAGGATGAGCGGGCGGCTCCCGAACCTCGGGTGGAGGGCGCGCCGGAAGCCATGGTCGACCTCAAGGCCCAACTCCTCAAGATGAACTCGAGGGTCGACGAAACCAACTTAAAAGTGGAAGAGTTGTCTCAAGCTGTGGCGATGGCGGCTCAAGAAGGCCGTGCAGCGAGCCGGGCCGCGGCAGCTGCAACCTCAGCAGTGGCGGCGCGAGGCGAGAGTGCCGCTGGCCTGGCTGCGGACGCGAGGTTGCTGCTGGAACGCCGCTGCCAAGCCCTTGAGACCACCGTAGAGGCGTTGCGTGGCTCGTCGCTCGGCGTCGATCGCAGGGGCAGTGGTCATGGCGTCCATGGGTCTGACGGAACTGTGGGAAGTCTCGATGACGCATGGCTTGAAGCCGCACTGCGGCCGAAGCTCAATCGATCCGAGTGGACAACACTCCGGGAGGAGCTTCTAGCAGAGGTTCACAAGCTTCTGCATCAAGCCACGGCGCCACGGCCGCCCCCTCCGCTACCGTCCCAGCAGCTCAACGCGCGACTGGGCGCGTCACGAGAGGCTTTCCCTGAGGCGGCTGCCCCGGCTCCGATGGACGCGGAGGCTGAGAGCACTCGCCTCCGTCTGCAGAGCCGAACCGTGAGCGAACACTTCGCACTGGGCGGCACGGACGGACGGCTGTACCGAGGCGCCGCAACGGGCGTCGTGCAGGAGTGGGTACTAGAGAAGGAGGAGTACTCGCGCGAGCGACCGGACACAGCGGCCCCAACGATCGGCGTCTCCTCCGCCGTACGCATGCGGCCTGTGCCTGCATCTGCCGGTTCCGCTGCCAAGCGACCAAGCAGCGCTGGCGCTCGCGCCTTGTATCGACACTCTTCGATTGCCACAGCATGCATCCCTTCCACACAGGCACAGGCACATGCAAATGCGGCCTTCTCACGACGTGCTGCGACTCCGGGCGTTCATACGCTCGGCCTCCAGTGACGTCTGAAGACCACAATCTATGGGGAGCCATACAGGGCCTAGGCGCATCCTCAAATCCTCTGTGCATCGCATCTCTCAATCAGCACATGGATTGTAGACCTCTCACCTCTATTCTTTGTGATACACTGATACTATTGTAATGGTCGTGTTCGAGGGCGCGGCGATCGCCAAGAGATGAAAATAATAATATGTTGCCCAGATGTGAAGAAATCAGTGCGCGTGTGCACTTGGAGTCTGCTCATTTCCTGGCTGGCCGGAAACTTGCCCGGAGCGCTGCCGTGGGCATGGGTGGCCGGTTCGCGTCCGCAAAATCGCAAAATGAGCGTCGTCAAGAAGCAGCACATCGCCAACAATGTGCTGCGCCGCGGGAACCCGTATGCTGTCAACCTGAAGGCGGACCACGAGCGGTGCCTGGAGGAAGCGCGTGTGCGCCAACAGATGGAGGAACGGCAGCGGAAGCAGGAGGAGAAGATGCGCGAAAGGATCAGGCGGCAGATCGTGCAGGCGGCCATGGAGGAGTCGCAGGAGCTGCCGGAACCGCTTGAGGTGGTGGCGGCGCTCGAGGACGAGAAGCGGGTGCGCGCATGGAGCGGTCTGCTAAAGGTCGATGACCGCTACCACGCGGCGCGCTCCGACTTGCGTCGTCGATTCTACGAGCCCACGTTGGAGGAGCAGGACAGACGGGATGTGGCCTACATGCAGCGCAAGGCCTTCCACGGGATGGAGCGTGACGCGAGGCGCAGCGAGCTGGATGCGGTCGACAAGGCACGCTCCGCACTTCTGCTAGTCGCGAGCGAGAAGAAGCTGCAGGAAGTCGAGCATCGCAGATCGCAGGTGCAGCTCCTCAAGGCGCAGAGCGCCGTGGCGCTCCACGGCGCTCGGGTAGCATCGCAGGTCAGCGTACACGCTACCCCTGCCCCAATTCCACGAAACATTCCTTTGTATTAGAGGCGTTGTTGTAGTCCACGGCCCGTGCCCGTTCAAAAATGACTTTAAATGACTCTCACTCTGAGATTAGTTTTCCAGTTAACGGAGTTCTGCTTACGTATAATATCTCGTCGATACGTCGTATGCCGGCTAACCGGCTATGGCGAATGGGTTATTATTATATAAATGGCTCATGTCGTATGGCTAACGCGAAGTTAAAGCGTTATTAAGTTGTAGTTGAAGATCGCGCGCAAATCGGAGGAAAAACGACGCGACAGTCCGTCGTTCGTGGCTCCCCCGGGTACCGGGTGCCGCGCCTGGAACCGCTCACGCGACTCCCGGGCCGGGCGCGGTGGCCGGTGCGCCTGTGCCCTGTGCGGCGACGGTGCGCCTGTGCCCTGTGCGCTCTCGCCGCTTACACGCCTTCGTGTCCTACTACACCCGGCCTGCGGTGCCATAGCCGGCGCCGCCTCGAGCGCCAAGTTGGCTCGTGCCGCGCAGCCCTGCGATGGGCTTGGCCTCTGCAGCGGTGGCCGCTGCACGCACCCTCCGCTGATGCACGAGGATCCTTCCTAGAGCGATGAGCGCGACAAGGACGACGAGGACAACGAGGCCGATCGCGAGGAGAAAGGGCAGCGACGCGGCCGCCCTCGCCGAGATCTCGTACTGCGCCCACGAGTTGCCGCGCCCTAGGACGAGAATATTCAGGCGCTCGTTGAATAGCCGATCGTGTTGAAGCATGAACATGGCCGACGGGTTTGTCGCACTGTCGCAGCGCATGGCCGCATCATGCTGCAGGACCGTCGGCCACTCACCGAAGCGAAAGTACACGTCGATGAAGCCACCGCCCGGCCCGCTGCGCAGCAGGTCGATCTGCACGCGCAGGCTCTCGTGCGCTTTGGGGTCGTAGTAGAAGTAGTCAGCGAAAGCGACTCCCTCACTGGTGCTTGAAGCGAAGGCGCTGGTGCCCGCTGGCGCGCCGGCGGCGAAGACGGTGCGCCGGAGCGCCGGCGCACCTGGCGAGAGGACGAGCGCGCCGACGAGAGTTGCTTCGAGGGTGAAGGCGCCGGGCGCATCGACGGACACGAACCATCGACCAGGCGTGAGCACACCCGCGGTGTGTGAGCACGTGGCTTCTCGGCGAAGCCGGCACATGACGTTGCACGAGCACTCGCATCGCGTACCGCAGCCTGGCCCGAGGCAGGGGCAGAAGTCGCACGTCTCGCAGCTCTGCTCGAATGGCTTGACCTCAATGATGGGACCGATGATGCTGCTGCTGCTGGAGGACTGGTCAGCCGAGGAGATGGGCAAGGCGCGCTCGCCGAACAGCACGATATCGGTTGGTCTGGGAGTGGCAACGCTGACGACGACTTTCTGTCCAGTGGTAGCTGGACCCTCGACATCTAAACAGAACTGCATCCGCCCAACGCCGCTCACTGTCGACCGGCTGGTGAGGCATTTTGGCGCGGGGAGGAGACGCTCACCGTAGCCGGATGGCTGCGCCGTGACGGTTGTGATGATGGCCACGGCCAAAGTGACCGAAGGGAGATTTCGTCCAAAGCGGCGCTCATGTGTCGTGGATGAGGCGGCTTTCGTTGCTGAGTGGATGACCACGGCCGCCATAGCAATCCACAAGGTCTTCATTCACAAGTTCACAACACACCAACAAGCACACACCAAGAGTCTTCACCAAGTTGTGCTCGACACGAGGCTCGCTGAAGTCGCGAAAGCTCCGCGGGGCGAATCACGAGATGAAGGCGCCTTTCTGGACGTGTCGGCGAAAGAGCGCTTAATACGGCGCTTTCGATGGGCGAGTCCGTCCCACCGCCTGCTTCCCAGCCTGACAAGGAGACGCGGCCGGACACGGAGGCGCTCACGACCGTCTCGCTCGAGGCAGCTGCGACGCTCGAGATGATCGCCAGGTCTATTGGCAATACTGCCGATGACTCTCGTTTGATTGTCGGCACCGTGTTCACCGTGGTGCTCATGATGCTATGCGCGTGTATCATATTGGCAGCGGTTCGGTTCCGCTCGAAACGACGGTCCTATGAGGCCACGCCGATCATGGCGAGCCCCACGAAGCCATTGAAGCCTTCACGGAATCATGGTACCTTCGAGCGGACACCGACAGCGTGCCAGGCAACATTTGAGCCGCAGGACCCCGAGTGGGCCGCAGCTCGGGCGAAATGGCATGCCGCACTTTTGGCATCAGGGGCACTGGCAGGCGATCCGCCCCCGCACGTGGAAACTGACTTACGTCTGACTTACGGCTAGTCATCGTCGGCATGTATCCGAGCTGAACGCAGTTGAGCACCTATCACGTGTGGCGCATCCGCGTTACACGGCATATTACATGGTCTTGCATGTGAGCATGCGGAGTATCTCTCAGTGGATGCAGAGAAGTACGTTCACGCATACTTTATGGCGTACTATTGTTGCATTTGAGCATGCGAAGTATCATGTGATGTATGCCGATGGCGTGTGCGGTGCGCGGGTGTGGGCGGTGGCGGTCCCCACACGGCGCACGGGCCCCAGGCGCCGACCCGGAGCTGGGAGACCCCTAAACCGGACTCCGGCTACCGGTCGACGCTCTGAGTGTGTGGCTCTCTCATCGGGTCTCTCATGGGCTCTTTGCGCGACTGCAGCTCGGACCCTCCCCGCGCGGCGCGCGTTCCTTCCGGCCGTTCGTCTGATGTGGAGATGCCTCGTTTTGGACGTTTTCTACGGTGCGGAGTCAGGTACAAAGTAACGCGTGCAAACAGTTTGCTGGTACAGCGCACGCAAGGCAGGGAGGTACCTGCTCGCTTTTTGTCGACGATTCATGTGTAGTCCATGAATACGCCACGCCGCGAAGTGGCGCGCAGAATTGCGACATTGCACTGACCGCCGCCCGCTTTGCTTACCTCATGACCTCGTCGGGCTTGGAAGGCAAACTCGCCATATTGGAGTCGCGCATGAGCATGACCGCGCACGGATTCGGCGCGCCGGGAACCCCGCAGGAATTCTCCATCGGCTTCACCGAGCGTTCCTACCCAGGACGTGCGGAACTCTCGTCAGCGGCAGAGGAGGCGCATGCCGCGGCGCACGCGATGTCGCCCGGTGCCGGGGCGTCGACGAGCAGGTCGCCCAGCGGCTCCGCCGGCAAGCGGAAGCGTGACGTGACGACGCCCATCGATGACGGCAACACCACTCCGGCTTTCAACCCATCGTCCGCCGCCGCCTTCGGATCTGGAGTGGCAACAGTCTCACCCAAGGGACGAGCGCCGGCGCCAGCAGCCGCGCCGGCGCCTGCGAGCGAGCACGGCCAACGCATCCAAGACTTTTTCCGCCCCAAGAGTGCGCTAGCCGCAACACCCTCGTCCGCTACGGCGGCAGCCACGTCCTCCGCGCCCGCCGCCCATGCGCCCGCTCCATTTACCGCTGCACCTCCTTCGTCCGCCGTGGGTCCCAAGGCGCCGAGCGCGCGCCGCGAAGCGGCCGCACCGCCATCGCTGCCAGTGTCAACTGCGACTGCCGCCGCCACTACCGCTGCCGCCTCTCCGACGCCAGTACCCCCGCCAGCAGCCTCTGCAGAGCTGCTCGAGATGCAGCGGCAGCTGGAGGCGCGCACGCGTGAGCTGGCCGAGTGCCAGCGCGCGCTGAGCGAGCAGCGCACGCGCGCCGAGGCCGCGGCGCGCGCGCAGGCTGAGCTCGACTTGGAGGTGGCGCAGGCTCGTAATGAGCTCGAGGCGGAGCGCGCCGTCGTCGCAGGCATGCGCGAGGAGCTCGCCGAAGTACGGACCACCCAGGAGGCTGAGCGGGAGAGGCTGAGCCGCGGGCGCGAGGCGCTCCGGGCCGCGCTGCGCGAGCGCTGCTTCCGCAGCCGTGCCGAGGCGCGCGAGCGGCTGGCACGCGAGTCGGTGCGCCTGGGTCGTCTCAAGCTCGTGAGCCGTGGGTTCAGCTCCGAGTGGGAGCAGCAGCCGGGCACCGCGATGATGTCCCTCAATGAGCGAGAGGAGGACCGCAAGGCGCGCTGGGCGCAGCTCGAGGAGGACCGCAAGGCACTGCGCCGACGACGCGGCACCAAGCCAGCTTGCGGCGGCGGTGCTGGCACCAGCGAGGGCGGCGGCCCGGCCCCGATCGGTAATGGAGGCCCTAGCGCTGGCAGCAGCGCGGCCGAGGGCAGCGCGGCGGAGGCGCTTGAGCTGGCCGACCTCGAGGAGGCGCTCAACCTGCGCGGCTCGCTCCTGGCCAAGGAGCTGAAGGAGCTGCAGGCAGAGCGGCGGCAGCTCGAGCGCGAGGCGGACGAGCACTTCCACGAGCTCCAGCTGATGCGCGATCTCGATGAGCTCGATCCGGAGATGCGAGACTGCCCCTCCCTCCCGAAGGATGCGAGCGGCGTCTTCGAGCCCGGGGCGAGCGGCGGCGGCCACTCGCAACTGCCGCACGCGGGCGGCGGCGCGAACGCGGCGGCGCTCGCGGCCGCCTCGTGCCACCGGTTCGTCTTCCTCGACCTGATCGCCCGCGGCGGCTTTTCGTCGGTGTTCAAGGTGTACGACCTGAAGACGCACTGCTACACGGCGTGCAAGCTGCACCACATCGCGCAAGAGTGGGGCGCGCAGCGCAAGGAGGCCTTCGTGCGCCACGTGGAGCGCGAGATCGACATCACCGTCGACGCGCGCCACCGGCGCATCGTGCAGACCTTCGCCGTCTTCGAGCTCAATGCTAATGCGTTGGTGTCGGTGATGCAGTATTGCAATGGCGGCTCCCTCGCCGAGCTGCTGCGCAAGCACGGGCCGCTGCCCGAAAAGGACGCCAAGGCCATCATGCACCAAATCCTCACAGGGCTGCACTACCTTCACACGCGGCGCGAGCCAATCATCCATTATGACCTCAAGCCCGCCAACATCCTCTTCCATGACGGTGAGGTGAAACTGTCTGACTTTGGACTGTCCAAGGTCATGGCGCCGGCCGCGGGCGGCTCTGGCGCGCCCACTCACGGCTCGATAGAGCTCACCTCGTACGGGAGCGGCACGCACGGATACCTGCCGCCCGAGTGCTACGAGGGCGACGCGTCGCGCGTTTGCCCCAAGGTAGACGTCTTCTCTGCGGGCGTGGTCCACTTCGTGATGCTCTTCCATCCGCTCAAGCCTTTCTTCCGCACCGCCTCGCAACAGCAGATTCTACAGATGAAGCCGCACGCCATCCGCGAGGAGACCGGACAGCTCGACTTCCCGAGCAAGATCTCGGCCGAGGCGCAGGCCTTCTTGCGCCGCACGCTCGCTTCCAAGCGCGAGGAGCGGGGCAGCGTGCGCGAACTCCTCGCCGACCCGTACATGCAGCCGCAAAAGTCGCGCGCGACCGCCGCGTGAAGTGCCAGCAGGAGCGCCAACGCGAGTCATGAATTTTCCACGCCAAATTCACAGGCACAGTGTTTTTTTGGAAACATGGAGGTCCTGACAACGGAAGTCGCGAAAAAAGCGGTCACGAGCTCGTCCACAACGGCCTCCCCGCTTCAGGTGCTTCAGATGGACCCGCCATCGCCAGAGGCGCCGAGCGAATCTATGACGGATCGGCTCAATCAGCTCAAGAGCCTCGACAGCGAAGCGATCCAGGCCAAGATCGCCGCTGCCAAGAGGGACGAGGCGGAGAAGAAAGTGTTGGAAGAGGCGCGCATGGCAGCGCGCGACAAAGCCATAGCAGAGTACACGGCCGCAGGTAAAGCAGCCTTTGCGGCTGGGAATTATGCGGAGGCCGAACGCCATTTTGACAGGCTGCTCGAATGCCAGCCCGACAAGCCGGCCGAGGTTGTTTGCAACCGGGCAGCGTGCGCGCTCAAACTCGGCCGCTTCGCGGATGCAGTCTCGGACGCAGCTGAGGCAACGTACCTGGACGATACGTACGTCAAGGCCTACTATCGGCTTGCTCTTGGTCATCAGGGTATGGGCAACATCGAGAAAGCCTTCAAGGCCTGTCGCGCCGGTTTGAAGCTCGAGCCGGACAGCATGCAGCTGCTCAAACTGCAGGAAGAGCTGCAAAAAGCCGAGACAGAACAGCTGGGCGCCGTTCTCGTGTAGTCACGAGACACGTAACATAGGACGCATTTATCTCGCAAAATAATCTCGCAAATCGGAAACGTCAACCGGTGGAGTCGGTGGGCGAAGGTGACATGGCGAAGGCTGGGACGCCCGCCAAACCTTCGCGCCCCATCGCCGCGTCCGCCCCGACCCAGCGCGGGTAAGCGCGGGGCCGAGCCCTCAAAGCGCCGCAGCCAAATAGTGCAGGGAGCCATCCACTACAATGCCGCACTACTGCTTCTGTGGCGGCCTGCTCTTCGAAGGCCCCTTGGCCGGCCCCCCAAAAGTGGCCCGAAGCTCCTCGGCTGAAACGTACTTGGGGTCTAGTTTTTGCACCAGGTCGCGCGCAGTCGAGGCGTCGCCCAGCCGATATGCGTCTTGCGCCTTGAGTCGTTTGGCCTCTTGCTCGCGCATGTCGGCCACGAGACTGCTCGAGTCGTGCATCGACTTGGCAATCAGCGCGGTGAGCGCGTGCTCACGTTTGGCGCGCTCGCTCTGCAATTCTGCCTTTCGTTCCGCCTCGTCGTCAAAGGTGGTACGAACGACCTCATTGTCACCCGCGTGGCTGCCCTCCCGCTGCAGCCGCGCCTGCTCCTGGTAGTACCACTTGCGCATGTCATAGTACTTTTCTGAGGGCATCGTGGCCGTGTTGTAGTCCTCGACGAAACCAGCAAAGTGCTCCTGCAGCTCACGACGGCCACAGCTGGCCTGCGGCACGCCCTTGACCTCGCTCAGCCAGGCGAGAAACTCCTCCTGTTTCTCGTGCAAGTCACTCTCCCGGATGATGCCGAAGGTACCCCACTTAGGCGCCGCATGCGCCACCACCGGCCCCGGCGGCGCGTGCCGCTCGCGCTTGTGCTTCTTCTCCTTCTTCTCCTTCTTCTCCTTCTTCTCGATGCGCTGCTTGCCCTTCTTGTCGCGACCGCTCCTCTTCTCCTTCTTCTCCTTCTTCTCCTTCTTCTCCTTCTTGTCCTTCTTGTCCTTACTGGTCGAGTGCTTCGCGTGCTTGCGCGCCTTGCGCTCCTCCTTGTTTCGCTTGCGCTTCTTCTCGCGCCGCTGCTCGACCTCGGAGTCGAAGCTCGAGCTGTCGCTCTCGTCGCTCGAGCTCCGGCTGGAGCTCCCGCTCTCGCTGCTCCGAGAGGGTGCCGGCTGCTGCTGGTGGCGCGCCGCCTCCGCCGCACGCAGCGCGTCCTGCTCCCTGATGAACTTGTCGGCGCGTGCCGCCTCTTCGCGCCGGATCCTCATGCCCTCACTCACCAGTGTTTCGTTGATGTCGAGTAGCTCGATATCAAAAATGAGGTCGGCATTCGGCGGGATTTGCGGCGGCTGTCCGCGTGCGCCGTATGCCTCGGCGGCAGGAATCAGCACGCGACGTCGCGAACCCTTGGCCATCTCGCGGATAGCTGCGTCCCAGCCGTCGATGACCTTACCGACGCCGACTGGAAAGGTCATCGCGTGGCCGCGATCGCGTGAGCAGTCGAACTTCTTGTTGGACGATGCGATGAAGCCCGAGTAGTGGCACACGACCTTGTCGCCGAGGCGCGGCAGCGGGCCCGCGCCCTCGACGAGCTCTTCCAAGAGCGTCGGCATATATTTTCTCGGAGCGTGAACAAAGACAAGCCCGCGTCCACACACACCGCCAAACCGTCAGCGTGATACACTTGCTTGCATCCTTGACTTGACTTTGACTTCTTGACTTTCCCCGGTGTCCTTTTACATGTACCGGCTCCCCCCGGTGTCTTTTTACATGTGCCGGTACCGGTACTGGTAACCTCATTTTCATCTTCCACTTCTGCGTTCTTCGGCTCTCGTTTTCCGACCGACCACAGACAATGGGCCGACTGGAGAAGGTGCGCAGGGAGATAGGCAGCGACAAAGACAGGAGTCGCAGCGCATCCACAGTGCGCAGCTCGCGGCTGTGCTGGTGCTGTGCCGCCCTGCTCACGGCGGCGACCTTCGCGAACCGCTTCCAGGCCTGCTTCCTATTCAGTGTGGCATCGTATGGTAGCATCTTCCTGAACCTGCTGCACCGTACCGAGAGCGTCATGCGCGCGAGCGACTTCTCCGACGGCCTTCCGCACGACCAGAAGCTCAAGCGCCACTCGCGGTCAAACGAAGACCTCTACCACTTCTCCGCGACGGAGAAGATGGCGCCGAAGAAGGAGAAGCAGAAGATTGTCGAATGGTGTGGCTTCGGCGAGGAGGGTGAGCTGAGGAGGACCGACTTCAGCACGCCCACATTCAACGGCTGGACGAAAGGCTACGCGTACAATGTCACGAAGAACCATCCGGCATGCAAGTGGTTTGGAATGGACACTCAAGGACGCCCGCCTCCCGTTGCCGTCATTTTCAGCGATCGGCTGGTCAAGAGTGGCATGGTGACGGTGACGAGCCTGTGCCGCCACCCGACGCCGCTGTACGTGCTCGTGCTCATGCAGGTGACGCCCACCTACGTGCCGATCGCGTCGAAGTTCCTCTCGTGCACCATTCTGCAGATGAATCTCGCCGACTCACTCGAGTATCTGCGCAGTGCCGGCTATTTCCCCGATTCGATCTGCGACGGGCCCGGGCGCGACACGCTCGGCAAGGTCAAGGGGCAGACGGTGCTCGGTGCGGCGGTCTGGGATAAGGACCCAAAGCATGCCTCGTGCGCCAACCACTTGCGCTTCTACCTGCCCGAGTTCCCCATCCTCAAGAAGCAGGAGCGCATCCTCTTCGTCGACGATGACGTCGTCATCCAGCAGGACTCGGCCAAACTCTACAACGCGCCCGTCCCGCCGGGTGTCGTCTTCACGGCCAACTGCGACGTCAACCTGTGGAACGCGGGCTGCCAGCGCTTCGACGTGGGCACCTCAGTGTACGACCATTTCTTCTCGCAGGCAATTGCGACTGATTGCGACTGATTGCGACTGAGTGCGACTGAGTGCGACTGAGTGCGACTGAGTGCAACTGAGTGCGACTGAGTGCGACTGAGTGCGACTTCGACGTGAGCACCTCCGTGTATGACCATTTCTTCTCGCAGGCAGTGTATACGCCTGAGGGCTGGCGCCAGGTCGAGCAGCTTCTAGGAGAGGTCTCGGGTAACCAGGCTTCGGGCCAGGCTCCGATCAAGTACGACCCGAAGTTCTTCGAGTGGAATTTCGGGTTCAACCTGATGAGCCTCAAGGCGCAGCGCGAGGCGAACCTTACGTTGATCTACCAGGCGATGGCGAGCCAGGTACTCGCACGAAAAATCCTTCGCGGAGACTCTCTCGTCTACGGCCTGGGCGTGCCCTTCCTCATCTACCAGAACCGCATCGAATGCTACAAGCGCACAGGCTGGTACGTACTCGATGGCCTCGGCTACGTGCCGCCTGCTGAGATGGAGGTGGCAGGCGTGACGCTCGACGTGATCGCGAGGGCGCCCGTGCTTCACTACAACGGCGAGCGAAAGCCCTGGGGCAGCAACCCTTTCGCCGAATATGTGCGTGCGATGGGGTACTGGGGCCAGAACGTGACTGGGCTGCCGCAGAAGAATTCACAGTCACAGGATGTCACAGGCGACCCTCAGCCGATGCAGCTGCTTGTGCTGCTCTCGGGCCCACGCACAGGAACAGAGTGGCTCGCCAAAGTGATGGCAGACGACTCGGGCGTCGTCTGCGGATCCATCGATGACCGGACCGCGCCACACCCAGAGTCGCTCATGCCTTACGACGTGGATTGCGACAACCGCACGCAGATCCCGTGCCTCTCATGGCACATCGTCGGCCCCAAGAACGAGTCGTGCGACTTGAGGCTCATGTGCCAGTGGCGCTATGTGCTCGCGGCCTCGCGCGGCACCTCCGTCACACCGAGCACGGGCCTGCCCACAGCGTCCGCGTATGAGAAGGCGTGGTATGCGTGGGGCAAGAATCTGAACGCGACCGAGATCTTCGAGGGGTACCTGCGGCGCCAGATGCGCTTGCCCACGACGGCGCCCGAGCTCCCGTGCCGGTGCGAGTTCAAGCAGAGGGTACTCTTCCTCAAGTTCTTTCTCGGCTGGCTCGAGCGCCCCAAGGATTTTGAGGTGGGACTCCAGATTCCCGACGACTACCCGTACCTTCGCCGGTACGTGCTCAACGGCCAGATCGACGATGAGTGGCACTCGATCGACGCCAAGGCGGTCTTTGAGAAGCTCGGTGCGAAGATCATCTATCTCTATCGCGAGCCCATCGCCCAATACCTCTCCATACAACGCGGCCGCCAAAAGGAGCTTGACGCGGTGCCAGGCGTCGGTGCGGCCTGGCACTGCTTCGAGAAGAACGAGTCGCTGTGCCCCAAGGCGCCGAAGAAGAAAGAGGATTTATTGGACGTCAACCTCAAGGATGCGGGCTTCTTTGTCATCGAGGCACTGCGGCTGCAAACGCTCGCGCGCAGTTTCAGACCGATCTTCATTCGGACTTTCGAGGCATGTGTCAACAATGCGACCGAGTGCATCAATGAGATCTATTCCAAGGTGGGCTTGGGAAAAAGAAGTCAGGACGTCCTCTCAGCACGCGTAAGCTCGTCGCTCAAAGTGGTGCGCAACCTCGATGCACTCAAGGACACACTACGTGACATCAGGGGGGGTAACTGGACTTGGTCCACTCGCAAGGCGAAGGCGGTCGCTGCAAAGGCGCGCCGGAAGGCCAAACAGGTCGGCGAGTGGATCAAGCCAAACGCGTCGGAGAGGTCGAATGTGAGTCGCGGCGTCGCGCGGATTCGCGAGAAGATCGTCCGCAACGGCACGTCGCTGCCCAAGCTCGCACCGCCGCCCAAAGTGATCCGTAACGTGAGCTTCGAAGCAGCCGTCAAGGCTGCGCGCAAGCGCATCCAAGGCACAGTCGAGACAGGCAAACTCCGATGCCCAAAGGTCGAAAGGACGCTGATGCTTGAGCGGCCGCTCTACCCTCTCTTCGCGCAGATCCACCGCAACCGGCTCGCGGCCATGCTGATCTCTCCGTCGGTGCTAGGCTCGCTCTCGATGATCTGCGTCATCGGCTCGCAGCCCGAGCCGAGCACGGGCACGTACAAGCTGCGCGGTCAGGTAAGCAGCGGCGACGAGGTCTGGTACGCTTCTGTGCCGTATGAAGACAAGCTGCTCGAGGAAGAGTTTGAGCTGCCGGCCGTGCTGCGCAAGATTCGTCAGGAGAGCCGCAAGCTGGGCGTCAGGCGGCCACAGGTGGCCCTCTACTCAAATCCGCGTGGCTCCAATCCTGCCTTGCATGCAAGTGCTCACCACGACGCGCTTTCCCCACAGGTGGTCCTCTACTCAAATCCGCGTGGCTCCAATCCGAACGGCGTCGACTCGTGCACCTCGTATCGCGAGCTCGAAAAGGTGGGGCGTGAGGGCGGCTCGGCGCTGAGCTGGCACGAGGCGGGCACACTCGACACGCCCGTGTCTGCCGATGTGAGCGTGCTGCTGCTGCGCAAGCCCAAACTGCTTATGTCCGGGCGCGTAGTCGCTCGCTTGCCGGCGTGTGTGGTGGTGCCTTCGCATCCAACGGCCGTTCGGCACGGCGCGTCTGTGTGCCACGTCGACGTTGCCGAAAAGCCCGCGGCGGGCTGGTCGAAGGCGGAGCGCAACACTTACTACTTCCAATCTCTGCTGCGTGTGGGTGATGAGGTGATGACTGTGCTCAACGTGAGCACAGCCAAGGACTCGCGCGGCGACGCCGCGTGCCGTGTCACAGTGCAGCGGTCCACCAGGAGCGCTGCCTCGCACGAGCAAGGGGCGCACGCGCTCGCGCCCACGCACCTGGACGCCTCGGCGACGGAGGCTACGTGTGAGACCCCCGTCCAGTACGCACTCGATTACACCGACAAGGCGGCCGCGGCATGCATTGAGCGCCATCTCGAGCACGCGCTCGCCGTGGGCGCCGACGGCACGTGGCTCGACAACATGGGACCGAACGTGTATGGCGCCAAGACGGGCACTGGGCTGTTACTGGGCAGCTATGACCTGCGCTACCCCACGGATGACGCCCCTGAACCATGCCTGAGCGAGATTACCGCGGCCAATCTCGAGGGTCCTGAGCCCGCGAAGAACGACGAGAACGCGAAGCTGTCGCGCGAGATGGCCGTGTACAAGTTCAAGTTGTGCCGCTTCTCGGCGATGATCAACGCGCAGGCGAGCCGCACCTCGGCCGCCATCGCCGCGATCCATAAGATGCTCGGTCGCCGCCCCCTCGTGTACGGGAACGGGCTCAAGCACTCCTTTTACTGGACGGGCCACGAGGCGATGCAAGTGCGCACGCTGTACAAGCAAGCGGTCTCGTTGAGCTCCAAGGACGACCCTACCGAGCTCGCGCCGTTTGCGCCCAATGCGACCGAGAATGTGATCTTCTATAAGGTGCGTGGCACTCGCGATATGATGAGTCGCCCCCATGGCGCCCTCGACGGCTTCAACATGGAGTCGTTCTACGGCTTCATCGAGGTGGGCCACAAGTGCGCGAACTGGCCCACGGGAAAGGAAGTGTCGCGCGAATACTGCAATGCGCAGCTGGACCATCCACAGACGCACTTTTGGCACGCGAACGTGCGCATCTTTGCACACGCGGCGCAGCGCGGGCTGCACGCCCTCGCCAAGCTCGGCCAGGCGGGCTGGAAGACGGTCGGCCAGGAGTACCTACCACCGGATGAGCTTCATCGGTGGGTGCTCGCTGGCTACGCGAGCTTCTTGCTCGCCGTCGGGCGCAACAATGCGCTCACGCTCGGCATACACCCGTTCGCACGCGCCTTTAGCGACGGCGGCGGCACGGTCCAGCCGTGGATCCATCCAGTCTTCTACCTGGATCTCGGGATGCCGAACCACACAGAGACGCTGCTGGAGCACTACCAGGTCAAGGGACATTCGACGTACTTGCGCCGGTTCGAGCGCGGCGTCGTGCTTTACAACCCCAGTGCGACCCTGGATCGCGCCGTGCCCATAGGCGGCGCGTACACCGACCCTTGGGATGGCGCGTGCTCCAAGGTGCGTAGCTGGACGATCGGCGCCAACAGCGGCATGGTACTCGTCACAGTGCCGTAGAAGCGCGCAGCGCCGCTTCGTGATGGCGGCAGATGAGCCGCACGGATCCACTGACCCTTGAGAATCAGATCGTGCACGACGTGTGCCTCGGCGGGAGAAGCTCTCCGCACGCTCGATTGCCCATGCTGGAAGCACGCCATGCTCAAATGCGGTGCGTCGTACATTCTCCCGTTTAGCTCCGAGCTTCACGCTCCAGAATCTAGATAGCGGCCGCGATACCGCCGACAGAACCCCGGAGAGTCGGTCTAATACGTTAGTCTCGATATTACTTTGAGAGTTAGGACGCCCTGCGCTCGGCTGCTTGCGGTTCGCCGCGGGTGACTTACATTTTGGACGTGATTGTTAAACGTCCGTTATTTGTTTTTACTCCCGATCTCGCTTTTTTCCACTATTTCTATACGTACTTAATAACTAAAATAATACCGAACGCGTTCTCTCGCTCCTCCAGACTCCACTGACCATTCGGGGACGGGACGCGATCCAACGGGAAGAACGGCAACGCAGATAACCCAAAATTTCGATAGGCGTGGCGCGGCGTGAGCGGTGAGGTCACATTTATTTTATCGTACGGTATGTCGGCCGCGTATAATGATTAATGTATAAACATAAAATATTAATGCGACGATATCACCTCGCGAATAGAATCATGCGATACCAATGGGTATCGCAGCGAACCCAGGCAGGAAAGTCGCGCGCAGCTCATCGATGCACAGACCGGCCAGCGGCCGGGCCTTGAAGCATGCTTTGAAGGCCTCACCAGCACGCTCTCTCCCTGTGTCGCCGGCCCAACCCCTAGCCAGTACGACGTCCATCTTATCGTTCTGGCTCCCCGTCTCAAACTTCCGAGGGGCACGATCTCACGAAGATACCCTGCTTCGTCCTCAGGCCGCGAGCTTACTTGGCCTTGTGCGCCTTGATCATGGCGATAGCCTTCACACCCATGAGGTCAGTGAGCTCGGACGCGTCATAGTAGTCCGCATCGGGCACATCTGCGAGGGTCTTCTCGCCGCCGCACACGGCCTGGAAGGGCGAGATGCCGACGCACGAGCAGTTGAACTCACCAACGACGTACTCGGTGTCCACGCCATCCGTGCGCGCGAACTCGGGATCCTTGGGGATGTAGTCCGCAGTCCAGATCAACGGAAGGGGCTGGCCGTCGAGGTCGAGCACCTTCATGAGCTGCGGGATGTCCTTCATGAGCTTAGCAAGGAGGTCAGCGTACTTGGGATCGGACGGCTCGTAGTACGTGTACTCCGAGTTGCCGCCAACGGCCGAGAGGCCACCGCCGGTCGGCTTCTTGTGGATGATCTTCTGGCACGTGTCGCCCGCCATCAGGATACGCACCTCGCCCTCGGAGATGCGCGGGAGCAGGCGCTGGTCGACGAGCTGACCGCCGGCCGCCTTGCCGCCATCCAGGTACTTGCCCGGGAAGACCGAAGACCAGTTGCCTGCGTCCACGTCCACCAATGGCACATCAATCACGCATTATGAGCGCAGGAAGGTGTGTGGGGAAAACGGAGAGAGGGCATGTGGGCGGACTTGCAAGGGGGAAAGGGGGGGAACCCCCAGAGGGGTAGGGGGAGGGGGAGTTGGCGCCGAGCGGGCTGGCTGTAGCTGCAGCCCGCCTTGCTGCCCCGCGCGCGGCGCGACCGATCGGGCGCAGCGTACCGGCCTTCGCCTTGTTGTCGGGGCCGTTGATGCAGAACTCGAGGAACTCGCCGACGGTGTGGTACTCGATGTGGTTGTCGTTCATCTCCATCAGCTTGAGGTACTCGCCGTCCGTGAGCGATTTCTCGCCGTACGTCTTGCAGTACTTGCCCGAGCACAGCCAGCACAGCCAGATGCCCTCGCCCGCGGAGCCGCGGTTCTGCTTGATCACGCGCGGCTGGAAGGCGCACGTCTTCTTGAAGCCCGTGATGAGTTCCTCCGCAGTATAGTAGGCGAGGGTGTCGCGCAGGCCGCAGCCCATGTTGGCGATCTTGACAAGCGCATCCTTGGCGCCCATCTTGGTCTGCACATCGGGCGACGACCATACGATGCCACCCTTGGAGATGAATTCGTTCATGAGCGTGTCGAAGCGCTCCTGGGTGCCGGGGAGGGTCTTCTGCGAGAGCTGGCCCGGGTTGATGCGCACAATGAGCGCATCGTACTTCATCGACATGACGAGCTTGGCAAACTCGGCGTGCTTGGTGTCGTAGTACTTGATAATCTCGCACGCCCCACCCGCCTTGATCACGCCGTTCGCGATCGGGAGCGAGTCAATGCGATGGCCGTTCGGGCCTTTGTCCGTGCCACCGTTCTTGGCACCGGGGATGTTGAACTCGACGACGCAGACCTTGGCGGCCGGGTCAGCCGGCGACGGCATGAGCTCGTTGTAACGCGGGCCCTTGGCCGCGGGCGCGGCCGTCGACAGAGCGGCGAGCAGTTTCTTGGCCGTCGCATCGTCGATCTCAATCTTGAGGCACTCGTTGGCGTAGCCGGTGTAGCCCGCGGCGATACCGACGGCAGCGGCCGCGGCGCCGACGAGGGCACGGGGGCGAGCCGCCGAGGCGGCGGTCGAGAACGAGCGCACGCCCGCCTTGGAGAAGACACGCGATGTTGCGCTGAACATGTTTGCGCCGCGGACCTGCACACTTCTGCCACGTGGAATCGCGGTCATATCTGTCTACTTGAGCTCATCGGAATTTCTCATCTATTTTAATAATGCGGAATTCTACAACTGCTGCTGCTGCGGAATTCTGCTGCTATTGCTGTTCAACACAACGCGGCACACGCACCGGACCCCAAGCACGAGGGCCTGTTGCTAGGACGGAGGTGTGGCCGACACAACCCGTGCTAACATGTTTCTGCCACGTGTGGAATCGCGGTAATCTCTGCAGCTGTTGAATCTCGTCTATCAATAATGCGGAATTTTTCAACTTACTGATTAGCTTTTCTGTGCGGAGCGCCGCAACGAGCGTTTCATAGAATGCGTGCTGAACTGGAAACGTCTTTGATGTTGCTTTGCTTGCTTGCGTGTTGGGAGATTTCTCGGACGCTCGTTCACACCGAAGTGACGAATTCCTCGCAACATAACATGCGGCGCTCCCTGGCGAGGAACGCGCATAGTCCAATTTGGCTGGCATGGCTGCTGCTTCCGTCCGCCGCAGTCGCTCAGAACTGCACGTTGCAGGGCCTTTGCCCGCAGTATTTGAATATGTCAGCATACTGGGGCGAGGGGTGGGAGGAGCCTGTGACTCGGAATCTCGTCTACGACGCGCTGACGGTGGAGTTGGACGAGACTTCCGCGTTAATATACCCGAATTTGAACGACGAGTTGTTCGACTTCATCAGTTTCGAAGCGGGAACTGGACCTTTCGAAAGTTTGATGCACGATCCCTACACCCGCGTCCGTGGCAACGAATACTTTCAGGCACAACCTCTGCAAAGTTGGACACCACGCCACGACGCTGTGCAGCATGGGCACTTCATGCTCTACGAGGTGAATGCCGAGGTCACGGACTTGGGCGTGGGCAATACGATGGAGGACTTCTCCTTTCAAATCACGTTCGACACGCACGTACACCCCGACTACGAGCAGGGCGTGGCACTCAACTATGATTCCAACAGCACGGTACGCTTCACGCTATACGAGTCGCTGTACATCAATGCGAGCTGGGATGCGGCGACGTCGAGCTACTTGGACTGGACTCGACCTCTGCCCGACTTGACAAACCCGGGCACGTTTCTAAACATGTTGAACCCGAACGAGAAAGTCTCAGTCACGCTTTCAGGCGGTAACGACTGGGACGTCGAGACACGTCGCCATCGGTTGACGTGGGGGTTTGGCAACAACGGCGCGGGCGTGCTGAATGCCGATTGCACGAAGCGTCCACTTCTACGGGCGCTGTACATTGGCGTGCAGTGCCTCTCGGGCTTCGCTTTCCCGCAGGGAGCGTGCACGGCTGACATGACCATCCGGCCGCAGCTTTACGACTGCCGGGCCTACTGCCCATTTACGGTCGAGGTGCGCGCGATCCCGCGGCGTCTCACGTCCGATGTGCCGGTGCGGACGCTCGTGGGGCCGGGCCAGTGGCAAACGTTTGAGGTCGTCGTGGGCGAGTACGACTTGTTGGAGCTGACCATCGACCGCGCGGACTATGACAACACCACGTACCCCGAGTCGTGGCAGGACGGCTTCAGCGGGCGCGCGTGGCTGAGCAAGGGCAGCTGTATCCGCGGCGCGACCCTTGTCGAGACGGAGCACTTTGGCTACTGCCCGCATGGCAACAGCTATGCCAACCACATGTGCACGCACGAGCGCAACTGGTCCATCGATGTTGTCTTCCCGCCCAGCCAATTGGCTGGAGGGCCCAACGCCACGTACGTGCTCGACGTGCACGTCGCGCCGGAGCTCGGCGTGCTCGACGATCGGGGATACCAGGCGCAGCTTGCAGACCTTGCGCGCGAGTACGAGCTGCTCGAGAACTCGTTGCACTACCCCACACAGCTGCAGATCCGCGCTCGTATTGCTGCTAAGCAAGCCGTCGCCACCATGCTCAACAAGGCGAACGCGGACTGGCGGCGGCGCTGGCTGATGCGCATGTGCACGTCGCCGGCGGAGGCGGGCACGTACTACCTCACGATCTGGGGCAATCCGGCCATGGACCTGCAGGCTCACTCGGGTACGTTTTTGGTGAGGATGCACAACCAGCACTTTGATCGCTCGCCGCTCGCCGATGGCATTGGAAGGCGAGGCTGCCTTAAGCGGGGTGGCTCCGAGAGCTACGTGCTGATGAGCATGCCAGGGTCCGAGCGCTCCTCGCTCGCGCTCGCAGAGGTGACGAGCTACCGTGTGAACACGCCGACCAATTTCCCAACGGCGTTCACCCTGCGGCGCGGCGCGGCGCCGACGGCGACCGTGTTCGATGTGAAGGTTGTGTACCCCCAGCCGATGAGGATCGCCATGTCGGCGTGCAACGTTGACGAGGCGCAGGCGTGGCATCTGAAGGTGAGCCTCGATCCCACGGTCAGCGCGACAGAGATCTACTTCACCCTGACAGCGACGCTCGAGGATGCGACGCATGCCCTCGGCGACTCTCTGAGCGGCTTCGTGTGCTGCGACCAGTACAAGTACTACGCGTTCACGAGCGTCCACGAGCGCGTTGCACCCTCAGTGGCCATGAACGTCACCTCTGGCCGGCTCAAGGCCATCTACTGGCGGTACGACTCGTGCCCTGTCGAGCCGAGGCACGTAGTCAGCGGGAGCTGCATAGGCTGGTGTATCGTCGACTGGTACCGCATCTTCTCCAGCAACATCGGTACACCGCGCTTCAAGTCCTCCTCGACGCTCACGGTGCCGTATGGCATGGGCGAGCTGCCCGACAAGCGACGCGGTGGCCGCTGGTATCTAGGCATCCAGGCGCTGGAGGGCCCCGCGACGTTTACGGCGATTACCACGTACAAGGGGCCGCCTCCCATCGTCGGGCAGAACGGCCTTCCTCTGCATCCGGTCTCGGGCGGGATTTACGGGGCAAGTGGGTGCAGTCGGCTCGACCCCTACTGTCCGCCTGAGGACCCAGCTGATCGGTACCGAGACCTGGGCACCAGCTCGGCACGGCGGCGGCTCGCGGGTGGCTCATGCTTCCTTCTGACGACGCTGCTGAGCATCGCGTTCAGCCTCTGCCTCAGCTGCAGTCGAGTCGGATTGCGATGGAGGACACGCGGTCGTTTGTAATAGCTTAGAGCGTACCTCCAGGTGGAACAGTATAGCTGTATAGGTTGCGCGGTAGGCTCGCCGTACACTACAACTTGGTGACACCACGCCCCTCCCGGGGTTGTCGCGCGCGCACTCACCAGACTGCATGTGTAGCTCTGATGAACAGCAAGTCAAGTCAAACACGCGACCAAGCTCACCCTCGTCCCTCCCCCACTCCCCCCACAACCCTCACTGGTGCTCACGCACCACGCAAGAGTGACCCCGGATTTCACACGACACTCGAGACATACATGTACTGACCTGGCAGATGTCCCCAGCCCCCTTCCGAATCGCCCCCCCCCTTCGTACGGCCGCGGACGTGAGCAATTTTCTGTGGAATGTCTTCATTTTTTTTTGTATGTTTACGGCAAGTTTCGTTCTGTGTGCTTTCATGGACGATTGCTGAGCACCTGGCCTATGGACGAGACAGGCCGCCCGATTTTCCGCGTGCCGTCGGAGCACGCAACGGTCGCGGCAGCGCTGGCCTTGGCCTCCGAAGTGCGCGGTACCGTTGTCATCGGGGCGGGCGTGTTTCGTGAAGCCGCCACGCTCAAGGTCTGCGCTGGCGTCACGGTCGAGGGCATCGGCGAGGCGACAGTGCTCGAGAGCGCCACGCACACGGTCATCGCGTGCGCCGACGGCGCCGAGCGCGTTGCGAATATGTGCATCCGCCAGATTGACGACGACACCACCGAGCCGGTCTTTGGCATCGAGCTGCGTGGGAAGACGGTCGTCGAGCGATGCCAGATCAGTGCTCGCTCCCGCACCAAGAACTCTGCCGGGGTGCTGGCGCGAGGAAGCTCATCCGCGCCGACGCTGCGCGGCTGCACTGTGCACGATTGTGGTCAGTCGGGTGTGTTGTTGGCCACGGGCGCTCGCTCCTCCCTGCTGCAATGCACTTTGCGCTCTTGCGGCGGCTGTGCGTCGCTCGTGCTCGGCAATTGCGTCCTCGACCTGGAGGGCTGCGTGCTCACAGGGTGCGCTGAGAGCGCGGTATTGGTGGTTGGGCACGCGGCGGCAACCCTCGTCGGCTGCAAACTTGTCGGCAACGGCGGCGGCGCTGGTCTCGCAACCGTTTCCATCAAGGCGGCGGGCGGCGCATCCGGTCGTCTTGGTATGAGGGATTGCATCGTGGCCGAGGGCAGCGGTGTAGGCGTGCAGCTCTCGGATGGTGCCGAGGCAAGCATCGCCAAGTGCTCGATCCGTGGGTGCGTCAAGGCGGGAGTTGCAGCCAAGGCGGCAGGCAAATTGCAGCTCCTCGACTGCGATATTTCCGAGGGCGCCGCCGCGGGCGTGTTGGTGATGCTGCCGGGGCCGAGTGCGATGATCAAAGGCAACACGCTACGGGCCAACGGCAAGGCGGCGCTGCAAGTGTCCGCGGGTGCGTCGCCCACGCTGCACTCGAACCGCATCCTCGACGGGCATGGACCGGGCATCTACATCTTTGATGGCGCCGCGGCACAGCTGCTGCACAACCACATCAGTGGCTGCGCAGGCCCCGGCATCAAGGTTGAGGGGAGTGCCCCATTGCTCGAACGCAACACGGTGTGCGCGGGTGCGGACGTTGGGATTGTAATCTCGGGCACTGTGCCGCGCGCTGGCGGCGCGCCCGACGAGTGCGCCGCCCACGCCGGCTCCACAGAGGAGTACACTGGCACAGGCGACGGAACCGGCACTGGCACTGGCACTGGCACTGGCGGTGTGCTGCTGGTCGAAAGGGTGTCCGCGGAGACGAGCAATGCCATGCGAGCGAAGGAGTCGACAGGCAGCGCTCAAGGCGGCGCGGCGGATGAGATCGGTGCGCTCAAGCAACCAGCCCCTGAGGCAGCGCTCAAGAAGGCGCTCGCGCATGAGGTCGACGTGCGAGCTGTCGAGACGGCGCCGTCGTGTGCGCCGAGCCTCACGACGGCGCAAGTGGCCACGGCGCAGCAAAGGCCAGCGAGCATGGCCGATCGGTTGGCGGCAGCGGCGGCGGCCGCAAGCGCCGCGGCCGCCGAGAGGGCGGCGCGGCGCGAAGCACAGCTGCGCGGGAACGAGGTGTACGGTAACGCCAAGTGCGGCTTGCTGATCACTTCGGGCGCGTGCCCGTGGGTAGAGGGCAACCTCTTTCGAGATGGTATGGCGGCAGGCGTGCTCGTGAACGCTAAGGGCGGTGGCGTGCTCCGCGGCAACGAGCTGCGCGGGCATGCGAAGACGGAGCTGCAGCTCACTGACGCGGGCACGGCGCCGCTCGTGGACAATAACCTAATGCACGCGTCCCAAGCGGGGGGTATCCTTGTATTCGGGGGGGCGGGCGGCCTCTTCCGCTCCAACACGGTGTACTCGAATGCATCAGCCAACGTGCGGCTTGCGGAGGGCTCGACGGCGCGCTTCGAGGGTAATACGATCAAGGAGGGGCAGGACTGCGGGATGGCTATCTGCTCAGGTTGCACCTCGGTCCTCATTGACAACACAATCGTGAGCCATCGCAAGGCTGGCTGCCTGATCTACGGCACCAGGACCCATCCGACGCTCCTGCGCAACCTGATCGAGCACTCAGAGCAGGCCGGCGTGTACCTGTATGCCGGCGCCAAGGCGACCATTGAAGACAACGAGGTGCGCGGCAACGCTGGGCCGGGGATCTTGATCACGGAGAAGGCGGACCCTCTCGTGCAGCGCAACGACATTCACTCGGGTGACGACGCGGGCGTGCTCGCACATGAGCAGGGTCTGGGCACAGTGCTACACAACAACGTGTACAATAATCGCACCTTTGGGGTCGTCGTGCTCACGGGCGGGCGCACGGTGGTACGGGCCAATTGGCTGCACGGGCGGCGGCAGGGCGGTCTACTTGTTGACGAGGGCGGCATGCCCGAAGTGTTTGAGAACGACATAGAGGGGAACACCAAGGCGGGCATCATGCTGCGCGGTGCGTGCACGCCGCACATCCATCACAACAAAGTGCATCATGGGCGCGATGCGGGCATCCATTGCACCGAGGGCGCAGGCGGTACCATCGAGGAGAACGACGTGTACGAAAACGAGCACGCGGGCATCGGGGTCGAGAAGGGCGCGGCGCCGCTCATCCGACGAAACCGGATCTATAACGGCAAGCAGGCGGGCGCCTTCTACTTTGACGGTGGGCTAGGCACGTTTGAGGAGAACGAGGTGTGGGGAAATGAGGAAGCAGGCGTGCAGATCATTGAGGCTTCCGATCCGCTCGTGCAGCGCAACCAACTCCGCAAGCAGGCGCTCGCGGACTTGCTACTCAAGCCGATGGCTGCCGAGCGCGAGAACCCGCACGAGAAAGTGGCCAAGCATGGAGCGAGGCATAAGGACATTGCGCCGCTCTGGGTCCACTCGGGGGGTAAAGGGGATGTGCGGGACAATGACATCTACGAGTCGGACTGGCACGGGGTGGCGATAGGCTCGCAGGCGACGCCGTTACTCCAAAGGAATCGCATCCACAACAACCGCAGGTCGGGCGTGTTCATTGAGGATGGTGCGGCGCCTTTTTTGCTCGAGAATGATGTTCACCACAACTGGGTCGGCGTCGAGGTCATCGAGCATGCCGAGCCAACGCTGCGCGGCAATAAGATCCACCACATGCGGCTGGGTGGCCTGTGGGTGTACAAGGAAGCACGTGGGCTGTACGAGGGCAACGAGATCTGCCACAATGCCAAGGCTGGCGTGCGCGTGTGGGCCCTGGGCGACCCGACGCTCCAGGGCAACAAGATTCACTCGGGAAAGACGTGCGGCGTCCTCGTGTACGAGTGCGGAAAGGGGCATTTTGTGGACAATGACATCTACAATCACAAAGAGTGGAACGTCGAGGTGAAGCGCTTTGCCACTCCACTTTTTGAGAAGAACCGCATCTATGGCGCGCACATGGGCGGAGTCTACTGTCACGGCGGCGGCGGCATCGGCGCGTTCACGTCCGACTTCACGAACCGCGACTCGGCGATCACGCGCTTCACACTACAGAACAATGACATCTATGCCAATTTTGGAGTAGGCGTCTCGATCGGTAATGACGGTGTGCCAGTGATCAAGGGCAACCGCTTCTATGGAGGGCAGACCGCCGCCATCTACGTGGCGGGCGACAAGGCACAGGGCACGATCACGGACAACGAGATCTACGAGAACAAGGACGGCATCGTGTTGCGTGAAGGCGCGATGCCACACGTGGAGCGCAACAGCATCCACCACCAGACGCGCCGCGGCGTGATCGTGTGCGCCAAGGGACAGGGCATGCTCGTAGAGAACGAGATCTCGCACAGCGGCACGTACAATGTGGAGGTGCGCGGCGAGAAGCCCAAGGTGGTGCCCTCCGGCCTGGCGGCTCTTGAGCTCGAGAGGAAGAAGAAGCTGTACGCGGCCATGGGGTTGCTCGTCCCGCTGCCCAAGAACGGCGTCACGATCGCAGGATTGCTCACCGATGAGTCGGGACGCACCTCGGTGCACTTCCGCCACAACCGGCTCGTGGGCGGTGGCCTCGGCTCTGTGTACCTCGCCGACTACTCGAAAGGCTATCTGAAGGGCAACTCGATCTCCGAGTGCTCGGGCACGGGCGTCGTAGTGGGCGTAGGCGCAGACCCAGAAGTGTCGGACAATGTGATCAGCACGTGCGCGCAGTACGGGCTGCATGTGCATCCAGGCGGGCGAGGGCGCTTCCAAGCGAACAAGATCTCGCAGAGTGCGTCCGCGGGCGTGTGCATCGAGGCCGAGGCCACCTCTGACCTGCGCGCGAACGATATCTTCGACAATGACGAACAGGGGCTGCTCATTCGCATGGGCGCTTTGTGCCGTGTAACGGCGAACACGATGCGCGGCAACGGCACGTCAGGCATCGAAATCGACGGCGAGAGCTTGTGCCAGCTGCGCGACAATGATCTGTATGGCAATAAGGGCTGTGGGCTGCTCGTGCGCGCAGCCTCGGAGTTGGTCGTCGCGAACAACGAGATGCGGGAGAACGGGTCGGCAGGCGTGCTACTCGTCGAGGGCGCCAACCCGCTGCTGGCCAAGAACCTGGTGCGTCACAACGGAACCAACGGCGTGCGTTGCGAGAGCGGCGCGAAGGGGCGCCTTGAACGCAATGTCATCGAGGAGAACGGCGCGTCGGGCATCTATGCGGAATTGGGCTGTAGCCCAACTATCGGCGAGAATAGTGTGCAGCGCAATGAAGATGGCGAGGGCGCCATGGGCGCTACCGTGCTCACGGCCGGTGACGAGGAGGCGGCCGCAGCAGGCTTGGGCGCCCTCGCCGACGCCATGCGCGTGGCCAAGCTCGCTGCAGATGCCGAGGCGGCCGTGCAGGAGGCGGCCATCCATCGCGAGCGAGCGGAGCAGGCAATGGAGGCCCCCGAGGAGCCCACCGAGCCCTCCGAGCTTCAGAAGCTCAAAGAGCAGCGTCGGGCAGCGCGACTGGCGCTGAAGGCCAAGGAGGTGGCCGACGCGGCCATCGCGTCATGACACATTAGTGCACCGCACCGCGGTCGCGGAGCCGTTCTTGTCGCTGACACCACCTGTGCACGTATAGGCCATCCTGTACTTCGCTTTATCGCCGCCCGCATGATTACTGCCGTGCCCTGCACACCTGACGCACCCTGCTTGAAGGAAGGCATACATGACGCACCCGAGCTCACGGGCCACATTCAGCCTCGATTTGATCGCTGGGGCGGCGGCGGCGCGCGGCGAAGCTCGCTCCTGCTCCCGTTGGAGGCGCCGGTTCCTCGAGGTCGAGCGTCGACTGATGTCGGAAGCCCCCCGGCCCCTGATGGCTTTCATCAGTGTTCAATCCCGGCACTTGGCTGTTGACCAATACCACAGTACACGCCTTGTATGCCTGGGGGTATCCCGCTCGGGTACCGTACCCCTCGCCTCGCCGACGTGTACGCTGCCCCCGGATCGAGCGGCCGTGTGACTGCGACGCTGTTGCGTTCTTGGGGCTCTCGGTCTCGCCGGTACGTGCGTTTACTTACTTACTTACTTACTGGCAACTATCGGACTACGGCCATACCACCTGGTCTTGACCTAACACAGACACCCACCTCTACTTACATACGAACACGGTTGTTTAACGTAGAGTGACTCACGTGTCCTCGGTCACGATGATTGTGCCCCCGCCCAGCACAACGATCCCATCTTGCCCGATCCCCCCCTCACGCTACAGGCTTCGCCCTCCATCGGCGAGCGCGGCATCTATTTACTGGCCGTGCTGCTTACCGCCGACGATACTCTCGCGCATCTTCTCCCACTTCTCCTGCTCCTGGTCCAATTGCGACTCGGCGGCTTTCCGCGCGTCCAAATACGGTTTGGACGTTCCATGCATAGCGTCGAGCCATCCGATATTGCCGTAGCAGCAGTTGAATTTGCCGTGGTGAAAGTCGTGGAAGTCGGGCTGTTCGTCGAAGCCGGCAATCCATGGCAGCCGGTAGCCCGAGTGGTGCGTCTGCGTGCCCAGGCACGCGCCGATGATCCACATGAACACGAAGAAGATGTGCGGCCGGAAGACAACGAAACCCGCTGTGAATGGGATCAAGTCCGCTACTATCAGCTCGATGGGGTGCGCATGCACCGCTGCGAGGGCAAAGGGCGCGGTGAACTCGTGGTGGATCTTGTGGATGCGCTTGTACAGCGAGCCCTTGTGCAGCGCCCAGTGCACGTAGAAGAAAAGCACCTCGTTGACGAGCAGATGGGCCACCAACATCCAAGCGCGCTCTGAATAGGGCGGAAGCGGAGCGAGCGCGATCACGCCCTTGGTGCCGCGCGAGGCCACCGTGATGTGCGTGAGCGCGAGCACATACGGCAGCCCGAGCGTGGTCAGCTCAAATATCGACACACCCACGACGCGCGCAATGCGCGACGTGTCGATGCGCTTCTGCGGCTGGAGTTTGTATGGCGCGGCCGCGTTGATCGCTGGGCTCCACAGCTCGAGCGGCAGCAGCAAGGCACCATGCACGAGATAGGGCACCAAGAAGCAGCAGAACGCATAGACGCCCAGAATGTATCCCGCGTACCCATCGTACACGTCGCCCCAGCGGCTGATGACGCCAGCCATGAATTCGTCAAAGGAGCGATCGTCGACTGATGCAAAGAAGAGCGCGACAAGCCACGCCACCGGCGAGTTGCCACACATGGAGATCATGAAAAAATTGGTGAAGCAAGCGCACGCGGCCTCCAGCGGGTCGGCGGAGGCCTCCTCCCAGACGGCAGCCAACATCTGCCCTCGGCTGCTCCAGCCAACAGAGTCTGTGCGCCGCTGCTTGGCGAGCATGTAGAGGGACACCGCGGCGACGCACCCACCCTGAGTGACATCCCACGCCACGCGGCGTGCCAGATATCTGCGACGGCGCTGGAGAGGCGACGGCCCAAGCTGGGCGAGGGTCTTGGTACCAAAAGATGGTGGCATTTTTCTGGCGATCACCCGCCGCGCGACCGGCAATTTTCCCACACAGTTTCGTCGGATCGTCGCGGTCCCCCGTCAGTCACAATGGACGGCTCCGCACCCCTCGGTGTACACAAGTACTGAGTACTCGCTCTCTCGGGCTACTCAATTATGCTAGTGAGGACTGAGGTTGGCCTCTCCCGCGCGCAGGCCCCGCAGGGTGTTCCCTGTCGCTTGCTGCCCTACGCTGCCGGGCGGGATTGTGATAGGCAATCAGGTGGGGGG